>Ga0208460_10002263_pt1 | contig 11033 bp, 9 predicted proteins | sample AD_STIC10_MetaG_FD_184436 | JGI IMG/M metagenome (GOLD analysis project Ga0208460, IMG submission 184436) | Active sludge microbial communities of municipal wastewater-treating anaerobic digesters from USA - AD_STIC10_MetaG (SPAdes) (version 2) | ecosystem: Engineered > Bioreactor > Anaerobic >... | reverse complement strand
CCAGTGACCTCCACCAAACTCAAGGTCACTGGCATCGACCTGTTCTCGGCCGGCGACTTCCAGGGCGGTGAGGGCACCGAAGAAGTGGTCATGAGCGACCCCTATGCCGGCGTGTACAAGAAGCTGGTCATCAAGGACGACAAGCTGGTGGGCGCCTGCCTGTATGGCGACACCGTGGACGGCAGCTGGTACTTCAAGCTGCTGCGCGACGGACGCAGCGTGCACGACATCCGCGAGAAGTTGATGTTTGGCGAGAGCAACATCGGTGAAGGCGGACACGAAGGCCACAACAAGGCCGCGGCTATGGCCGACACCGACGAGGTGTGCGGCTGCAACGGCGTGACCAAGGGCGCCATCTGCAAGACCATCAAGGAAAAAGGCCTGTTCACACTGGACGAGGTGCGCAAGCACACCAAGGCCAGCGCATCGTGCGGCTCGTGCACCGGCCTGGTGGAGCAGCTGTTGATGTTCACTGCCGGCGGGGACTACTCCGCCACCCCGAAAATGAAGCCCATGTGCGGCTGCACCGACCACGGCCACCAGGCAGTGCGCGATGCCATTCGTAGCAGCAAGCTGCTGACCATTGCCGATGTGTTCAAGTTCCTGGAATGGAAGAAGCCCAACGGCTGCTCGAGCTGCCGCCCGGCCGTCAACTACTACCTGATCTCCACCTGGCCCAAGGAGGCCAAGGACGATCCACAAAGCCGCTACATCAACGAGCGCAGCCACGCCAACATCCAGAAAGACGGCACCTACTCGGTCATCCCGCGCATGTGGGGCGGCGAGACCACGGCCGATGAATTGCGCCGCATTGCCGATGCGGTGGACAAGTACAAGATCCCGACCGTCAAGGTCACCGGCGGCCAGCGTATCGACCTGCTGGGCGTGAAGAAGGAAGACCTGGTCAACGTCTGGAAAGACATTGGCATGCCCAGCGGCCATGCCTACGCCAAGGCGCTGCGCACGGTGAAGACCTGCGTAGGCAGCGAATGGTGCCGCATGGGCACGCAGGACAGCACCCAGATGGGCAAGGATCTGGAGCGCGCCCACTGGCGTATGTACGCGCCGCACAAGGTCAAGTACGCCGTGTCGGGCTGCCCGCGCAACTGCGCCGAGGCCGGCATCAAGGACGTGGGCATCATCGGTGTGGACAGCGGCTGGGAAATGCACATCGCCGGCAACGGCGGCATCAAGACCGAGGTGGCGCACTTCTTCGTCAAGCTCAAGACGGCTGAGGAAGTGCTGGAGTACACCGGCGCCCTCATGCAGCTCTACCGACAGGAAGGCTGGTACCTGGAACGCACCGTGCACTACGTCAACCGCGTGGGCCTGGACTATGTGAAAAAGCGCATTCTGGAAGACGAGGCTGGCCGCAAGGCGCTGAACGAAGCGCTGCTGTTCGCGCTGGACGGCGAGCCCGACCCCTGGTTCGAATTCGACAAGGCGGCGGTGGACACACGCCAGTTCACACCCGTGGCCACTGCCTGACCGGACCAAGAGCATGCAACGCAGAACCCTGATCACTGCGGCTGCCGCCGGTGCCTTTGGTCTGGCGCTGCCCGTAGCCCACGCCGAGGTCACCGACCTGAGCGATGCCATCAACAAGGCAGGACGCCAGCGCATGCTCAGCCAGCGCATGGCCAAGGCCTGGCTGGCCCTGCTGCAGGGCGTGGAACCAGCCAGCGCACAACAGGTGCTGGACAAATCCATGCTGCTGTTCGAGCGGCAACTGGCCGAGCTCAGAGCCTTTGCGCCAAGCGCCGAGATCCAGACGACCTACGGCAAGCTCGAAGGTGCCTGGACGGACTACCGGACGGCACTGGTCCAGGCCACGCCGTCACGCGCGGCGGCGGCCGGTCTGCTGCAACTCGATGCCAGGGTTCTTGCCCTGGCCCACCAGGGCACACAGCAGTACGAAGCGACCCTGGCCAAACCTGTCGGAAAACTGGTGAACATCGCCGGCCGCCAGCGCATGCTGACGCAGCGGATGGCCAAGTTTTATCTTGCGGCCGTATTGCCCATGGATGCGGACGTCGCCACCACCGAAATCAGCAAGGCGCGCGAGGAATTCACCAAAGCGATGGGCGTGCTGCGCAACGCACCCGAAGCCACTGCACGCATACGGGACGAGCTCAACCTGGCGGACGCGCAGTGGGTCTTTTTTGACATGGCATTGCAGAAGCAACGCAGCGGATATGCGCCTGGCAAGTCCATGGCGGAAGTCTTCGTGAGTAGCGAGAACCTGCTGACGGTCATGGACCGGGTGACTGGCATGTATTCAGCCCTGCGTGGATAAAAGCCAGCAAAACAGGCCGCTACCCCCCGTGAAATATGCGTAATCAGCTACAAAACATATAGCAAAAGGAAAACACCATGAACGAATGGACATTGATCTGCAAGCTCGGCGACATCCCGGTATTGGGTTCGCGCCGCGTGGAACGCGCACAGGGCCTGGATGTGGCAGTGTTCCGCAACGACAAGAACGAAGTGTTTGCCCTGCTGGACCGTTGCCCGCACAAGGGTGGCCCATTGAGCCAGGGCATTGTGTTTGGCACCCACGTGGCCTGCCCGCTGCACAACTGGAGCATCGGCATGTGCGATGGCCAGGCCAGCGCGCCCGATGAAGGCTGCACGCCCAAATTCAGCATCAAGCTGGAAGACGGCCAAGTCTTCCTCAAAACCGCAGAACTGGAAAACCACGCCACCGATCTGGTGCGTCCCATCGCTGGCCCCGCCCGTCGCACTGCCGCAGCATGACAGAAACCCGCTCCACCTGCCCTTATTGCGGCGTGGGCTGCGGCGTCATCATTACTTCGGATGGCGCGCAAATCACCGACGTGCGCGGCGACCCGGACCACCCCGCCAACTTCGGTCGCCTGTGCACCAAGGGCAGCACGCTGCACCTGACCGCCAGCAGCGCCGTCACGCAGCAAACCCGCCTGCTGCAGCCGATGCAGCGCATGCAGCGCGGCGGTGTGCCCCAGGCGGTGTCTTGGGACCAGGCGCTGGACACCACCGCCCGGTCGCTGCAGCGCATTGTGCAGACGCACGGCCCGGATGCGATCGGCCTCTATGTGTCGGGCCAGTTGCTCACCGAGGACTATTACGCCTTCAACAAGCTCGCCAAGGGCCTGCTGGGCACCAACAACATCGACACCAATTCACGCCTGTGCATGAGCAGCGCAGTCGCAGGCTACAAGCAGACGCTGGGTGCCGATGCGCCCCCCGCCTGCTACGACGACGTGAACCACGCGCAGTGCCTTTTCATCGTGGGTTCGAACACCGCCTACGCCCACCCCATCCTGTTTCGCCGGATTGAAGACGCCAAGAAAGCCAACCCGGCACTCAAGATCATCTTCTGCGACCCGCGCCGCACCGACACGGCCGGCATTGCCGACCTGTTCCTGCCGATCCTGCCGGGCACCGATGTCATGCTGTTCAATGGCATGCTGCACACCATGCTGTGGGAAGGCTGGATCGACGCCAGCTTCATTGCCGAACACACCAACGGCTTTGACGACCTCAAGGCTGCCGTGCGCGATTGCACGCCCGACCGGGTGGCACAGACCTGCGGCATCAGCAAGGCGGACCTGCTGGAGGCCGCGCGCCTGTTTGCCACCTCCCCCGCCACTTTGAGCCTCTACTGCCAGGGCCTGAACCAGTCCAGCAGCGGCACCGCCAAAAACACGGCGCTGATCAACCTGCACCTGGCCACCGGCCAGATCGGCAAGCCCGGCGCCGGCCCGTTCTCGCTGACCGGCCAGCCCAACGCCATGGGTGGGCGCGAAGTGGGTGGCCTGGCCAATCTGCTGTCGGCCCACCGCGATATGGCCAACCCGCAGCACCGCGCCGAAGTGGCCGCGCTGTGGGGCGTTCCGTCAGTGCCCGACCAGCCCGGAAAGACCGCTGTGGAAATGTTCCAGGCTGCGGCCGACGGAGAAATCAAGGCGCTGTGGATTGCCTGCACCAACCCCGCGCAAAGCATGCCCGACCAGGCCACGGTGCGCCGCGCACTGGAGCGCGCCGAATTTGTCGTGGTGCAGGAAGCATTTGCCACCACGGCCACCTGCGCCTATGCCGACCTGCTGCTGCCCGCCACCACCTGGGGTGAAAAGGAAGGCACCGTCACCAACAGCGAGCGGCGCATCAGCCGTGTGCGCGCCGCCGTGCACGCGCCCGGTGCGGCACGGCATGACTGGCGCATTGCGGTGGACTTTGCACAGCGGCTGGAAACCGTGCTGGGCCGCAGCGGCCCCACGCTGTTCCCCTACACCCAGCCCGAAACCATCTGGAACGAACACCGCGAATCCACCCGCGGCCGTGACCTGGACATCACGGGCCTGAGCTACGCTGCGCTGGAAGAATCCCCGCAACAGTGGCCGCTGAGAGAAGGCGAATCGCTGGGCAAGGTGCGTTTGTACGAAGACGGCATCTTCCCCACACCCGACGGCCGCGCCCGCTTTGTCGCCACGCCCTACCAGGGAGTGGCCGAACCGCGCGAGTCGCGCTACCCGTTCTCACTGACCACCGGCCGCCTGCGCGACCAGTGGCACGGCATGAGCCGCACCGGCACACTGGGCCGCCTGTTTGGCCATGTGCGTGAACCGGCCCTGCAAATGCACCCGCAGGACATGCGTCGGCGTTTGCTCGTGGAAGGCGATCTGGTGCAGGTCACCAGCAAGCGCGGTTCCATCCTGGTGCCGGTGCAGGCCAGTGCCGAGCTGGGCCTGTCGCAGGTGTTCATGGCCATGCACTGGGGCGAAGAGTTTCTGAGCGGCGTCAGCAGCACCGGGCAGCGCCTGGCGGGTGTGAACGCACTCACCACCTCCGCCTACTGCCCGGACTCCAAACAGCCCGAGTTCAAACACGCCGCTGTCAAGGTGCTCAAGGCCGAGATGCCCTGGTCGCTCCTGGCCATGGCCTGGCTGCCCAACGACCAGGTGCTGACCGCACGCGGCTGGCTGCAGGCGCTGATGGCGCGCTTTCCATTTGCCAGTTGCACTCCGTTCGCGAACCAGACGACGCTGAACACAAAGGGCCAGCAGCGCAGTGGACTGCTGTTTCGCGCAAGCGCCTACGAGGCGCCCGACGCAGCGCTGCTGGCGCAGATTGAATCCATATTGCAGCTCGACGGCCCCGAGGTCATGCGCTATGCCGACGCACGCCGCGGCCAGCGCCGCGCCGCACGCCTGCGGCGGCGCACGCTGGACGCATCTGCCACGCTGGAAGGTTTCCTGCTGGCCGGTGACACCAGCGCCCAGGGCTGGATCAGCACGCTGCTGCAAGATGAGCAGCCGGCCCAGGCCTATGCCCGCGCCCTGATGGCCCCCGGCGCCCAGCCGCCCCAGGCGGTGGTGTCGCGCGGCAAGACGGTGTGCACCTGCTTCAATGTGACGGATACGGAAATAGACGCCCACCTGGCGCAATGCGTGGGCGCCGCCAACCAGCGGCTGGAGTCGCTGCAATCCACGCTGAAATGCGGCACCAACTGCGGCTCCTGCCTGCCGCAACTGCAGCGCATCGTCAAGACAAGCCTGCCGATCGCCGCGCCAGACCGCCAGACCGCATAAGCTCATAGCCCAAAGTCATCAAGCCTCAGGGACAATCGGAGCATGGGTATCGGCAAGTACATCAAGGAAATCGGGCGCGGCAAAGACGGTGCACGTGCCCTCACGCGTGAACAGGCCTGCGATCTGTGGGGCCAGCTACTGGACGGCACTGTCACCGATCTGGAAGTTGGCGCGTTCTGCCTGGCGATGCGCATCAAGGGCGAAACGCCGGACGAGATGGCCGGCTTTCTGGATGCCACCGCCCAGCGCATCACACCGGTTCCGGCATCCCCCGGCGGCCAGCCCACCGTGGTCATCCCCAGCTACAACGGCGCGCGCAAGCTGCCGCTGCTGACACCGCTGCTGGCGCTGCTTCTGGCCCGTGAGGGCTTGCCGGTGCTGATCCACGGCACGGCCACCGAGTCCACCCGGGTTTTTACGTCAGAAGTGCTCGCAGCCCTTGGTATACCTGCGCAAGCAGCTATTCAAAAGATAGCAAATGGTGAGGTCGCTTTTGCCCCCACCGCCCTGCTGAGCCCCGGGCTGCAGCGCCTGCTGGAGGTGCGCCGCGTAGTGAACCTGCGCAATCCGGCGCACAGCCTGGTCAAACTCATGAACCCGTGCGAGGGCCCCAGCCTGATCGTCAGCAGCTACACGCACCCCGAATACGCCATCTCCATGGCCGCCACCTTTGCACTCACCCAGGCCAACGCCCTGCTGCTGCGCGGCACCGAGGGCGAGGCCGTGGCCGACCCGCGCCGCACGCCCACCATGCAGGCCTTTGTGAACGGCCAGACCTTTACCTTGCAGGAGCACCAGGCCGGCCCACTGACCAGCCTGCCCCACCTGCCCACGCAACTGGACGCAGCGACCACCGCAGCCTATATTCAAAGTGTGATGGCGGGCGACCAGCCCGTACCCGCCCCCATTTCGCAACAGGTGGCCCACATCTTGCAGTTAGCCGAATCACTATGAAACACGATCTCTCCGACTCCAACGCGGCAGGCCAGGTCACCCTGGTCGGCGCCGGCCCGGGCGACCCGGAGCTGCTGACCCTCAAAGCGCTCAAAGCCATCCAGGCTGCCACGGTGCTGATGGTGGACGACCTGGTCAACGAAGCCATCGTGGCCTACGCATCCCCCGAAGCACGTATCGTGCATGTGGGCAAGCGCGGGGGCTGCAAGTCGACACCGCAGTCGTTTATCGAAAAGCTCATGGTCACCGCCGCACTCGAAGGCGAGAACGTGGTGCGCCTCAAGGGTGGTGACCCGTTCATCTTTGGCCGTGGTGGTGAAGAGGTGGAAAACCTGCAGGCTGCCGGCATCCGCGTGGGTGTCATCAATGGCATCACTTCCGGCCTAGCCGCGGTCACCTCATTGAATGTGCCACTGACGCACCGCGAGCACGCGCATGGCGTGGTGTTTGTCACCGGCCACGCCAAGCCCGGCGACACCGGTACCGACTGGCGCGCGCTGGCGCACACGGCCTACCAGGCCAAGCTGACTTTGGTGATTTACATGGGTGTGAGCGGTGCCGCCCACATCCAGGACGAACTGCTGTACGGCCTGCCCGACACCACCCCCGTGGCCATCGTGCACAACGCCAGCCTGCCCACGCAACGCCATGCGGTCTGCACGCTGGGCGAGCTGCAGACCACCATCGCCCGCGAAGGCCTGGCCAGCCCCAGTGTCATCGTGGCCGGTGATGTGATGCAGGGCCTGCTGGCCGCAGCCCAGGTCCCCGAACGGGAACCCCTGGGCCAGACGCGCACCGCCTGAGCGTTCAGGCAGCCGCGAGCTGCTGGTTTTGTGGTGTGCGCGTAGCCCCCACCGCCAGCAACGCCAAGGCCAGCGCCAGGGTGTAGTGCATCAATTGCACGGTGTTGAACAAGCCCAGGTAGTTGCTGTCGGCCTTGCCAGTAGCCGCCACCACAAAGCTGCCCAGCAAAGCCAGCGTGCCCGCCAAGCCCCAGGTATTGCGCTGCTGCACCGCCGTCCAGGCAATCACCAGCGCACACACACCCGGCACCACCTGCGACCAGAGCGCCAGACCGGCCAGCGTCAGCACGATGCCGACGCCCCCCACGACCAGCACAAAACGCCCGACCGCCGCGCCACGTGTGGCCAGCGGCGCATCCGGCCAACGCAGGCCTGATGCAAGCAACGGAAACGCAGCACAGGCGGCCAGCAGGCTGGTGAAACGGTGTGGCCCCAGCATCTCGGCCCAGCCCGAATACCGCAGCACACCCAGGCAGGCCGCCAAACCGATCAGGCCGGCAGCCATTGCCACAGCAGGCCGCTGGCGCAGGTGAAACCACAGGACAGCGGCACACACCAGCAGCAGCACCAGATCCGACAAGGCGTCCGGGTTCATGCTGCCACTCCCACCGCGTTGGCAGGGGCAACGGCCTGGCGATTCAGCCAGACCACACTGCCCACACACAACACCAGCAACGCACCCTTGAGCAGCAGCGGCGCCTCAAAGCCAAACCACTGCGGCACGGCGGCGAACGACACACCCAGCGCCAGCAGACGCACCTGCTCCAGCCACTTGCCCCAGACAAAACGCTCAAGCAGCGCCCCCAGCGCCACCGCCGTGACCAGAATGCCCAGCGCGTACACCGCGGCCGTGCCTCTGTCCAGACCCTTGGCCACACCGATGAAATGCGAAACAAAAGGCACCAGCACCGCGCACTGCAGCGCCACGTACCAACGCAGCGGCGCGGGGGTTTGCACATCAAAGCGGGTAAAGGTGCGGGGCTCGAAATGTTCGATGGGTTCGTCGGTCCAGCCGCCCGGTGGCGCCACCCAGACACCCAGCTTGGCGCGCCAGCCCTTTGCCGCACGGGACATCTGCCACAGGTCGGCGTAGTAATGCAGGTTGCCCTTGATCGGGCTGAAGCTGTGCAGCGGCTTGCGGATGCCGTAGCAAATTTTTTCGTCATCGCGCTCGTCGGCAAAGGTGCCGAACAGGCGGTCCCACAGGACCAGGATGCCGCCATAGTTCTTGTCGATGCAGTAGTCGTTCTGGCCGTGGTGCACACGGTGGTTGCTGGGCGTCACCAGAATGCGATCCAGTATGCCCAGTCGGCCAATCAGCTCGGTGTGCACCCAGTACTGGTACAGCAGGTCGATCAGGCCCACGATCACCAGCATCTGCCACGGGATACCGAGCACCGCCAGGGGCAGGTAGAACACCCAGCCGAATAACGCACCGGTAGAGGTCTGCCGCAGTGCGGTAGACAGGTTGTAGTACTCCGACGAGTGGTGCACCACATGCGAGGCCCACATGACATTGACCTCGTGGCCCATGCGGTGCGCCCAGTAGTAACACAGGTCGTACAGCACCAGGGCCAGAATCCACAGCGGAATACTGCTCATGGACCATTCGGTAAAGCGGTAGGCCTCATACACCGCGATGTAGATGCCCAGCGTGGCGATCTTGGTGAAGGCGTTGGTCACCTGGCTCAACAGGCCATGGTGCAGGCTGGTGATGGCGTCGGGAATGTCGTAGACCGCTACACCGCGCCGCCGGGCCACCCAGGCCTCGAGCAGGATGGTGAGCATGAATACGGGTATGGCGTAAACAATGGGATTCATGGTTTTGTCTCTCTCGTTATGCAGCGCCTCTGTACCGGGCACCGTCATCGTTGAAATTATACACTGCAGCCCATGCAAAGTTTTGATGTTGTGATCGTGGGTGCTGGTGCGGCCGGCCTGTTTTGTGCCGGGGTAGCCGGCCAATTGGGTTTGAAGGTTTTGGTGCTGGACCACAGCGAAAAGGTGGCCGAAAAAATCCGCATCTCGGGCGGTGGCCGTGCCAACTTCACCAACATGGACGTCACGGCGAACAATTTTCTCAGCGACAACCCGCGTTTTGCCAAGTCAGCCCTGTCACGGTTCACCCCGGCAGACTTTGTGGCTTTGGTCAAAAAACACGGCATTGCGTTTCACGAAAAACACAAAGGCCAGCTTTTCTGCGACCGCTCGGCCGAAGACCTGATCGCCATGCTGCTGGCCGAATGCGCCGCGGGCGGTGTGGAACGCTGGCAGCCCTGTGGCGTGAAAAATGTTAGGTTCTTGGCCTCCAGCCCTTATGGAGAAAGCGCCAGCAGCTATGAAATAGATAGCAACCGTGGCACCATCCACTGCGGCGCGGTGGTCATCGCCAGCGGCGGCCTGTCCATTCCCAAGATCGGCGCGACGGATTTCGGCTACCGCGTGGCCAAACAGTTCGATCTGCCCGTCGTCACGCCCCGCCCGGCGCTGGTGCCGCTGACGTTTGACGAAGCCGCCTGGGCACCGTTTTCCCAGCTCTCGGGTCTGTCGTTGCCTGTCAGTATCGAAACCGGTGGCAAGAAGGACAAAACGGCTTTCCTCGAAGACCTGCTGTTCACCCACCGCGGCCTCTCCGGCCCCGGCGTGCTGCAAATTTCCAGCTACTGGCAGGAAGGCACGCCCATCCGCCTGAACCTGGCACCCGGCACCGACATCGCCGCCCACCTGAACCAGGCCAAAGCCACTTCGCGCAAACTGATTGCCAACGAACTGGCCGCCCTGGTGCCCGCAAGGCTGGCCGACACCTGGGTCGCCCAGGGCACGGCACTGGGCCACAACTGGCAGCGCCCCATCAACGAGGCCTCCGAAAAGGCACTGACCGCGCTGGCCGAGCGCCTGGCACGCTGGGAGCTCACCCCCACCGGCACCGAGGGCTACCGCAAGGCCGAAGTCACGGCCGGCGGTGTGGACACCAAGGCCTTGTCCAGCCAGACCCTGGAATCGCGCCAGCCGGGCCTGTATTTCATTGGCGAGGTCGTGGATGTCACCGGTTGGCTGGGCGGCTACAACTTCCAGTGGGCCTGGGCCAGCGCGTTTGCCTGCGCGCAAGGGCTGGCCCAGGCCTTTGGCCGCAACTAGTGCCCCACGCTCCACCGCTGCGCGGGTCGCTGCACCCCAAAGGGGGCCAATTTCCCTGTCGGGAAATTGCTTCTGCGGCGATGTGGCTTGATTGGCAGTTGGATTTGGCCCGGTTCGGGATATAATCCAAGGCTTTTCTGGCACTACCCCGTCGGCCAATACTAGTTACAGACGGGGAATACCGCTGAACGTGGCGTGTGGGGCTCGATCTCCCCACATGACTGGCGACAGCACATTTTGGACAACATTACGTAATGACAACCATCCGTGTAAAAGAAAACGAGCCGTTTGACGTCGCTCTGCGTCGCTTCAAGCGCACTATCGAAAAATTGGGCCTGCTGACCGACTTGCGCGCACGCGAGTTCTATGAAAAGCCCACTGCAGAGCGCAAGCGCAAGAAGGCAGCCGCCGTCAAGCGCAACTACAAGCGCATCCGCAGCATGCAATTGCCCAAGAAGATGTACTGATCCTTCACGGATCAGCGCCTTCACCGGCCCAAAAAGCTCGCCTGGGGACGCTCCGGCGGGCTTTTTTTCATTCAGACCCCCACGATTCAGGAAGCCGCACC
>Ga0208460_10002262_pt1 | contig 11035 bp, 14 predicted proteins | sample AD_STIC10_MetaG_FD_184436 | JGI IMG/M metagenome (GOLD analysis project Ga0208460, IMG submission 184436) | Active sludge microbial communities of municipal wastewater-treating anaerobic digesters from USA - AD_STIC10_MetaG (SPAdes) (version 2) | ecosystem: Engineered > Bioreactor > Anaerobic >... | reverse complement strand
ATAAAGTCAAATACCATAGGGTAATATACGCGCAATTGTGGCTTACCTTCGTAGTAAATACCTTGCGCATCGAGCGACCACCTAAGCAACGGGTAATTTTTGCCGTCTGGAATTATGTCCAGACCGAAACCACTATGGTAGTCTTGTAGATACTTGTCTGCATCTACCATCGAGATAAATAATTTATTAAGCCACTGTTTCATATTTTGCTATTTTGCCTCGAGATAATTACGTTCGACAGTTCGTTCCGCGTTTTCCATATCCAGCCATTGGAAAACCTCGTGAATTGGTGCCATTTCTGCCGATTTTCGCGGCGTGCTGCCTAATCCGTTCCACGCGCCGTACTCAATAATTTGTTTCAAAAGTAGGTCGTAACGGTAGGTTTCATTTAATTTGCCGTACCCAGCCGCTTTCATTTTGGGGTCTAAACTGCCGCTTCCGTTACAATTCGGGTAAGCACCCGATATTGCGTCGAGCAGTTGATAAAAAAAAACACCGCGTCTAATATTTTGGAAAGTGGCGCATCTTTAAATAGCTCTACTTTTTCAGTCAGAATATTGTTTGAGCTTTCGTATTCTGTACCTTGTTTGGTCCAGACAGTAGCGGCGAGCGGAAGTAGTTTAGATATATCCTTAATAACTGGCAGCCCCAAAAAATTATCCTCACTACCTTTTTCTGTCAACTTCTCGTAGAAATCAATCAGTTTCATTGCGTCGATGTACTGCTGAATTGGAGCGCCACTGAAAGGCAGTGGCAGCCCATTTGGCAGCACATAAGTTTCGCCTCCAATTTCAAGAATAGAATCGAGTCCTGCAAACTTATAGCTGTTTATCTCCACAAACAGCCTATTCCGCAAAAATTCAATTTCTCCAAAAGATAGATTTTTTAGTTGCTTTAATGGGACGAACGGGTTTAGACATTCAATTTCTGATAAATAAAAATCCGCCAATTCTATTTTCGCGCTTGCTTTTTGACACTCATTAAAAGCATTAAGCAGGTCAATATTCCCTTCTTTTTTCGTCCCGCTCACTATTTGCCTTTGCTCATCCGCCAAATCAGATAAGCACTTAGGTAATTTAGGAGCTACCTCCAAATTATAATCAAGCCACAACGAAAAGGGTATTTCAGTAGGGGAGCTAACCAACTCAATAGTTTTTCGCCCTAACGCGATGCGTACCATTACCGAATTTCAATTTTTTGGATAGTGTCGCCAAAAACGGATATTTCAGTCCGTTTTTCCCCTATACCGTTCGATGGCTTTTCGCCTTCTTTTCGTAGTGGCATAGTCTGTAATGTACTAACTATTGAAGCGTACAAAAGTGTTGTTTTTTCGTAAGCATTAGCAACCGATACGGCATATTGCACAATAGCTCGAAAACTCCTACCAATACCGTTTCGTTCTTCTTGCAATGCTTGGTTTTCCGCTAATAGCTTTTTATTTTCCGCTATTTTTGCGGCGCATTCCTGAACGGTTTCGTCCAATTTCTTTTGCAGTTCTTGCACCTCTTGGGCTGCGTTTTGAATTTGATTTTTTGACATAATATAGTTTTATTTTTAGATTACCATTTCTCGATTGGGCATTCCATCAATTCATTAGATAGTTTCGCCAAGATGCCACAACCACATTTGCCACATTTATACCCTTGCGGTTCTTGTATTCTGAAAATCAGCTCAAAGAATAGCACTATGCTACTCTTTTTCATATATGGGCATTCGTCGCAAATAGCCTTCCTTTTGATGGTCAAATCAGAATACCTATTTTTGTTCGCATTTAGCCACGAACTAACTATAACTATTATTTTTTTCATAATAATAACATTCCTTTTTTCTTAATGAATACATTTTGATTTATCATAGTCAAAAGGTCGACGCTTTCATCGTTTTTGGCTAACGGGAACGTTGAGATTTCAGTAATAAAATGCTCATTCCAACTGCCGCGCAATAATTTGAACCGTCTTGCAAAAACTGTTGGAGATGCGGCTGAAAGTCTTGAAAGTTTCGAATCGACTGGAATTTCTGACTCTTTTACGTTTGGCAGCTGCATTTTAAGCGACTGAACGGCACTTTTGCCGCTCGCTTTTGGTTCTATCTCTACAATTCCATTCGGGTTATGCCTATTTATGAATGTAGAAAACGCGGCAATAAGCTGTGGAAACTCCCAATGACCATACAGTACATCTAAGATAACCACGTCACCATTACTTTGCACACAATACGCTGCTATTGCAGACGGGTCATTGGTGGTCTTATCCGTGTACGCTGTATCTGCCACAAAGTTTATTTTTGTCCGTTCGTAGGTATCCACAATATCAAACCAGCCCCTTCTAATCAGTGACGTTTCGTCATTGGTCGTCAGTTGCAAAAACTGTGCGTTGTAATCCGTTGGCGTAAAGGTGTCTTGTTGCGTCAAAAGAACATCTTTCCCTAATCTATTACTGTCTAAAAAGCCGTCTTGGTATTTTTCCGCTAACTTTTCGGGAACGGGACGGATTTTTTCGCTAATTTCTGCTGGCAAAATTGTTAGGCTTTTTCTTGCATTGGGCTTGTTTTTTAGGATAAACCCAACACAATCGTCATTGTGTAGTCGCTGCATTACTAATACTAACGGGACGGTTTTTTTATCTACTTTTCGAGACGGTAAAACGCCAGTGGTATATTTATCTGCCATTTCACGATAAGGGGCGGAATGGATTTTATTATTCGTTTCGGGGTCATCTACTATTATAAAGTGTGCGTGATAGCCTGTTATTGCCGTGCCAGTTCCAACCGACAATCTACTGCCGCCATATTGGTTTCCGTAATTAGTTTTGGCTGACTTATCCGCTCGAATTCGAACGTCAAACATCTGCCTAAACTTGTCAGAATTTATTATTTGCTTAGATTTATCTGCAAATTCACGCGCTAATGAAAGTGTGTGGCTTGCTGTGATAAGTCTAAAATGTGGCGCAACTATCCAAATCCAAGCTGGCAAAATTACGCTGATAATAGACGACTTAGTTGTCCCGGGCGGAATGCAAACAATATCAAAATCCGCCTTCGTTGGTTGCCCGTTTGCCGTGTTCAAAACAAGTTCCTGCATATACTCGCAAAGGAACTTAATGTGCCAGTTCAGCACAATATCCTCTTTTATTACCTCTCCAATAAATGCTTGGAAAAAGAAGTAAAGCGATTTACGGCAAAGTGCAGCCTCTAATTCTGGACAAGGTATAATTTCTAATTTTGTGTCGCCCTGCTTTGCCTCCATCATAATTCCCTACCAAATATTTTCGCCGCTTCCTGCGCCTGTTCGTCACTAAGCCCGTCATAGTTATTAACGGGCGGGTCTTTCTGTTCAATAATCTTATCCAATGTAGTAGTTAAGCCCTTGTGTAGCTCCGACACCAACGCGCGCGCCTTTGCGGTTGCAAAAAACGGCGCGTTTCCATTCTTTGCGAGCTGTACCACATCAAAAGTTCTTTGTTCTATCAGCCACTCACAAAAACCCTTTATATCCTTGTTTTTATATATAGCTTTTGGTGCGCTTAATAGTTCTTTTGTTGGTTGTGGTATTGGTATCTCTATGTCGTCAAGTTCGCCATCGAGCGACTTAATACTAAACAATGATAGTTGCAATACTTATATTTTATCGCAAAATTACGACAATTTATTGCTAATTTGATAAAAAAGTTAGTGATTTATTGCGTTTTTGTGAATTTTCGGCGAATATCCACCGTTTTTATGCTATAAAAACATTGTATTTTTGCACTATGGAGCGAATAACTGGACTACTAAATGAGGTGTGGGCTATTGAGGACACAAAAGTACACGGACTTATACAGGCGTATACCACAATAATTAGCGGCAAAACCACCACCACCTTTTCAGAAAACCGCAAGTTTTTAGAACGGGCTGGCTGCTCTTTTGAAGAAGCCGTACAGTACGGCGATGCAAAAATAACAGGGGACGGTGTGGCGCAAATTAGCATCACAGGAACGATGCTAAAAAGTGACGGCTGGTGCAGCTACGGAACGGCAACTATTGCAAATTGGATTAAAGAGGCGGACGCAAATACAGACGTAAATAGCATTCAAGTACTTTTTGATAGCGGCGGGGGAATGGTTAATGGGACGGAAACGCTATACAATGCAATCTTAGGCACTAAAAAACCTATTGATGCAATAGTAGATGGATATTGTTGTTCTGCTGCTTATTGGGCGGCTTCTGCCTGCGACCACATCTATACAGTGGGCGAAACGTCCATTTTCGGTAGTATTGGGGTTGTCTCTACTGTTGTAGACTATTCCAAACAATTAGAGGCGGCAGGCATTAAGGTGACGAATGTTTTAGCGATAGGCAGTGAGGACAAAAACGCAGAATTGGAGCCTGACAGTAAAGGCAACTATCCTAAGCTACAAAAGCATTTGACAGAAATAAGAAACGTTTTTGTAGAACAAATAACAGCGCAAAGACCCGAAATTTCAAAGGAGGTACTAACTGGAAAAATATTCCTTGCGAGTGATGCGATAAAATTAGGGTTAGTAGATGGATTTTATCAAAAAGAAAATAAATCAAAAGAAGGTATGGCATTCGAAAAAATTAAAGCCTTTTTTGGCGGGGAAAACATAACCGCCGAAACAGCGCAAAAAGCAGAAAATGAGCTTGCAGAATTGGAAGCCACATCTGCTAAATATTCTGCTGCACTGGCGGAATTAGAAACAACAAAAGCGGACTTGCAGACGGCAAAAAATGAACTGCAAAGTACGGCAGCTGCTTTGGATGCTGCAAAGCAGGAACTGACCGCCACAAAAGCAGAATTGACGGCAAAGCTAAATGAGGCAAACGGCAAAATCGCGGGCTTTATTTCAGGACAAAGCATTGACACTGAAAAGGATACCAATCCGAGTGGTGAGCTACCAAGCGGGGAGGCTGCACTTGCGGCATTTATTCACGAAAAATTAAAGGGCTAAAAGATGGGGCTAAAACTAAAAAAAATTGAGCGTCCGTGCGACTGTCCACAGCCGTGCTATCGTTATCAAATCGCGGGGGTGCAATTCCCCGCCTCGCCTACCTCAATTACGGTAGACGGGAACGTATTATCAGTGTCAGGAACGGCAAATACCAACAACGAGTTGGTAGTATTGCTAAATACGGCACTAATTAACGGGGCTTTTGCAGACCGTTTTTATTACAACGTAATAAGTGGCGGAATCGAAGTCGATACCGATTTTGTCTATTCTGATTTGTTGGGACTTGGTACTGCTACGCTCAATAAAATTGAGGATGCGTGTCCGCAGGAAGTCGTACCTAATATTCCGTCTGCTGTATTAGGCGGGCGTATCAGTTACGACCCGAACACAAAAAGAGCTGTTATTTTCGCAGCAGGGTATAGTACTTTTGGAGCATTGGTATTGTCAAACCCGCAGTTTTTGAATGGTAACGGTACTATTGAAACTACCAATGTTACTAACGACACAATGAACCTATCAGGTGCAGTTTGGAGTGGGAATATCGAGTTCTCTATTGATGTGACCGATGGCGTAAATACAGCAACGGTATTTTGTGTAGCGCATATTATTACCGAAACAAACTCCTTCACGGGGCAAAAACCATCCTTTACAATGGTAACTCCAGGTCAACTTGGCGTAACAATGGACCTAAATGTGGTTGGCGCAAATTGGTTGACGCCTCCTTATTCGGATGGTTACGACTTGAACGGCACGGGCGACACACCATTTACAAGCCCTGCAACCTTAGCGGTGGCAAGCGGGGATAGCCTGAAACTTGGCAGAGGCGATGGTAGTAATGGGTACTACAAACAGTACTGCCAGTGGTATATTTATTTCTAAACAAACAAATAGCGGCGGGTTAATTTCCGCCGCTATATAAAAAAATAATTCTATGCCTTTAACAGCATCAACGGGGTCTGTTACCCTCACAACCACACAAAGCCTTACATTGATTGGTAAGGCATTTGTCCAAAATGAAATTCCAGAGGGTTTCATTGGGCGACAAATTGGGAATACAAACGGAACTACCACCACCTTAGACGTAGGTACGTTTATGGCTTTACCGAGCAACGAATGCTCGGTAAACGAGTTGGATATTGTCGTCAATAACTCGACACGGGAACTAAATCCGCGAAAATTTGATGGGCAAGTTCCGTTTTGTGTCAAAACGCTTTGCGCAAAATACACGCCTGCATCTAAATTGTCGGAGTTTGACTTTATCCGCCGTAACATCGAGAACAGTGCAGAAAGAGGAATCTTTTTGCAGGCTTGGTTCTCGAAAAAAAACCACACCAATACCCCACTGGGTAACATAGACGGGTATTTTGAGAAAATCAAACAAGAGGTTGCATTGAACAATATCGAATCGTTAATTCTCAATAGCGGTTCGCCGCTAAATGCGGGGGACGCTTATACGGTTTTGTCTAATATGCTCGCCGCGTTGCCCAAAAAGTACAAAAGCAAAAAACAAGGTTCGATGCCAGCCTTTTTGGTTACGCCAAGCGTGTATGAGAACTTAAAAGCAACAGCAAGTCTTCCAGCCATCACAAAACCTGCTAACATTTCTTTTGATTGTACTGTTGGGGAATATGGGGAATTGCTTTTGGATTGCATCAAAGTTATTGAAGTTTCCGAATGGGAACAAGGATTTACAGACCCAAACATTTACGCAGGAGCGGGGGCGAATAACCATTATGCAATTCTTACCATTCCAGGAAATCTACAATGGAAAGGATTGCCAGTGACTTTTAGTTTGCGCACAGGCACCAACGACACCCCTGCACAGGGGAAACTTGTTTGGTATCAAGAATTTTGGATGGATGTTCAAATCGCACAAACGGGCGCGATTATTGTTGCTTATTAAATCACAGCTTAAAATTCTAATCAGATGGCACTTTGCATCACGCAAAACTTATTGAGTAGATGCCCTATTTTATCCAAATTAGGGGGCATTACTGAAATATTACTTGCAAATAGCAACGATATTACGGCGTATACTTATTCGGTCGCACCAACAACGGCGGGTCGAGTTACAGCAATGACCTTTTCGGCAGGCAATGGGTTTCGGCGATTTACACCAACGGTAAATACTACCAAATTGGTTTCAGAACTCAAAACCAATAAATCAAAAAAGGCGGGCGTTCGCCCCTACAAATTAACGGGCGAATTTCACGAGTGGTCGATTCCTGCGTCTATTTTTTGGGACGAACTGAACAACTGTTGCCACCCCCTAACGATGGTAATTAGAACGGTTAGCGGCACATCTCTAATCTATAATAATACAACAGCAGTACCGTCCGTGTACCACAATCCAGCGACAGTTTATTTAACAGGCAATAATTTCGAAATTGGGGAAAGACCCCGAGAATCCAGACCACGTTTGGAAGTATATGTTCGAGATTTCAGGCGCATCTCAAAAGCTGCCGAATGAGTTTGCGATTACTACTCCAATCATTTTACCATAAAAGCAGTTAAAAAAAATGAAAAATCCAATCAAGTTAAGTTTTATTGGGAGTGAAGTAGTCTCCAATACAGGGTCTATGAAAATCACAGAAAGCCCAACGGAAGAGGAATTGAAATTCTTAACTGAATTTTGCCCTGACTGTTTTGTTGAGACTCCAAAAGTAGAGTTAAAAATCGCGGCAGAAACAGTAGTGACAACTCCGATAGTACAAACAACGGCAGTACCAACAGTGGAAAGTACGGAAACAGTAACGCCACCACCAACACCGCCAAAAGGCAAATAGTATGCTATACTTACCAATAAAAATAAACGACGATACACTACCATCGTCACGCGGCATCGACTGCCTTGAATTGTATTTTGGGCAAGAAAACGGCGAAAAAATTGAGTTTGCGGCGCACTTTGCAGGCAACGACGATTTTGTAAAATCCTGCGCCACCCTATTAGCTTTGTCCACTACGCACGGTCGGTGCGTGAATGATAAGAGGGGTTTCTTTATGGGTGACGGCGTGAATTTTATTGGAACGGATAGCGAAACAAAAAAAGCGGCATCGATTTTCGATGCCGCTAATTTTAGTTCGACGGGCTTACAGGTGATAGAACGAGCTGCCACTGATTATTTCGCGGCGGGTATTGCTTACGTCAAAATTCAAAAAGTTACAGTTGGTAACACGACGCGGTTCTTTATGTCACATTTAGACGCTTCCAAATGCCGTATTTCACGGAAAAAGAACGGAATTTCTTACTATGTGGGGTATTCGGAAAACTGGAAAGTGCGTTCAGAATACAATAAGGATACGCACGAATTACACGGGAAATTTCCGTTTTGGCTGGGGTCTAATGGCAGTATAATACTGGACGAAACGGAGGCTAAAAATGCGTCAACGGTGGTGGTAATTAGCAACTATACCATAGGAAACAACTACTATCCTTATCCTATGTGGCTGCCTGCTGCTAAAAACATAGCTACGGAAATTGCTATGGCGGATATGGAATTAGAGGAAATTGAAAACGGTTTAATGCCAAATACCCTAATTCAGGGTGTAAATCAAAACGGTGAAGAGGAAAGAAAAAAAGTACAGAAAAATATTACGGAAAAATGGTCACGGAAATACAAAGGCAGCGAAAAAAGCCAAATTATTGTACAATTCGTAAGTGATATCGAGTCTCTTTTAGATATCAAAAACATTCCAAAGCCGCCACTTTCTGATAATATTCCGCTTTCAGACGCACTTTGCGCCCGCATTATTATTGCACACGGGCTAACACCGTCCATCGTGGGGGTGAACCTCCCGGGTAAACTTTCGAATTCGTCTGAAATTTTAGCAGAATTAGAAATGGCGATGACTAAAATTATAGTGCCTGCACAAAACCTTTTCTTGCCTGTACTAAATAAGTTCCTTGAATTGAATAGCATCGATGCAAAAATAGAATTTAGCAACAACGCACCTATTTCGTTCCGTTCTCTAATTAAACCATCCGAAGTACTTACAATTAACGAACAACGTGCAGAATTAGGATACACTCCAATTTCTGATGGTGACAAGCTAATACAACCCAAAACAAATGCAGCTACTAACAATAATTAGTCCGCCCGAAGTTAAAGAGTCCGCGCCAACAAGACAAACAATCGACTTGAAATCTATTCAAGACTCGATTTTTTTGGCGGAAAGAAAGCACATTATTGAGTTTCTTGGTGATGAGTATTACTATGAGCTACTCACCCAAAAGAGTACCAATACGCTTACTGCTGACAATATGGCTTTTTGGTGGTACTTTTTGCGCCAAACAATAGCAAACAGTGTAATAATGGAAGCCCTTCCATTTATGCAGTACCAAGTAGGTACTAATGGCGTGACGGTTGCGGAAGGGAATAGTACACGAAATGCAGAAATCCAAGAATATAAACTATTGGAGGCTCGTATTGGAGCAAACGTAACTGAATACAAAAAAGCGTGCGAAGATTTCTTGGTCAAGAATAAAGCGCGCTATCCGAAATTTATAAAAAATATCGGTACTGAAACCTGCTGTGAAAAACCCAAAAGTGGCGAGCAGCTATTGGGTATCTATTTTGCAGACAGCGCGGACGGGTGCTGTGACGATGTTTGCCAGCCACCACCGTTTGAATATGTGCCACCAACAGTTGTGCCACCAAATTTTACCAGCGAGTTTCTGTTTTTGTGCGCGAATGGAGCGGCACCAGAAATAAAGAAAATAGTAAAAGGCGAAACGATACTGTCAAGTGTACCACTTTTTTTCCCCACAGCACAGGATGCGGCGGATTACATAAACACAACTTTTGGCGCGTCATTCACGGTCGTAACGATTGCGGGCGTACCTTATCTTACAACAACCGACACAGTAAAATGGCAGATTGTCATTTGTTGCTGTCTAAATAACTAATCAATGGCACTACAAAGATTACCGCCCGAAAAGCCAAAGGCAACTCTAAGTGAAGTTTTAGAGTATATCAAAAAAGCAGGCTACGAATTAGATTTCACGGCCGCAAACGTGTGGGTAGTGGCATATCGTCACTACTATTCAAAGCTACCCAAAAACAATGCGTGTGCGTGTGCGTGTTGGGTTTTATGGCAGGAAAAGGGCGAGTTGAGATATGAGCCATTCAATCACAATACCGTCCCGTCTTTCTATAATCCAAACGGTAAAGAAGGGCTTGGTACGGCGGAACTTGTCCCGGGTTTGTATGACTACAAAATAGGGCTTCACAAAAAAGTACAGTCTGCATTAGTACAAGCCGCGCCCGTGAAAGTTAAAAGGATAGGCAAGGACGGAAAAGTTCGCATCGAGTCGCTGCCTTCTTCTATAAACATCCACAAATGCAGTGCAAACCAAGCCGCGAAAGATTACGCCTGGTCCAAAGGGTGTCAAACCAAACCGCCTTTGCAACACGAGGCATTTATGACTTTGATAGCCTTGAAAGCGGGCGGCAAAAACGCGGTTAAGTACCTATTGCTTGACCCGAATAAAGAAAAAGAACCAAACGAGTAATGTATGATAAAATTTTTGAGTAGTGTATTCCAGTTTATTCCTGAAAAGCACCGTTTCAATGCTTTTTTAATTGCGTATTCAAGTATACTTGCGAGCTTAACTTGGTATGCAACTACAAAAGACAAAGACGGCACTTTTGAAAATATAGTGGCAAACTACAAAGCGCGCGCCGTGTCTGACAGTTTGCGGATTGCCGCTATTGGTGGCGAACTTGACGCTATCACAGCGGAACTATACAAGTGCCACGATAAATACAACGCGATGGGCGAAAAGGCACAATCTATTATAAATAAAATTGCGGCGCAAAGTATCGAAATCGACAAATTAGAAAAAAAGTAGTAACTTTGTACCAAAATTATATATTATGAATCAGAAAATTGTCGTATTTATTATTGCAGTTTTCGCCGCCATAGGTTGCGGCGAAAAAGAACAAGAATTTACTACCAAAACGCAGAAAGAAATAGTTTTGAGTGGTAGTAACACGGAAAAAACGGAAGAGAAAATTAGAGAGGTCGACTCTTTGTTAGAGACGGCGGAAAAGATGCAGGAAAAGAACGGCAAAGCCATAAAAAAGGCA
>Ga0208460_10002253_pt1 | contig 11059 bp, 8 predicted proteins | sample AD_STIC10_MetaG_FD_184436 | JGI IMG/M metagenome (GOLD analysis project Ga0208460, IMG submission 184436) | Active sludge microbial communities of municipal wastewater-treating anaerobic digesters from USA - AD_STIC10_MetaG (SPAdes) (version 2) | ecosystem: Engineered > Bioreactor > Anaerobic >... | reverse complement strand
GAGGGTGAATCAATAAGAATCCGAGTGAATCCTATTCAAAATAGTCTCAAGCGCGTCCTTAACAAATCCCTCTTTTTCCGCATCACCCTTAATCTTTTGATAAGAATGAAGAACCGTTGCATGATTTCGACCGCCAAAATAATCACCGATTTCCAGCAACGAATGGGGGGTTAATTCCCGAATAAGATAAATGGCGATCTGCCGCGGGACCGCAACGGAACGCATGCGGCTTTTATTTCTCAAATCCGTCGCTTTCATATTAAAGTATTCCGCGACTTTCCGTTGAATCAGATCGATCGTGATCTTACTTTTTTCCTCCTTGAAAGAGTCTTTTAAGACCTGCTGGGCGAGGCTTAAATCAATCGGGACACCCGTCATCGATGCGAAAGCGACAACCCGGACAAGGGCCCCTTCCAATTCCCGGATATTCGACCGGATGTGTTTGGCGATAAAATGAACCACATCCTCCGGGACCAAAACCGTCTCCCGCTCCATTTTTTTCTTCAAAATCGCGACACGGGTTTCGAAATCCGGGAGCTGCATGTCCGTCACAAGCCCCCATCCGAAACGGGACACCAGCCGTTCTTCGAGGCCCGGTATATCTCGAGGAGGCCGGTCGCTTACCACCACGATTTGTTTGTGGGCATCGTATAACGCGTTGAACGTATGAAAAAATTCTTCCTGAGTGGCTTCTTTTCCGGCGATAAAATGGATGTCGTCGATCAGGAGAAGATCCACGGAACGATACCGGGCCCGGAATTTTTGCGTCGAGCGGGTTTGAATGGCGGAGATCAATTGATTGGTGAATTTTTCGCTCGAAGTACAATAAACGCTTTTTTCGGGATTTTTTTTCAGCACGGCGTGCGCAACGGCCTGCATCAAATGAGTCTTCCCGAGCCCCACGGAACCGTGAATAAAGAGCGGATTGTAATTTTTCCCCGGATGTTCGGCGACCGCCAGTGCGGCGGCATGGGCAAATTGATTCCCCGGCCCGACGACAAAATTTTCAAACGTGTAAGCGCTGTTTAACAGAACGTCTCCCATTGCAGCCGGTTCCGCTTTGGGTGCCGGAGCCGGGGACGGCGGTCTCGGAGCGGGGCTGGGAGCGGTTACGGCGAAGCCAAGATCCGGCCGAAAGCTCACTTCTTTCGACAAAGCGTCACGGATGATTTCCTTAAAATGATCTGTGATCCATTCTCCGTAGAATTTGTCGGGAACGCATAGCGTAGCCTTCGTTCCGTCCAGGGAGGCGAGCGAGATGGGCTCGATCCAAGTTTTGAAACTTTGCTCGCTTAATTCTTTCTGAATATGCGCGCAGGCGTTTTTCCAGATTTTCTCCGCGTTTTTTCCGTCCGCAAGGGTCTTCGAGGTTCCGAAAAGCATGTGTGTTTAAGGTTTTCTTCAAGAGTTTCGGCGCGGGAAGCGCGCCCGTTTCAACAAGCGGGCAGGACAGGTTATGAGGAGATGTACGATAACACAACCGTAATTTCTGAATCGCAACGGCAAAACGATTCTTCGATCCCTGCCAAAGACCGCCGGAAATTCCCATCGGATTTCCAAAAAAATTTCCAACATGCGAATATTATTCCGAACCGATGATTTGTCAATTCCCTTTTTACAAAAAAAGCCCTTTTTTTCGCAACCGAAAACAGAACCCCACAATTTGCGATGCCAAAGCAATTTTAACCATATCTAGTGGGCTTGATCGAACCGAAGATAACCTCGCGGCCCGGAAAAAAGAAACGGTGAAATCCGAATTTGACTTACCGAAGACTTTTGATAAAATCGTGCACACATTTTTGATTTGGGCAAAAACGGACTTTGGCGCGATACGCGGCGGGAGGCCGTCCGGGCAGGTCCCGGGCGCTTACGGAGCGCATGAATCAGCAGAAAGGTGTTTCAGCATGAAGAGAACTTACCATCCATCAAAAATCAAGCGGAAACGGAAACACGGATTTCTTTCCCGAATGGCGACCCGCGGAGGCCGTCAGGTCATAAAGAGAAGAAGGCGGAAAGGCAGAAAGCGGTTGACGGTTTGACGGCCGGGAAACACACGTTTCGGAAAGACCGGCATTTGACCCGGCGGACAGACTTCGCGGATGTGTTAAGGAATGGACGGGCTTTTCGTTACGCCGTTTTTCAACTGATCTGCAGGCCCCGGGAACAGGCCGAAGCGACAAGGCTCGGTATCGGGGTCGCAAAACGGAACTTTAAAAAAGCCGTCGACCGAAACCGGATTAAACGCTGGGTTCGGGAATGCTTTCGAAAACGGGAGGAGCGATTTTTATTTCCCTGCGATTTAATGGTCCGGGTTTTTTCGGGAAAAGAAAGCCGGATATTCGGAGAATTTAAAGAAGCTTTTGATGAGGCATTGCGGAAAGCGGGATTACTCGGAAACTAGAAGATGAAAACGTTGATTCGGTCTATTATCGGGTTTTACAGAAGGCTTATTTCCCCCCTGCTGGGCCTGCGATGCCGTTTTGAACCACCCTGCAGCGTTTATTTTTTGCGGGCCGTGGAGACGAACGGCGTGATCAAAGGAACGGCGCAAGGGTTCTGGCGGATTTTGCGGTGCAACCCTTTTTCGGCCGGAGGGTGGGATCCCGTAACCCGTCCGGGCGAGGACATTCGAGCCGGTGGACGACCGGAGAAAGGTAGCCGGCAATAGTGGAAAAAAGAGCCGTATTGGCCTTTGCCCTGTCCATCCTGATTATCCTGTTTTATCCGTATTTCCTTAAGAGGATATCCAAACCCGCCGATTTATCTCAAGCGGTCACGCAACGGGTCGCTCCGGAAAAAGTCCGGGAAGAAATTTCGCCGAAAATTTCCTCCGGCACGGCCTTTGAATCGCCGGACAATCTTTTCGAAAAAACAGGGGCGAAAAGCATTCGAAAAGAGATCTTCAGCTATGAAGACCTTTCATACAAAGCTTCATTCACAAATATAGGCGGCGCAATCACTTGGCTTTGCCTGAAAGCTTTCGACAACGGAAAAGCAGGCGGCAATATCCTGATTCAGGAAGGAGATGCGGTGGGCGGTTTTTCACTCAGGACGTTGAGCCGGGGCAGCTGGGAAGAAAATTCGTTTGTCCTCGAAGAGAAAATCCGGAACCAGGTCAAACTGATTCAAGAGGCTGCCGAACCGCTCCGGATCCGGAAAACGTTCACGTTTTTTCCGGAAAAATACGCCTTTCTTTTGGAAATCACCGCCGAAAACACCACGGCCGAGAAACAAACTCTGGAATGTGAATTAACCGTTCCGCTTTACATCGGCGACGCCAAAAATCAGGAACGGCCCAACCTGGAAGCGGATTATTTCCGGGGCGAGCAGCGGGAAGTTAAAAACGCGGACAAGCTTCGGAAGCACGGATTTTTGAAAGAAGGGCCGCTGGACTGGGTGGCGCTTGAGAAGAAATATTTCGCGATCATCGTTAAAGCGGAACTGCCCTTGGAACACGTCCGCTCTCTTTGCGATGAAAAGGAAATGGTTCACTTTCTCAAGCCGCAAAGCGTGACGATTGAACCGCAGGGCCGCGTGACGCAGAAATACTTTGTGTATGCCGGCCCCAAAAGTTACGAAGTTCTGAAGAGTTTTGACATGGGATACGAAAGAATTCTTCACACGAATGTATTGGGCGGACTGTGGCTTTATTTTCTGATTTTGCTGAAGCTTTTGTACAAAGTTTGCCACAACTACGGCGTCGCGATCATCCTGCTTTCTTCCCTGATCAAGCTGATTTTTACTCCGCTGACGCACATGAGCTTTGAATCCATGCGAAAAATGCAGGCGCTGCAGCCCAAAATCAAAGCCCTGCAAGAGCAATACAAAAAGGATCCGCAGAAGCTGAACCAGGAAATCATGCAGCTTTACAAAAAAAACAAAGTCAATCCTTTCGGAGGCTGCCTGCCGCTTCTGCTGCAAATGCCGATTTTCATCGCGCTGTATTCCACCTTTTCGCAAGCCATTGAATTGAGAGGGGCTCCGTTTGTGGGATGGATCAAGGACTTGTCGGAGCCCGACCAGCTTTTTCTGCTCCCCTATCATCTTCCGGTGATCGGCAATCAGGTCAACGTGCTTCCGCTGATCATGATCGGGACGATGCTCTGGCAGCAGAAATTAACACCGCAAACCGCGGCGACCAAGGATCAGGAAATGATGATGCTTCTCATGCCGCTGATATTCGGGTTTATCTTTTACGGGCTTCCGTCGGGGCTGGTGATTTACTGGATTGTGAACAATTTGCTGACAATCTTTCATCAACTTTTCATCAAGAAGCTGCACATCGCGCCCGCAAATTAAACTTCCCTTTCCGGCCCCTCCGTTTTTCTTTCGCGAAAACCGCTGAATGGCCGCGAAAATAAAAACAGCACCGGGGTTTAATTTCCCCTAAAAACTTCCCCGCAAACATTTGCGGCCGGCCCTTGCACGGAATTTTTGCGCGAGAAAATAATTTTCGGAAATTCGCCGGTCTTTGGTCAATCTTTTCGAATAAAAACCGTATCGCAAAGTTTGATTTTGATTGCGCGGCGAGCGGGAAAAACTTTCTCGAAAACCGCCGCCGCTTCTCAAATGAATGTCCGATGCGCGGCCGTAACTTTTCTTGAATTTCCCCGTCAAACACAGTATGCTCCCCAAAACAAGGGAAAAAATTTTTATGAAAGAAAAATACGCAGCCATTATCGTCGGAGGAGGACACGCGGGAGCGGAAGCGGCTCTTGCCGTCGCGCGGAACGGATTCCCCACCCTGCTTCTCACGATGAATTTGGATTCTATTTGCCAAATGTCCTGCAATCCGGCCATCGGAGGTCTTGCCAAAGGGCATATTGTCCGGGAAATCGATGCTTTAGGCGGACAAATGGGGCTGGCAATCGATGCCACCGGCATTCAATTTCGCATGCTGAATCGTTCCAAGGGCCCTGCCGTCTGGTCTCCGCGCGCACAGGCGGACAAAAAAGCCTATCATCTTTACATGAAGCAAATCGTTGAAAGCACGGAAAACATTGATTTAAAACAAGATACGGTTGAAGAGATTCTGATTGACTCCGAAGGAAAAGCTTGCGGTGTGAGAACTATGATGGGACAGGAATTTTTTGGGAAAGCCGTCATTATCACCGCGGGAACTTTTCTGAAAGGATTGATTCATATCGGCGAAATTCATTATCCTTCGGGCCGGAGCGGCGAATTTGCCGCGGCAAAGCTATCCGAAAACCTTATTAGCCTTGGGTTTGAGGTTAAACGATTCAAAACCGGAACCCCCGCGCGATTGCATGCGCGCAGCATCGATTTTTCCAAGCTCAAACCTCAACCGGGAGACAATCCCCCGCCCTGCTTTTCGTTCCGGACTAAAAATTTTAACGTGGAACAAATCCCCTGTTTTCTTGCCCATACCAATGAGAAAACTCACGAAATCATCCGAAAGAATTTAAATCGTTCCGCTATGTACGGAGGAATGATTAAAGGAATCGGCCCTCGATATTGCCCCTCCATAGAAGATAAGGTTGTGCGATTTTCCGGCAAGACAGCGCATCAAATTTATTTGGAACCGGAGGGGCGAAACACCGCAGAATTTTACGCGAATGGCCTATCGACAAGCCTTCCGCAAGATGTTCAAATTAAAATAGTTAGATCGATTAAAGGCCTTGAAAATGCGGAAATTATGCGATTGGCATACGCAATTGAATACGACTACATTCCGCCAACGCAATTAAAACATACATTGGAAACAAAAAAAATCGAAAATTTATTTTTTGCGGGACAAGTTAACGGAACCACCGGCTACGAAGAAGCCGCTGCCCAAGGATTGATTGCCGCATTCAATGTGATTAAAAAATTACAGGGGGCGCCTCCGTTTACATTGAGCCGTTCGGAAGCTTATATCGGAGTACTGATAGACGACCTTGTTACCAAAGGGACAAATGAGCCTTACCGGATGTTTACTTCCCTGGCAGAATTCAGGCTGCTTCTTCGACAAGACAATGCCGACGAAAGACTTATGAGATATGGAAATCAAATGGGACTTATTTCTGACGAAGATTATCAGAATTACATCAGCAATCAAAAGACAATCGAAAAAGAAATCGAAAGACTGCGAGACGTAAAATTTCGGAATGAAACACTTGAGCAAATATTGCGGAAACCCGGAATGCGGTATAAAGATTTGGAGAAATATTATCCGATAGACAAGGCTCTTCCTGCGGAAGCGGTTCAAAAAATAGAAAACAACGCGAAATATTGGGGATATTTAAAACGCCAAGAGGCCGAAATAAAACGGTTTAAAAAAATTGAAAATAAAAAAATTCCCGGCCATATTATTTTTTCTGAAATAAACGGCCTGAGCAAAGAAGCAAAAGAAAAATTTGAAAAAGTAAAACCAACTTCTTTTGGACAAGCCTCTAGAATTCCGGGAATAACCGCAGGAGACCTTTCATTGCTAGCCGTGTATATGCTGAAACCAAAAACCGATATTTTTTCCCGCCTTGACTATACCGAACCAAACGAATAACCCCATTTTTAATGTTTCACGTGAAACATTAGACAAAGACCCATTCAAAAAATATTTAAAGATTTGCTAAATAATGACGTATGAATCAATAAAGAAAACGAACATTTTTTCAGTGTTTTGATTGATTTCAATTGATTTTTAAATTCGATTCGATTAATCTATGGGCAATCAAGCTGAGAGAAATTGTTTCACGTGAAACGGGAAAAATATTCTTATCGATTTTTAAAAAAACTCAAGGGAGAAACAAATGCTAAAGACATATGTCTTTTGTAACCAAAAAGGCGGGGTTGGAAAAACGACTTCTGCGGTCAATGTCGCGGCAGCTGTTGCGCTGAAAAAAAACAAGGTTTTGCTAATTGATCTGGATCCCCAGGGGAATGCAACTAGCGGGCTTGGAATCGATAAAACCAATTTGAAAGAAACGGTTTACAACGCTTTGTCCGGTGAAAAGAAATTGCGTGATATTATTGTGAAAAGCGCAGTTGACAATTTATACATTGCACCTGCGAATGCTGATTTGACAGGTGCCGAAGTCGAATTGGTCGATGAAATGGGACGTGAATTTGTTTTGAAGAGATTGCTGGAGGAGCTTGCGGTAGAAAATTCGAATGAAAGCGTTTTTGATTTCGTATTTATTGATAGTCCGCCGTCTCTCGGAATTTTAACGCTCAACGCATTGGTTGCGGCACAAAAAATCATCGTTCCGGTTCAATGTGAATATTATGCCTTGGAAGGATTGGGGCAATTATTAAAAACCATTCAATTGGTTAAAGATAGGCTAAACAAGGACTTAGATGTTTCAGGGGTTATTCTTACCATGGCTGATTTTCGAACAAAGCTCACTTCAGAAGTCATTCAGGAAGTGAAAAATTATTTCGGAGAAAAAGTTTATTCAACCGTGATTCCTCGGTCCGTTAAGCTCAGTGAAGCGCCGAGTTTCGGGACACCCGGAATTCTTTATGATGCGGAAAGTCGTGGAACGAAAGGCTATCTTAGTTTGGCGGAAGAGTTTATAAAAAAAGAGTCACCGAATCAAATTTCAGAAGAGGCAAAAGAAGGACCTTTTGATGCGCCCTTGCCTGCGACCCAAGCGGAAAATCTTGCAAATGCCGGAAATTAAAAATCCGATTGATTGAAATAAGGAGAAAGAAAATGGAAAAGGAAGGGAAAAAGAGAGTTCTTGGAAAGGGATTAAATGCTTTGATATCAAGCGGTTACAGTGTCGAATCTTCCGGGGAGGGGATTGCGGTCCTGAACAAAACAGAAACGTCTATAGCCGAAAAATTTTCGCCGCCGGCGGCAGAAGGCACTCAAAACATTCGGATGATTCCCGTGAGTGCGATTTTACCCAATCCGGAGCAGCCGAGAATTCAATTTTCGGATGAAACGCTTCAAGAATTAGCGGACTCAATGAAAGAACAGGGCGTGTTGCAGCCGGTCATCGTCACCCAAAAAGGAAACGGATATCAGTTGATTTGCGGCGAGAGACGCGTGCGTGCCGCAAATCTTGCGGGCATGGAGAAAATTCCGGCGGTCATCAAAGAGGTTTCGCCGGATAAAATTTTAGAGGCCGCGTTGGTTGAAAATATCCAACGGGAAGATTTGAATCCGATCGAAGAAGCGCTCGCATACGGGAAATTAATCGAAGAGCAGAAACTGTCTCAGGATGACGTTGCCAAACGCGTCGGGAAAAATCGTTCCACGGTAGCCAATTCGCTTCGCCTTCTTCGTCTCCCGCGGGAAGTGCAGGATCTGGTCGGGGGCGATGCGATCAGCGCGGGACACGCCCGTGCGCTTGTTTCTTTGTTCAGCCCCGAACATCAGCGCGCGGTTGCCCAGAAGATCGCGCGGGAAAATCTTTCGGTTCGCCAGACGGAGGAACTCGTCCAGAATATTTTAGCCGGGAAGCGGCCCGCCAAGCGAACGCGGAGACTGGATCCTCACATTGAAGCATTGGAGCGGAAGCTTGAAAATCGAATAGGAACGCGCGTTCGGGTGTTCAACAATAAGAAAAATCAGGGGCGGATCGAGATAAAATATTTCTCATTGGACGAACTGGACCGTATTTTGGAAATTCTTCAGATCGGAAGGGAATGAGGACTCGTCGCGAAAGGCGTGCTTCGAGTATTTGCCGGTAAGCAAACCGGGGGAAAAACATTCCCGAAAACTTTCAGAAAAATCGGCCGCGAAAAACTTTTTAACGCGACAACAAAAGTTTTATCCCGTTGACTTTAATACAGCTTCTGATATAATTTCGCATCTCCTCAGCCCTGTAAATCACCGTTTGCAATCATGATGGGGAGTTTTTGAGAAAAGAGGCTTACCGTGCAGACAGAGCAAACATTGGTATTGATCAAGCCCGACGGATTGGCGAAAAGCCTTACCGGCAATGTCCTGACCCGCCTTTCGGAGTCGCGATTAGAAATTGCCGCCGCAAAATGCATACGGGTGAGCAGAGAACTTGCGGCGGAGCATTACCGGGCTCATCGAGACAAGCCGTTTTTTGAGGAATTGCTTCACTATATCATGGGCGATTACCATGACCGGAAAAAAACAATGGCGCTGGTGTATGTCGGGGAAGGCGCCATTTCAAAGGTCCGCACTATTGCGGGGGCAACGAATCCGGAGAAGGCCGATCCGGTTTCTATTCGCGGGCAATACGGAAGAATCACCACCAAAGGACTTTACGAAAACGTCATTCATACCTCAGAAAATCTCAATGACGCCGAGCGCGAAATCAAATTATGGTTTCACCCCGAAGAAATTATCTTCGACCTTTATCCGACCCGAACCGTGACGGAAACCGTTACAAAAACCGTCTGGGCTTGACCGAATGACGAGGCGAAGGATCAGCGCTCTTTTGATTTTTGCGTTGATTTTCGCTTCCTGTTCCAATGCCGGGAATTCCGGCCCGCAGAAGAAGATCGTCAAGGTCGCTTTTTGGGGAGGCCCGGACGAAATCGACATCATAAAAAATTCCGTGAAAGATTGGGAAGCCGCTCACCCCGAGATTGAAGTGCGCTTTGAACACACGCCGTTCGGCGGGTACACCAGCAAAATTCTGACGCGGATCGCGGGCGGTGCCGCGCCGGACATTATCGCGACGGAAGTGAATATGTTCGTCAGTTTTGCGACCAAAGGAGTGCTGGAGGATTTGAATTCGTACATCGCCCGGGACGAAGTTTTTTCGTTGAGCGATTTTTTCCCGGAGGTGGTGGACCGTTTCACGGTTGACGGAAAAGTTTTCGCGATTCCCCGGGATACGGCTCCTTTCGCTTGTGTCTTTTATAACAAAGATCTCTTCGACCGGGAAGGACTCCCTTATCCGAAAGACGATTGGACATGGAACGATTTGCTTGAAACGGCAAAACGGCTGACGCATACGGATGAAATGGGCAGGGTCACGCAATACGGATTTTACGGATGGGCGTGGCAAAATTTTGTTTACGGGGCCGGCGGCGCGCTGGTGGATGACGTGAAGCAACCGACAAAATGCCTTCTGACGAACCCCGAATCCAAAGAAGGGCTGCAGTTTTTTACCGATCTCATCAACAAATACAAAGTCATGCCGACTCCCGTCGCGCTCGCCAACTTGGGGATGGGGGTGGACATTATGTTTTCAAGCGGCCGCCTGGCCATGTTTCTCTCCGGAATTTGGGAAACCCCGACTTTGCGCACGAGAAGTTTTCGCTGGGACGTCGCCATGTTTCCCGTGGGCCCGGGAGGGATTCGAAAATTTGGGACCGGGGGCACCGGTTATGCCATCCTCAGAAGCGCGAAAAATAAGAAAGAAGCCTGGGAGGTCGTCAAGGCCCTGACCGGTCCCAAGGGACAGGAAGAACTTGCGGAAAAGGGGCTGGCTCAACCGGCCCGGAAGACGGTTGCCGAAGGGCCTGCCTTTGCGCAAAACGACGCCCCGCCGTTGAATAAAAAAATGCTCAACGAAGCGGTCCGTTGCACCGTGTATGATCCGTTTCATCCGCAGTGGCGCGAAATCGACGCAAAAATCATTACGCCTGAATTGGAGTTGTTGTTCAACGGAAGAGAATCGGTCGACGAGGCGGTCGGGAAAATCGCGTCTCAAACGGACGACGCTTTGAGCAAGAAAGAAGATCACAACCGCTTCTGAAAACGAAATTTCATTTTCAAATTTCCGAAAATCGATGAAAGCGAAAGGCTTGACCATGAAGGGAACGAAAGTTTTGAAAGGGAAGAAAAGCGGGAACCCTAAAATTATTTCGGCGAAGGAAGACGGGAGGAAATTTCCGAGCGAATACGGTCATTTCACGCGGGACGGAAGAGAATATGTGATCACCCGGCCCGATACCCCCCGGCCATGGATCAACGTGCTTTGCAACGGAGACTACGGTCTTGTGGTGTCGCAAACCGGCTCCGGCTTTTCCTGGCAGGGGAATTCCAATCTGGCCCGCATCTCCCGCTGGGAGCAGGATTTGGTCCGGGATGAATGGGGGAAATATGTTTATGTCCGCGACAAGGAAGACGGGCAGTACTGGTCTTTGACCTGGAAACCGCTGAAGCCCGAATTTGATTTCTACG
>Ga0208460_10002251_pt1 | contig 11074 bp, 10 predicted proteins | sample AD_STIC10_MetaG_FD_184436 | JGI IMG/M metagenome (GOLD analysis project Ga0208460, IMG submission 184436) | Active sludge microbial communities of municipal wastewater-treating anaerobic digesters from USA - AD_STIC10_MetaG (SPAdes) (version 2) | ecosystem: Engineered > Bioreactor > Anaerobic >... | reverse complement strand
TTTGGATCTCTCGTTCTCGGCTGCTCGCATGGAGGCGCGTTTGCTTGAGGCCGCACCGTCCGCCCTCAGCTGAAGTGTCCCGATCCCTCGACGTGCGAGGCGCAGCAAATCGTCCGCTATTCGGCATTATGTAGGTATCGGTTGTCAAGAGGCTTCGGTGGTGTCGAGGCTGGTGATGAGTTCGTCGTAGATCTCGGCTCGTCGGGTTTGGCCTTTGGCGCAGGCGTCGTCGCGTTGGGCGAGCAGTGTGGGGCGGAACTCGATGGTGGTCTGGAAGAAGGTGCAGGATTCGCAGATCGTCTCGTACTGGCAGTCCATGACTTTGGGTCGGGTGCAGTAGCCGTTGCCGAGCATGCGGGAGTGTTCGCGGTTGAGCCGTGCCATGTTCGGTCCGAGGGCGTCGGCGGGTAGCTGGGCGGGTGCGGCGTAGAGCGCGTCGACTTTCTCGGCGACGGTGAAGTACTCCTGGGCGACGGTGCGGTTGGCGATCTTGGCGTACACCAGGGTCATGTCCATCGACTTGTGACCGAGCATCGCGGCGATCGCCTCCAGGCTCATGCCGCGGTTGATGGCTTGGGTGGCCAGGGTGTGGCGCAACTGGTGGGGGTGGATGTGGCCCAGTCCTGCGGCGGCGCCGGCCCTGTTGATCATCCGGGTGACGGAGTGACGGTCCTGGGCGGTGCCTCGCTCGCGGGGAAGTAGGAGCTGGTGAGCGTCGGGCACGTGCGCGGCCCGGTAGGCGGTGACCAGCTCGACCAGGCGCGGGTGCAGGGGCAGGTAGCGGTCCTCGTGCAGCTTGCCGACCGGGACGTGCAGCCAGTGGGTGTCGCCGATGACGACGATGGCGTCGGCGGTCAGGGCGGTGTACTCCCCGACGCGCAGCCCGGTGCGCAGCAGGAACTCCACCGTCACCCCGACGAGCTGGCGCCGGTCGGCCTGGGCTGCTTTGAGCAGGGCGGCCGCGGCGTGGTCATCGAGTGCCTTGGGCAGGGCGTGGCGCTGCTTGGGCACGTCGCCGGGGAACATCGGGACCCGCGGTGGTGCGTCCGGCCAGGCCCACTCCTCGATGCGCAGGAAGAACATCCGCAGCGTCCCGAGGCGGTGGGCGATGGTCGCCGGTGAGGCTGCGGGCTTGTTCTGTCCGGGGCGGGCCGCCAGCCACGGCTTGTACCCCTCGATGTGGGTGCGGGCGATGTCGCGCACGCAGGTGACCTCGCGGTGGTGGCCCAGCAGGTAGGTGGCGAAGGAGCGCAGACACAGGTCGGCGTTGTCCACGCTGCCCGGGCGCAGCACGACGGCGATCTGGTCCAGGTAGGCGCGCATCGTGGCTGCCACGGCCGGTAGGTCGACCTCGACCTGGGCCCAGGTCGCCATCGCCGCTGCACCGCCGCGTTGGTGCTGGTCGGGGGAGAACCGTTGCGGCAGTGTGGTGCTCATCGCATCCTCCGGAAGCCGGGGATGCTGACCGGGTCGGGTTCGTGCACGACCGGCGGGGCGAACCCCTCGGCGCCGGCGTAGACCTGGGCGTCGATGACCTCCGCGGCCCGGCGGTACTGCGAGGCGAGCCAGTCATCGGCCAGGTGCAGGTAGATCCTGGTCGACTCGATCGAGGCGTGCCCGGCCTGGGCCTGGACCGCTTCCAGCGCCATCCCAGCCTCCCGCAGCCGGGTCAGGCAGGTGTGCCGCAGCTCGTGGCAGCTGCCGTGAGTCAGCCCTCCCCGGTCCCGCGCTGAGGCCAACACCTGCTCCAGGCCCTTCGCTGACAGCGCACGACCCCGGTTGGGGCGTTTGAGCACCAGGAACACCTGGTCGGTGTCGGCGCCCGCTGGGCGTTCGGTGTCCAGGTAGGCGCCCAGATGCTCAAAGAACCTTGGCGAGACCGGCACCAGGCGCTGGTGACCGCCCTTGCCGTCGGCGACGAACAGCTGCCGGTCACCGGCGTTGACGTCGCCCAGCCTCAGCCCGAGGACCTCACAGCGCCGCAGCCCGCCCAGCAGCATCGCCGAGACCATGGCGCGGTCCCGGTGCGTGCGCAGCGCCGTGGTCAGCGCGTCGACCTCGGCCGCAGACAGGATCCTCGGCAGCGTCCGGGACGCTCGCACCAACGGCACCCCTTGGGACGGGCGCGACCTCTCCCGGCGGGTCGGCAGCCCACGTGGGACCGGGTTGGCAGCCACGTCGCCGCGCACCGTCAAGAACGCGTACAGCCCGCCGATCGTGGACAGCCGGCGCCGGATCGTCCGCAGCGAGACCCCGCCTCCTTCCTCGGGTGCACGGGCCCGCACCAGCTGCGGATCGGGCAGGGCCGATAGCCCGGCCCGTTGGGCCGTGATGAATCCCAGCACGTCCACCGGACGCACCTCGCCCACTGGCTTACCCACCACGGCGAAGAAGACCTTCAGGTCGAACCACGTCGCCAACACCGTGTTTGGACGCGAGCGTGCGGCCACGAACTCCAGATACGCATCGAGTAACGGATCACCCAACCGGCCCCCCGACGCACTCGGCTCGGACTCCACAGGCGAGATCAGGCACGGCAGAACACCAGTCATCACGGCTCCTCCTCGAGTGGAACGACGAGGCCAACCATGCCGCGCCAGTGACCGAGAAGATCACCTACATATCAAGCATGTGGGTGAACATCCGGGCTCGGGGGAACGCCACGAATCTTAGCGCGCCTAGCGTGAGGTCCTGCGGACCCAGGCGGCGCCGAGTCGCTCCAAGGCCGGCCCGAGCGCGACGAAATCCCGGTCGTAGATCCGACCGGTTTCCAGCCCGGTCGAGAGCCGGTCGACCGCCCGGATGAGCTCAGGCAGCGTGGCCGAGGAGGCGGGCGGCGCGGACGCCGGGTCGGGCTGGCGTCGCACCGGCAAGGTCGTGACCGGCAGGTTGCGAACGGACTGGCCGAGCCTCGCCCGGACGTCGGCCCAGACCTCGCTGTCGAGCTCACCGGCCAGCCTGCGCCGTTCGAGGCGGTCCAGCAGCTGGCGAGTCAGTCGTGAGGATCGGGCCACTCGTGAGAGCGCCGACTCGTCGCGATCCTCCCTCGTCGGGACATGCACGGGACGCGGCTTGGGCGCCTTGGGGACGTCGATCATCCGGATCTGAACGGCCGCCTCGCGCGCTCCGCGGCGGGTGACCGCGGCGGTGTTCCGGCACCGGCTCGAGCACCAGATCGGCCGTCGTCCGCGGCCCCCGTAGGAGACCGGCGCTCCGCACTGCGGGCACCTCCTGAGCTCCTCGCGTGCCATGCATGGACGGTACCGAATTGAGCGACGTTTCGCATCACTGAAATATCCCCGATCCGAGAATGCATCGGGTGTGACGTTGACGATCTCGGCCGTCGTGGCGGGGGATGAGAATGGGGGCGTCGCTCGGCGACGTCGTTGCACAGTGGTGCGGGTGGAGCCCGTTCGGGTGTATGGCGCGGGGTTCTCGGGATGGCGGATTGTTGCTGCGAGCACGTGGGTCTGTTTCCTGGCAGAGGGCCCTGCGGGCGGCGCGGCCGCGAACCTCTCACGGCCGGTGCGTCGATGAGAGGGGCGTGGCTGTCATGGAAGTGATGTTCGAGCGGGTCGCCGGGCTGGATGTGGCCAAGGCCTCGGTCGCGGTGTGCGTGCGCACCCCGGGCGCGCGTCGCGGCACCCGGCACACCGAGGTGCGCACGTTCAAGACCACGACCGGGTCGCTGCGGCTGCTGCGGCAGTGGCTGGTCGAGCAAGGCGTTCAGATCGCGGCGATGGAGTCGACCTCGACGTACTGGAAGCCGCTGTTCTATGCGCTCGAGGAGTCGATGCAGGTGTGGCTGCTCAACGCCGCGCACATGAAGGCCGTCCCGGGCCGCAAGACCGACGTGCGTGACTCGCAGTGGATCGCTGAGCTGCTTGAGCACGGGTTGGTGCGCCCGTCGTTCGTGCCACCGCCGGCGATCCGGCAGCTGCGGATGCTGACCCGCTACCGGGTGCAGCTGATGGGCGACCGGACCCGGGAGACGGTGCGGTTGGAGATGATGCTCGAGGACGCCAGCATCAAGCTGTCCTCAGTCGCCTCGTCGCTGACCACGGTCTCGACGCGGGTGATCCTGGCGGCGATGATCGACGGCGAGCGGGACCCGCAGGTGCTGGCGCAGATGGCCCGCGGGCGGATGCGCGTGAAGATCCCGGACCTGGCCCAGGCACTGGAAGGCTCGTTCGAGGAGCACCACGCGAGGATGGCCAAGGCGATCCTCAACCGGCTGGACCTGGTCGAGCAGTCCCTGGCCGACCTCGACGTGATCATCCGAGACCAGTGCGCTCCCTGGGCGCACGAGATCGAGCTGCTGCAAACCATCCCCGGCGTCGGGGAGCGGGTCGCGCAGGTCATCATCGCCGAGACCGGTGGGGACATGTCCCAGTTCCCCTCCGCCGCTCACCTGGCCGCGTGGGCCGGGGTGGCACCGGGCATCCACGAGTCCGCCGGCAAGCGCACCCCAACCGGCAGCCGGCACGGCAACAAGTGGCTGAAGTCGATGCTCGTCGAGGCGGCCGGCTCCGTCGCGCGGATGCACGGCAAGAACTATCTCGCCGCCCAGCATGCCCGCCTCAGCCGGCGACGCGGCGGCGGCCGGGCGCAGGTTGCCGTCGGGCACAGCATCCTGGTGATCGCGTACCACCTGCTCAGCCGCGATGAGCCGTACCGCGACCTCGGGGCGGATTGGCACAACCGACGTGATGACGCCGCGCACACCAGGCGCCTGGTGGCCCAGCTCGAACACCTCGGCCACACCGTCCACCTCGACGCCGCCAGCTGACGCACCGCACCCCCAAAGCGGGTCGGGCTCCGCCCGACGCGCTCACGCGCATGCCTGGGCTCAAGTGATTCACGGGTCTGTGCAGTTGACGGCGTTTCGGGATTTCGGGGGGAGGAACGTCGCGGGAGGACGTTTGTTGGACGTCCGAGCAGGGGCGCGGTGGGTGCGTCGCGGGCGAGGCGCGTCCGGAGGAGACCGGCGGGGCCTCAACCCTGGACGCTGGGCCGCTGCACTCAGCTTGAAGGTACAGAGAGCCCTGAGGCGAGTATGTCGCGTGGGCCCGGTGAGTAGCGCCCAGTGACTGGTGGGGGGCTGCCACCGCCTATCGACGACGGACCCGCGGGCGCGGGACTGCTGGCCTTGCTTGACCCCTCCCCACTCGACCCACGAACCAAGCCCGCCATATCGCGTCGGCCCAGCACTCATGGCCCCGCGGCGGTGAGCGCGCGTGGCTGGCTGGACCCGGCGCGCGGTGATCAATCGCGGTTCGTCGGGTGCCCTCGCCCGGCTCGAGGGTCAGGGGCCAGGGTGCCTACCGTTTCGCGGCTGGAGGCAGGAGAGGCGCCGTCGTGCTGCTCAGGGATGCGGTGAGGCATCACCGCCGTTCGGGCCCGCGGTGGGCCGCGAGGAGGCCCTTAGGAGCACAACTAGAGCGTGTCTGCTAAAGATGTGGGGCCGGGCCGGGCATCGTTGCTCTCATGCTTCGTGATGGCGTGATTAGTGATGAGTTGTGGGATGTCCTTGAGACGGTGATGCCGCAGGATGCGGGCCGTCGGGGTCGGCCGTGGAATGACCACCGCACGACGTTGGAGGGGATCATCTGGCGGTTCCGCACCGGGTCGCCCTGGCGTGACCTGCCCGAGCCGTTCGGGCCGTATCAGTCTGTGTGGGAACGGCATCGGCTGTGGTCGACCGATGGCACGTACGGGCGGATGCTTGCCGCGGTGCGCGAGCAGACGCAGCTGGGTGACGATGAGGTGGAGGCGATCTTGTCGATCGATTCCACGGTCGTGAGGGCTCACCAGCACGCAGCCGGGGCACGTCGGGACTCAGTCGTCGCGGACCCTGCGGACGACACGGGGGGCAGGGTCGAATTACACGAATTCGTCGGTGGTGCCTGGGGAGCCGCCTGATCACGCGCTGGGTCGCTCCCGTGGTGGGTTGAGCACGAAGATCCACGCGCTGGCTGACCAGAGCTGCACCCCGGTGGTCGCGGCGCTCACTGGTGGGCAGGCCGGGGACAACCCCATGCTGTCCACCTTGGTCAACGCCCTCGCCGAAGGCGGATACGACCAGGACTTCCGGCTCCTGGCCGACAAGGCGTACTCGCACCCCAGCACCCGGATCTTCCTGCGGGGCCGGCGGATCAAGCACACCATCCCCGAGAAGAGCGACCAGATCGCCCGCCGCAAAGCCAAGGGCTCCAAAGGCGGCCGACCACCCGGGTTCAACAGCGAGACCTACAAGCAGCGCAACACCATCGAACGCTCATTCAGCCGGGTCAAGCAGTGGCGTGGACTGGCCACCCGCTACGACAAGTACGCCGTCACCTACTTGGGTGGCTTCACGCTCGGAATGGTGATCCTGACCCACCGAGCCAGCCATTAGCAGACACGCTCTAGGCGGTCGCGCTGCTCAAGGGTGAGCGGCGGGACCGCGTCGACCATTCGACGGACATGCTCGTCACGCGCCGAGGGCTGCTCAGGCTCGGGCGCACTGTCGGCACGCGAGGGCAGGCCCTCACCGCGCTCGAGACGACACCGACACGCCGGGCACTGCCACAGTGAGCCGGTGGACCCGTCCGGGTGCGTGAACGTCGGGCGGAAGGGTGCTTCACTCCACCCGCGGGGCAGGTCGAACAGTGACAGGCGCCCATCCGACGCGAGGGCCACCGGGCGACTCATCCGGCCGCGGAACTCGCAGCACGCGCGCACGCGGCCCGAGGCCGTCGTCACGGTGTTCACGACTGGTCGCCCTGGTCGGGGGTGGTGAGGATGAGCCACGCGGCCGGCACGATGGCAAGGCCGAGGAGCGAGAGAACTAGGGCGACGTTCGCGGCGGACTGCCACACGTCGGGTGAAGCGGATACGCTGTGTCCCACGATGAACCCTTCCTGGTTCGTCGTCAGGCCCTCGGACGCTCCAACGTCGCGGGGGCCGATCTAGGGTCGCAGCGGGTGCCATGTCGCACGCTTATCGCACGCGAAACGCCCGCTGACTGCGTTTTCGCAGGTCAACGGGCGTTTTGGCTTGCTCCCCGGGTAGGAATCGAACCTACGTCGCTTGTCCTGATTCAAAGTCAGGCGGGCCCTACCAGCAGACCAACCGGGGACCGGTGCGCACGGCGGCGCACGGCATACGGTGAGGGTAATGGACTGAGCCGGGCACAATGACAGGGTGACTGCCCCTGCCTCGGCCAAGCCCCCCAAGACCAGCCGCGCCCGGATGACCGGACGCGAGCGTCGCGAGCAACTCATCGGGGTGGGTCGCAAGCACTTCGCCGACAAGGGTTTCGAGGGGACGACGATCGAGGAGATCGCCGCCTCGGCCGGGGTGTCCAAGCCGGTGGTCTACGAGCACTTCGGCGGCAAGGAGGGCCTGTACGCCGTCGTCGTCGACCGCGAGATCGAGAGCCTGCTGAGCGCGGTGCAGGGGGCGCTGACCTCCGAGGGCACCTCGCGCGAGATCATCGAACGCGCCGCCCTGGCCCTGCTCGGCTACGTCGAGACCTCCACCGACGGCTTCCGGATCCTCGTGCGGGACAGCCCGACCGGGCAGGCCACCGGCTCCTTCGCCAGCCTCATGAGCGACATCGCCAGCCAGGTCGAGCACATCCTCGCGGCCGAGTTCAAGTCCCACAAGCTCGACCCCAAGGCCGCGCCGATGTACGCGCAGATGCTCGTCGGCATGATCGCCCTGACCGGCCAGTGGTGGCTGGACTCCCGCAAGTTCAAGAAGCACGAGGTCGCCGCTCACGTCGTCAACCTCGCCTGGAACGGGCTGACCGGCCTGGAACCCAAGCCCACGCTCACCGCCAGCCCGTCCTGAGGGCCGGCGTACGGCATCCGGTCAGGCGGTGGTCTTCCGGCCGACCGCGAACACCCGGCGGAACGGGAAGAGCACCCCGAGCGGCGTGCGCGGGTACGCCTCCGCGAGCAGCGCGGCGTAGGGCTCGAGGAACGCAGCGCGCTCGTCGTCCTCGGTGAGGATGTCGAGCACCGGCCGCAGCCCGGTGGCCGTGACCCAGCTCAGCACGGGGTTGTCCTCGGCGCCGTCGGGGTCCAGGACGTGCAGGTAGGTGGTCTCCCACGCGTCGACCGTGCATCCCAGTCGGGTGAGGTAACGCAGGTAGGTGGCGGGCTCCCCCACCGCCGGCAGGTCCAGCGCGGCCCCCAGCTCACCGGCCCGCTCGTGTTGTTCCGCCGTCTCGCGCATCAGGCGGTGGCTCGGGGCGTCGAAGTTGCCGGGCACCTGCAGGGCCAGCCAGCCACCCGGGGCAAGCGCCTCGACCCAGGTGTCGAGCAGGTCGAGGTGACCGGGAATCCACTGCAGGGTGGAGTTGGTGATGATGACGTCCGGGGCCACGCCGAGGGAGGCCGGGTCCCACTCACGCAGCTCGGCCTGCACCCACTCGACCCGGCCGGCGTCGTCGAGGGCGCGAGCCGACTCCAGCATCGCCTCGGACGCGTCGACACCGATGACCCGGGCCTGCGGCCAGAGCTCGCCGAGCATGAGGGTGGCCGGGCCGTGACCGCACCCGAGGTCGACGACGACCGCGGGGTCCTCGGTGCACACCTGGGCGAGCAGGTCGGCGAAGGGCCTGCTGCGTTCGGCCGAGAACCGGCCATAGGCGGTGGGGTCCCAGCTCACGTGCTCGCTCATGCCGTGCTCCTCGGGTCGGGCGCCTTGTCGTGGGTGAACCTGGTGGATCGGTGGGCGGCGCCGGTGTCTCGATGTCAAGAAACTTGACGGGCAGTAGAGTCGGCCTCATGGCCGCTGACGATGTCGACCGTATCGTCTCCGCGTGGCGCCGGGAGCGTCCCGGGCTCGACGTGGCACCCCTCGAGGTCTTCAGCAGGGTGTCCCGGCTGGCCCGACGCCTTGATCGGGCCCGCGGGACGGCCTTCGCCGAACACGGCCTCGACGGGTGGGAGTTCGACGTCCTGTCCGCGCTCCGCCGGGCCGGCACGCCCTACGAGCTCAGCCCCGGGCAGCTCGTCACCGAGACGCTCGTGACGAGCGGGACGATGACCAACCGCGTCGACCGCCTCGCCGCCCGTGGCTATGTCGAGCGCCACCCCGACCCCACCGACCGGCGTGGCGTGCTGGTCCGGCTCACCCCCGCAGGCATGGACGTCGTGGATGCCGCCCTCGCCGACCTCCTCGCCCACGAGCACCAGCTCCTCGCCGAGCTGTACGACACCGAGCGCGACGACCTGGCCGCCCTGCTGCGCCGCCTGCTGCACCCCTTCGAGACCGAGCCGAGCTGACCGGCATCGCGAGAGCGAGGTCCTCGCGGCGGGGCGCATCTCACACCGCCCGGAGTTGTAGAGGTAAGGCTTACCTCACTACTCTCGGTTCGTGCCCCTCACCGCCTCTGCTCCCCCGCGGGCCGAGGCACACCCCGCGCAGGCAGGGCCGGGCACGGCCCTGACCTGGCGACGGGCACCTGACCACGCGGATGCCGTGCACGTGCGGGGCGGGGGCGGGCGGCAGACGACGCTGACCCGCGGTGAACTGGCCGAGCGGGTGGCGAGCGCGGCCGGCATCCTCGCCGGCGAGCGCCGCCTGGTGCACGTGCACGGGGCCAATGACCTCGACACCCTGGTCGGCTACCTGGCTGCCCATGAGGCCGGGCACGTCGTGCTGCTCACCCCGCCCGGCTCCCCCGCAGCCGCCCTGGCCGCCACGTGGGACCCCGACGTCACGATCACCTCCACCGGCGAGGGCACGCCCGCTATCCAGCCCCACCGCGAGCACCCGGCCCACCCCCTGCACCCCGACCTCGCCCTGCTCATGAGCACGAGCGGGTCGAGCGGATCGCCCCGCCTGGTGCGCCTCTCCCACGACAACCTGCGCAGCAACGCCGAGGCGATCGCCGAGGCGCTGAGCATCCGCCCGCAGGACCGGGCCGTCACCAGCCTGCCGCTGCACTACTGCTACGGCCTGAGCGTCGTGCACAGCCACCTGCTCGTCGGGGCATCGATCGTGCTCACCGACCTCTCGGTGGCCGACGAGTGCTTCTGGACGCTCGCCGCCGAGGCCCGGGTCACCACCCTCGCCGGCGTCCCACACACCTTCGAGCTGCTCGACCGCGTCGGTTTCGCCACGATGGACCTCCCCCACCTGCGCACCATCACCCAGGCCGGCGGCCGGATGGACCCGCAGCGCGTCGTCGAGCTGGCCACCCTCGGGCGCCGACGCGGCGTCGACCTGTTCGTCATGTACGGCCAGACCGAGGCCACCGCGCGGATGGCCTACCTGCCCCCCGGTCTCGCCGCCGAGCACCCCACCACGGTCGGGGTGGCCGTGCCCGGCGGATCCCTCGAGATCGTCGACGGCGAGGTCGTCTACTCCGGGCCGAACGTCATGCTCGGCTACGCCGACACCGCCGCCGACCTCGCGCTGGGGCGCACCGTCGAGCGCCTGCACACCGGTGACCTCGGCCGCATCACGGATGCCGGGCTGCTCGAGATCACCGGCCGCCGGTCGCGCGTCGCGAAGGTCCTCGGGCACCGGGTCGACCTCGACCACGTCGAGCGCACCCTGCGCACGACGGGGTGTGACGTTCGGTGCCTCGCCGGCCCGGATGCCGTCGCTGTCGTCTGCGCGCCGGGCCCCACCCCGGTCGACCACCGCAGGCTCGCCGAGCGCGCGGCCCGGTCGGCCGGCATCCCGACGCGCTGCGTGCAGGTGCTGACCGCCGCCGACCTCGGCCTGGACGCACTGCCCCACCTGAGCAGCGGCAAGGTCGACTACGCCACGCTGACCGACCTGGCCGCAGCGGCACGGGTCCGCGCGGCCGATGTGACGACCGAGGCACCGGCCGCCGCGGGTTCCCTTCGCGAGCGGTATGCCGCCGTGCTCGGGCTGGCATCGGTCTCGCCGGAGGACTCCTTCGCCTCCCTCGGCGGTGACTCGCTGTCGTACGTCGAGGCGTCGCTGCACGTCGAGGACCACCTCGGGCACCTGCCGGCGAACTGGCACCTGCTCACCCTGCGCGACCTCGAGGCGCTGGAAGCCGAGGCGGCCACGACCGCCGACCACCCGGCATCCGGGATGGCTC
>Ga0208460_10002244_pt1 | contig 11091 bp, 10 predicted proteins | sample AD_STIC10_MetaG_FD_184436 | JGI IMG/M metagenome (GOLD analysis project Ga0208460, IMG submission 184436) | Active sludge microbial communities of municipal wastewater-treating anaerobic digesters from USA - AD_STIC10_MetaG (SPAdes) (version 2) | ecosystem: Engineered > Bioreactor > Anaerobic >... | reverse complement strand
CTTTGTCGCTGATCAGAATGCGGGCCATGCTTATGCGGCGCAGGATTGGGTTTTGTCGCTGCACAGCACATCGGCGTGCACGGTTTTGCTTTCTTCTACCAAGGGCATGCCGCGCAAACCAAGGCGAGCGAACAGGGCTTGGTCGGCCTCGACATCCGGATTGCCGGTGGTCAGCAGTTTTTCACCGTAGAAAATCGAATTGGCGCCAGCGAGAAAACACAGCGCCTGCAATTCTTCGTTCATTTCAGCGCGGCCGGCCGACAAGCGCACCATGGATTTCGGCATGATGATTCTTGCCACGGCTATCGTACGAACGAATTCGAATGCATCGAGCATCGCCGTGCCATGCAAGGGCGTACCTTCGACTTGCACCAGACGATTGATCGGCACCGAACCGGGATGCTCCGGCAAGGTCGCAAGACTGTGCAATAAATTCGCCCGCTGTTCGCGCGATTCGCCCATGCCGACGATCCCGCCGCAGCAGGTTTTCAAGCCGGCGTGGCGCACGTTTTCCAGGGTGTCGAGACGATCTTGGTAATCACGGGTCTTGATGATGTCGCCATACTCTTCCGGCGCGGTATCGAGATTATGGTTGTAATAATCCAGACCGGCTTGCTTCAAGGTATTGGCTTGCGGCGGGCTCAGCATGCCCAGCGTTGCACAGGCTTCCATACCGAGTGCTTTGACGGCACTGACCATTTCGGCGACTTGGGCCACATCCTTGTCTTTCGGCGAACGCCAGGCGGCGCCCATGCAGAAACGGGTGGCACCGGCGTTTTTCGCCTGTGTCGCTTTTTCGATTACTTCATCGAGTGTCAACAATTTGTGCGCTTTCAAACCGGTGTTGTAGCGCGCGCTTTGCGGGCAATAGGCGCAATCTTCGGGACAACCACCGGTCTTGATCGACAATAAGGTGGACACCTGGACTTCCTGCGGATTGAAATGCTCGCGGTGAACTTCGCCGGCGCGGTGCATCAAGTCGGGGAATGGCAGATTCATCAGGGCCAGCACTTCTTCGCGCGACCAGTCATTTCGGATGACAGCAGACATAGGGATTCCCTGACAGCAAAGCATTGTAAAGACGGGCAGTCTGGTCAGCATGGACTTTTCTGTCAACCCAAACCTGCTGGAAAAAGTAGACGGCATTCGCAAAATGCTTGCCTGGTCGCTGTTACCGCCCCATTGCCTGCTTTGCGATCAGCCGGGCATGGCGGCTATCGATCTGTGCGAGGCGTGCTGGCGCGAACTGCCACGCAATCCGGTCGCCTGCCCACGTTGTGCATTGCCATTGTCGGCACCCGCCATGGCCTGTGCTTCCTGTATTCGACGGGAACCGCCTTTCCAGACGAGTCTGGCTCCGCTGCAGTATTACGCGCCGATATCGATCCTGGTGCCGCGCCTGAAATTTCATCAGGATTTGGCCGCGGGACGCTTGCTGGCCGAGCTGTTCCACAGGAATACACCTGCATTTGATAGGCCCGACGCCCTGGTGCCGGTACCTTTGCATTTGACCCGCCTCAGAAAGCGCGGTTTCGATCAGGCACTGGAATTGGCGAAAATGATCGCGAAACACAAGGCAATTCCGCTGCGCACCGATATCTTGTTGAGGTCACGCAATACCGCAGCACAGAGTTATCTCGATGCTGGCCAGCGTCGCCGTAATCTGAGAAATGCCTTTATCGCCGATAGACGGAATCTGCCCCGACATATCGCATTGCTTGACGATGTGATGACCACGGGCACGACCGTCAGCGAATGCGCGAGAGTGTTGTTGAAGGCGGGAGTGAAGCGGGTTGATATATGGGTTATTGCGCGGGTGGCGATGTCTGTTTGAGATCAGGCCTTGCCGATCAGATCCAGCGCGATGCCGGCGAATATCGACAGGCCTACCCACTGGTTATTCAGGAAGGCTACAAAACAGTCTTCACGTTGGCGAGTCTTGCCGCGATAGAACTGGTAAGCGATAAATCCGCAGGCGACGGCAAGACTGATGTAGAAATTGATGTCGAGACGGGTGCCGCGGCCCAGTAACACCATGGCCCAGATAAACCCGCCATATAAAATTCCCAATGCAATCAGGTCGGCATCGCCGAATAAAATCGCTGTGGATTTCGAACCCATCCGGATATCGTCATCGCGATCCACCATTGCATACCAGGTGTCATAGCCGGTCGTCCAAAGCAGATTGGCGCAGAACAACAACCAGGCCTCATTCGGAATCTTGCCCTGAATCGCGGTGAAGGCCATCGGTATTCCCCAGCCGAACGCGACGCCCAGATACACCTGCGGTAAATAGGTATATCGCTTCAAAAACGGATAGCTTGCCGCCAGAAAAATCGCGATCACGCTCATATAGATCGTCAGGGTGTTGGTCAGGCAAACCAGCCCGAAAGCGATCAGCATCAATACGCAAAACAAAACCATCGCTTCCCGCGAAGAGACTTTGCCGGTCGCCAGCGGACGTTCTTGCGTGCGTTTAACCTGGCCATCCAGCCAGCGATCGGCGTAATCGTTCACGATGCAGCCGGCCGAGCGCGTCAGCCAGACACCGAGCGTGAAAATGATCATGATCTTGATAGGGGGAAGCCCGTCCGCCGCCAGAAACAGCGCCCACCAGGTCGGCCAAAGCAGCAAGAGCACGCCGACCGGTTTGTCGCCGCGAATCAATGCCCAGTAGTGCGGTGCACGCTCACGGGCCCAGGCGTGCAGTTGTCGGCTTTTCGTCATCTGCCTAGATTAACGGAAGATCCTGCCATCAACGAGTCTTGTGCAGGCTATACTTTTGGGTAATGGATTCAGGATCAAAGGAAACGCACCATGAGTAACGGTCAAGGTTCTACCGGCAATGTGATCGCCGCCATTTGCAGTTTTTTCATTCCGGGTCTGGGGCAATTGGTTCAAGGCCGGATTTTATCGGCCATTTTCTGGTTCCTGTTTGCCTGCATCGCATTCGGCATTACCTGGCTGATCACCCTGAGCCTGTTACCGTTTGGCTGGTTCGTCGTCAGCATACTGTCCTGCATCAGTGCCGCGATGTACAAAGCGAAAGACTGATCGCGCGGCATATCATCAAAAAAGTTTTTCGAAGCCGGGCGTCATCGTCCGGCTGAAACCGTCGTCAGTGCGAACCAGAAACAGTGCGGCAATATTATGCTGCACCGCATAGGCGTAGCCTTCGTCCGGCCCCAGGATGCTCAACGCGGCCGCGGTCGAATCTGCCGTAATGCAGTCGTCGGTGATGACCGTAACCGAGGCCAGTGCATGCGTTACCGGAGCTCCTGTGCGCGGGTCGATGTGATGTGAATAGCGCTTGCCGTTCAGCTCGTAGAATTTTCGGTAATCGCCCGATGATCCGGATGCCTGGTTATTCAATACAACAATCATGGCGAGGTTGTCGTCGCTGTCGGGTTGTTCGATGCCGACACGCCAGCCTTCATTACCGGAGCGGTGGCCATGGGCACGCAGTTCGCCGCCATGTTCGATCAGGAAATTATCGATACCGGCAGTTTGCAGATACTGTGAAATTTGATCCACCGCGAAACCTGGTGCGATCGATGATAGATCGATCGAGACGTTGCCGGGTTGAAGCGCGCGCTGTGTCGTGCGATCCAGTTCGATGTGTTGCCAACCGACGCGCGCGCGTGCTGCGGTCAGACTTGCGGCATCCGGCGTTGTCCGTGTTTTCCGGCCAGGACCAAAGCCCCACAAATTGACCAAAGGACCGACCGTGGGATCGTAAGCGCCGCCAGTATCGCGAGCGAGTGCGAGCGATTTTTCAAGCACGCCGAATAATTCCGGAGGCAATGTCTGCCAGCTGTTCGCGGCAGCATGATTGAACCGGCTCAGATCCGAATCCGGTTTCCAGGTACTCATTTGTGCATCGACGGTATCGAGTTGTTGCTGGATACCTCTCTGCAATTCTAGTAAATCCGGAGATTGTTTGGGACGTACGAATTTGACCGTCCAGGTCGTGCCCATCGCTTCGCCGGACAAGGTTTCGACGCGCGAAGTGCGGATGCTTGCACAACCGGCAAGCAAACAGAGCACGATGGCGATCAATAAGCGGAGCATTTTGTACCCAAAAAAATAAATCGTAGGAGGGCCCTTGGGCCCGACGATAAGATCGCCCGCAAGTCGCCCGCAAGCGGCCTCCTACTGTGGCAATACTTCAAACGTGGCGACATAACTCAGGCGGCGCTGCTTTGCCTGCGGAATACTGGTCTTGTCGTCGGTGCTCGTTACTTCAAGCCAATAGCGACCGGCGCTGGGCCAGGTCACGCTGAATGCGCCGTCGGCGTCGCTGGTAAGGTCGATTTCATTTTGTTTCGCACGATAGCGGCTGCCTTCCGGAATGATTTCCACTTTCAGGCCTGCTGCGGGTTTTCCGTCGATCACGAGTTTGAAATGGGCGGTTTCGCCGGCGAACAAATCGTTCGGATGCGTGACCGGAACCAGCTCCAAGCCGATACCACTGGTTTTCAATGCCGAGGGTTTTCCGGCTGTGACAAATGCTTCCACCCGCGATTGGCTTTGCGTGACTTGCAATTCTTTTGCGTCGGCCGGAATTTCTTTCGCGAAAGCTTCCGGCGTACCGCGCCAACGTTTTGTTTCTTCGCCTATTTTATAGCTGGCGTTCAAACCGCTGTTCCCGTTGCTGATGCGGTAGGTGCCGTTTTGCGCCAGTTGCAAATCGAAAGTCGTGCGGTATTTTCCGGTGGAAATATTTTGTGGCGTGACCGTGCTGCCATCCGGTGCCGTGATCGCCAGATTATCGATTCGCAAGGGAACGTGATTGAAATAGAAAATATCATTCGATACCGCGGCATCCACGGTAATCCATTCGTTCGGCGTCACCACGGTGGACGATGGCAGCAGCCACGCCTTGTGTGCCTGCGCTGAAAAAGGAATGGCAGTGGCCAATAGGATAGCGGTGAGTTTCAAAAAAACTTTCATGGTGAGCTCCGGAAATTCTGGAAAATGGACGTCAGGGTTTTAATTCAAGCGCAATTGCACCGAGTTCATGCTCGCCCTGCGCCTTCATTTTTTGACTGCTCTTGATCGGCCAGGAAAAGGGAATCTTCAACAATTCACGGCCGCCTTCTTCGCGTACCGCTTCGACCACGAGTTGGTAATTGCCGGCCGGCAATTTCGCCAACACGCTTTTTTTATTGTCGAAACGCAGTGTCTGGATGCCGGCGGAACGGGTAGCGCCGCTGACGCCATCAACCGGCATTTGCAAATCGCGGCCACTACGACGCCACCACTGCCGCAGTTCCGGCAGCCATTTGGTACCGGGTTCCTTGCCGGCTTTTGTCTGGTACCAGACCGCAAGATCAGCCGCGACAGATTGATCTTCCTTTTCGATCCAGATTGCGATGTACGGACGGTGGTACTCGGCCACTTTCAATGCCGGCACTTCCACGCTGACAGCCAGTTCCGCGGAAACCGCAGGCATGCCAATCGAGGCACAGAGTAGAAAAACAAAAGCAGGAAATTTCATGACCACCCCATCAATGAACGAAAATAATGACGAGCAAAAACGGAATCACCAGACCGAGCGCAACGATTGGCCAGGTGCCCGGGCGATTGCGTGAATGCAGTTGCAGCAGGAATAAACCGGTACCGGCAAATACCACGCAAGCCAGCGCGAAAATGTCGATAAACCAGGTCCAGGCCGTACCGGTATTGCGGCCTTTATGCAGATCATTCAAATACGATACCCAGCCGCGCTCGGTCACTTCGTATTCGATTGCGCCACTTTTGCGATCAATGCTCAACCAGGCATCGCCACCGGGACGAGGCAGCGAAAGATAGACTTCATCGTCGGACCATTCACCGGGAATGTCGTCAACGTTCGCCGACGCTTCTTTATCCAGCCAAGCGGCGACATCAGACGGCAACGGCGATTTTTCGGAAGCCGGTGATGTGAGCGCGTTCAATAATCCTGCAGGCAAAACCATTTTTTTCGTGACGACTTTCGGTTCTGCCGAAATTTGCGAAGCGTGGTTCAAGGTGATGCCGGTAATCGCAAAGCCGAGCATGGCAACGAGGCAGATCGCCGAACTGATCCAATGCCATTGATGCAGGGTTTTCAGCCAATAGCTACGGCGTTTTTTTGCCGCCTGATCTTTTGCCGTCACGGTTTCAAACCTCGGCCCAGCGACGCAGCAGGTTGTGATACACGCCGGTAAGTTGTACCAGTGAAGGATGGTCCGGCGTGCTTTGCGTCAGACGCCTAATCGATAAATCGAGTTCGAATAATAGGCGGCGATCGCCGTCATCGCGCACCATGCTCTGGATCCAGAAAAAAGAAGCCAGGCGTTCACCGCGTGTAACTGGCGTGACGCGATGCAGGCTGGTGCCCGGATACAAGACCATGTCGCCAGCCGGCAGTTTAATTTTTTGCACGCCGTAAGTATCTTCGATGATCAATTCGCCGCCGTCGTAATCTTCCGGGGCGGCCAGGAATAAGGTGACTGACAAATCGGTACGGACCGGTTGCACTAGTTGGCCGCTGCGGTCGTAGCGAATGGCGTTATCGACATGGAAGCCGAAAGCCTGGCCGCCCCGATAACGATTGAATAGCGGCGGATACACCACGCGCGGCAATGCGGCGGAAAAATAATTGTCGTTTGTCTTCAGCGCATTGCGAATTAATGCACCCAGTTCAATCGCAACCGGATCGTTTTCCGGCAATTGCTCGTTGTCTTTAGCTTTGCCCGACTGGTAACCCGCCGTGATGCGGCCATCGGCCCAGCTCGCGGAGGCCAGACGTTCGCGGCAATACGCAACTTGATCTTGAGTGAGTACGTTGGGGATATGCAGCAACATGGGCTTCTCTCAAAAACGGTAACTGGCATTTAATACGATGCTTCGTGCATCGCCCGGCGTTGCCCATCCGTTGTTGCGAATGCGCGTGTAGTACAGCCGGTCGGTCAGGTTGTTGACGTTCAATTGCAGCGTGAAATCATCGGTGATGCGATAAGCCGCCATCAGGCGATGCGTGGTGTAGCCGCCATAGGTATCCAGTTCGCCGCTTGGCTTGGTCGCCGAATGTTGTTGCACGGTGCTTTCGCCCTGGTAGGTGGCGCCGTAACCGACTTGCCATTTGCGCGTGATGTCGTAAGTCGTCCAGAGACTAAGGGCGTTTTTTGGCGTGGCCAACAAGGGGTCACCGGCAACAAAATCGGGATCGGAAGCATTTCCGCCGGTACACAATCCAACGCCGGGATTGGCGAGACAATATTTCGAGACGTTGCGTAAAACTTCACTGTCCAGATAGGTGTAGTTCGCAAACACCGACCAGTTGTCCGCAACCAAGCCGGAAAGTCCGACGGTAAAACCATCCACACGCGCCTGACCGTCGAGTGCCTGTTCGCCGCTCAGATTGGCAGGATCAGGATCGGCAACGCGATAGTTTTCGCGATCGTTACGGAAAATCGAAGCGGTAAGACTGAGCCTACCGCCGCGGAAATCCCATTTTGTTCCGAGTTCGTAGTTGATGGCGCTTTCCGGATCAACATTGCAGTTGGCGGTACCCGTCGTACTGGTCGCTGTACAGGCACCATTGACCGATGCCTTCGAAGGTGTTTTTGAATTTCCGTACGCCAGGTAGACGCTGGCATTTTCCTGCGGTTTGTAAACCAGGCCGGCGCGGTAAGAAAACAGGCTGTCCTTGTTCTCGGCGGGTGCTGCCGCGCCGGTGATCGCTCCGATATCGGGTAGCGCGGTGGACACTGTATAGGCGGTGGAGCTGCCGGAATTATATTCGTATCTCATGCCGCCGGTGACTTGCCATTGTTCGTTGAATTTCAAGGTGTCGAAAACATAGATCGACGCATTGTCTTGTTCGCCATCGGTTTTCGCGACGCGAGTCGAGTTGATGGGGCCGGCATAGAAAGAGTCCGGATTGTAGAGATCCATCGGCGGCAATTGGGAAATTGAGGTGCCATCGGCATTGCGGAACAGGCGTGCGTTCTCGAGTTCGAAGGTTTCGTGGGCAAAGGCAATGCCGGCAACAAGATTGTGTTCAATCTCGCCTGTGTTGAATTGGACATTCACGTCGGTTTGATTAACGAACGCCTTGTTGCCGGTATCACGTACATAACCGCGCGGATTGGTAATGCCGGGCCGGAAGGTGCCCGGCGGAGTCGCTACGCCGCTTACGGTGCACGAAGTACCAAGTGGTGTCAGGTTGTTGGGCAGGCAAACCACGCCTTGCGGCGCATCGACGATGGAAAGCTGATCGACTTTTGAAACACGCGTCAGATTTCGGATCGAGACATTGTCATTGAAATGGTGATTCAAAATGGCCGTGAGTGAATCGCTGTCTATCACCTGTTTGTCGATATTGTGGTAGCCGTAATAATTGCTGGAATCGACGCCTGGCAATGGCGCGCCATTATAGAAAGGCACGCCGTATTGAGGAAGATTGTCGTCATGTTGATGCATCAAGTTCAGCGTGAACGTAGTGTCGGTGCCAAGACCAATCACGAACGAAGGGGCAATGCCCCAGCGTTTGAAGTTTTCGAAATCGCGGCCGGGTGCGTCGTTTTCATGCATCATCACATTCAGGCGCAGCGCGGCGGTTTCGCCGATTTCCTGATTGCTGTCGAGCGTCAGGCGGCGGTAATTATCGGTGCCCAAACCCAGCGTGGCGATGTTGCTGTCGCGCTTGTGCGCGGATTTGCTGACAAGATTGATGCTGCCACCGACTGATCCCGCGCCTGAATAAACCGAGTTGGCACCATTCACGAGTTCCAGTTGTTCCAGGTTGAATGGATCGGTGCGCGAGTATTGTGCGCTGTCGCGAACGCCATCCACGGTGATGTCGGTGTTGGCACTGAAACCACGCAGGTTGATACTGTCGCCGTAACCGCCGCCACCTTCGCCGGCACCGAAAGTAATGCCTGGCAAGGTGCTGAGAATATCCCGCAGAGACAGCAGGTTTTGGTCTTCGATGGTGTCATTAGAAATGACCGTAATCGTTTGCGGAGTATCGAGCAATGGCGCGGTGTATTTAGGAGACCTGACTTCCGGCTTGTTGCTGCCTTGCACTTCTACCGTCGGTAAATCCTTTGTCTTGGTGCCGGTATCCGGGCTTGCAAGGCTATTCGCATTATCAACGGCGAATACAGGAGCTGTCGCAGTTCCGAGCACCAGACTTATGGCGACGGAAACGAGGCGGCGGGACGGGAACACAGAGCGGGAAGACATGGCAATCCTTGCAATAATCGGTTGTTAATGAGAATCAATCTTATCTCCGTGCTTGCACAAATGCAAATGGTTCTCATTTGAAAACTTCAAATCTGCTGGTTTTCCTTGACATTGGCTTCTGAAGAATCACGGTTCGAGCCTTCTTGCCACACCTGCCCGTGTTCTTAATCCAGCCGCATAGGTTTCATGCTGGGTTACAATAAGCGGCTGTTGTGACTCACCGACAGCTTGCACACCATCCAAGCGCCCGTAGCTCAGCCGGATAGAGTAGTGGCTTCCGAAGCCATTGGTCGGGGGTTCGAATCCCTCCGGGCGCGCCATATTCTTGTTTTTGGCTTAGGTTGTTAGGAAGCACAGCCATTATTGGGAGAATTCCTATTTTCCTCTGGAATCGGCTCTCCTATTAACCTCTGGAATATCGCTGAAAGGCCCATACGAATAGGTTTAGGTCAACGCGTCTTTAGATACATTGGCCTTGTTCCTGGGCGACCAAGCAATTAATGTCCATTTGGACCTCAATTGCTTGGTTGTATTAAAAGCCCTAATGTTTTCAATGGCTTCAAAGCATAACGTTTAGTGCATACGCGATAGGGCGCAGGAAACGGTAACGTTCCTGGCCGGATTACCGCAGTCTCATCTTTCAAACCTACTTCTTTGATCTTGCCTGCGAGAGTGCGCTACCTGCTGCAGACTTTGACGCAGCAGAGGTCCGGCCATCACGTAGGACTTGCGAAGCTGCGGTTGCAGCTTTCGGAGACGTTGACTCCTTGGGGCTTCTTGTTTGTGTTAGAGCACTTGCTGCTGCGGTCTTCGATGCATGACCTGTGCTGGATGAATTCAGCACCTTGGCTGCTGCCGTAGCGGCTTTTGGGCTTGTTGTTTTTCCTTTCATATAGATCACCATTATTATTAGTTAGGTTAGGAACCAGAAACGAGAAGCCTTGTTCTCATCGGTAAACATCTACCTGCCACACGTGATAGAAAAGATTATTTGTAAAGATTTGATCTACATCTTTTTTCGGAAATGCAAAATATTCGAAATGCCTGGCTGCTTTCCAAGTAAATCAACTTTATTGAGGCCTGCAATACTCTGAAGAAATGCAGGTGGCAGTTTTGTATCCAAAAAAACCTCATGAAATAGTGAAATTCTCTGTTCCTCTGAAAATTCTGCAGCACGTTTTAACAGCATCGGTTGATCGGCTGGTGTTTCAAGATCGAGCGGCTCAATGCGTCGCCATTTACGCGAAGCGATAGCCTGGAATAGCCGTTGTTTTTGGTGTTGAGATATAACTTGTAAATCTGAGAGACGAAAAATCATCGCTTGAATTGAGACGCCCCATTTCTTTTTGAGTTCTAAAAGATGGTTCAAGTCAACACTGTAAGCATCTGGTAAAAATGTTCTTTCAGGCATCAAGAACGCAGCGCCAAACCGAAATGCTTGAGATTCTATGAGTTTCAGAAAATCTTTCTGATCAATATCGTCCTGGGTTAACCCTCGATGCAATACGAGATGTCCCAGCTCATGGCCTACATCCAAACGATTTCGAAAGTAGTTGGCATGACTACTCACAAGTATAAATGGACGTTCGTTGAACCATGCAGAAACACCGTCCATCCCTTCGCTTAGGGGGGCGTGACCTACCAGAACGCCGTTGTTTTCCAGAAGCAATGAGAGTTTTGGAATTGGACCAAAGCCAAGTCCAAAGAACTGGCGTAGTTCATCAGCCAGTTCTTCAATTCGGTCATTACTTAAAGCATCAATTTGGCCGCTGTAAAGATCAGGCAAATTTACTGGAGGTAGTTCGATATCTCTTGAAATTCTGCCCGTTAGATAGGCAAACCACTCTAAATATGCTTGCGCTTTTGATCTTTCAA
>Ga0208460_10002229_pt1 | contig 11131 bp, 9 predicted proteins | sample AD_STIC10_MetaG_FD_184436 | JGI IMG/M metagenome (GOLD analysis project Ga0208460, IMG submission 184436) | Active sludge microbial communities of municipal wastewater-treating anaerobic digesters from USA - AD_STIC10_MetaG (SPAdes) (version 2) | ecosystem: Engineered > Bioreactor > Anaerobic >... | reverse complement strand
GCACCGCCTCGTCCAGGTCATGAACGTTCGCCGCGGTCGCGGTCACCGTGTGGACGTACCCGGTCCCGGCATCAGCGCCGATGTGGGCCTTCATCCCGAAGAACCACTGGTTGCCCTTCTTCGTCTGATGCATCGCCGGGTCGCGGGTGCCGGTGGCGTTCTTCGTTGACGACGGCGCCGCGATGATCGTGGCGTCGATGATGGACCCGCCCCGCATGACCCAGCCCTGCTGCGCGAACACCTCGTTCTGGGCCGCCAGCAACTTCTCGCCGAGCTGGTGCTCCTCCAACAAGTGCCGGAAGTGCAGCAGCGTCGTGGCGTCCGGGACCTGCTCGACCGCGAAGTCCAACCCCATGAACCGGCGCATCGCGTACGAGTCGTACACCGCGTCCTCCACGCCCTCATCGGAGAGGGAGAACCACACCTGCAGCAGGTACATCCGCAGCATCGTCTCCACCGGCTTGGCCTTACGGCCCCGCTTACCCGCACGATCCGCGTAGTAGAACGGCTCGATCACCGCTACCCACGACGCCCACGGGATCGTGGCGTCCATCGCCTCCAAGAACTTCTCCCGACGCGACACACGCCGCCGGTGTCCGTCATGGACTCCCCGGCGGGGTACTGTTCCGCCCACTGCTTCACCGTCGGGCGCGAACAGTGAAACCGGGCCGCGACCTCGGCGCCACCTGATCGACGATGAGCTGGGCGACCCCATGCCAGGCCTTCGGTGTGAGGGCAGCGTTAGCGTGGGACACGGGGGCCTCCTGTTTGGCGAAGTGAAACCCTGAGCCGGTTCCACTCCATCGCAGGAGGCCCTCCCATGTCGGCCCGTCACAACGAGGGGGCGTTCTCCCTCAACCAACCTCTCCGGTCAGCACATGTGACTGTGCGTCCTCGCGCCGGGTCAGGGTTCGAGCACGGCCAGCTCGGGCTCGGTCAGCATTCGTGAGCGGACGATGAAGCGCACGCCCTCCGGGGCCTCGAGCGAGAAGCCGGCGCCCCGACCCGGCACGACGTCGATCGTCAGGTGCGTGTAGCGCCAGTACGCGAACTGCGCGACGGACATGAAGACCGGGACGTCGCGATCGAGGCCGACGTGGAGGTCTCCGAGGTGGACGTCGGCATCGGAGACGATGAAGTCGCCGTCGGGGAAGCACATCGGCGCTGAGCCATCGCAACACCCGCCGGACTGGTGGAACATCACCGGGCCGTGGACCCCGGTGAGGCGGCGCACGAGAGACGCCGCCTCACCGGTCACGTCGACCCGGGTGGGAGTTGGTTCACCCACCGGCTCAGAAGAAGCCGAGGGGATCCGGCGAGTAGCTGACGAGAAGGTTCTTCGTCTGCTGGTAGTGGTCGAGCATCATCTTGTGGTTCTCGCGCCCGATCCCGGACTGCTTGTAGCCGCCGAAGGCTGCGTGGGCGGGGTACTGGTGGTAGCAGTTGGTCCAGACCCGCCCGGCCTTGATCTCGCGCCCGGCGCGATAGGCCCGGCTGCCATCGCGCGACCACACGCCCGCACCGAGCCCGTAGAGGGTGTCGTTCGCGAGCTTCAGGGCGTCGACCTCGTCCGAGAAGCGGGTGACCGCCAGCACCGGGCCGAAGATCTCCTCCTGGAAGATCCGCATCGAGTTGTCGCCCTCGAAGACGGTGGGCTGCATGTAGAAGCCTCCAGAGAGGTCGCCGCCCAGCTCTGCCCGGGCGCCGCCGATGAGGATCCTGGCTCCCTCCTGCTTGCCGATGTCGATGTAGGACAGGATCTTCTCGAGCTGGTCGTTGCTCGCCTGGGCGCCGATCATGGTGTCGGTGTCGAGGGGGTTGCCCTGCACGATCTGGCCGACCCGGTCGATGGCGTCGGGGAGGAACTGGTCGTAGATCGAGGACTGGATGAGGGCGCGCGACGGGCAGGTGCACACCTCGCCCTGGTTGAGGGCGAACATCGTGAAGCCCTCGAGCGCCTTGTCGTAGAACGAGTCCCGGCTGTCGGCAACGTCCTCGAAGAAGATGTTCGGGCTCTTGCCGCCTAGCTCGAGGGTGACCGGGATGAGGTTCTGGCTGGCGTACTGCATGATCAGCCGGCCGGTCGTCGTTTCCCCGGTGAAGGCGATCTTGGCGATGCGCGGGCTGGACGCGAGCGGCTTGCCAGCCTCGACACCGAAGCCGTTGACGATGTTCAGCACGCCGTCAGGCAGCAGGTCCCCGACCAGCTCGATGAGCTTGAGGATGGACCACGGGGTCTGCTCGGCCGGCTTGAGCACGACACAGTTGCCCGCGGCGAGGGCCGGGGCGAGTTTCCAGACCGCCATGAGGATGGGGAAGTTCCAGGGGATGATCTGGCCGACGACGCCGAGCGGCTCGTGCAGGTGATAGGCCACGGTGTCGGCGTCGATCTCGCCGATTGACCCTTCCTGGGCGCGGATCGCGCCCGCGAAGTAGCGGAAGTGGTCAACCGCGAGGGCGAGGTCGGCGGCGATGGTCTCGCGCACCGGTTTGCCGTTGTCCCACGTCTCGGCGACGGCGAGGTCGGTGAGGTTGGCCTCCATCCGGTCGGCGATACGCAGCAGCACGCCCGAGCGCTCGGTGACCGAGGTTCGTCCCCACGCGGCCGCGGCGCCGTGCGCGGCATCCAGGGCGAGCTCGATGTCCTCGGGGCCCGAGCGGGCGATCTCGCAGAACGGCTGGCCGGTCACCGGGGTCACGTTCTCGAAGTACCGGCCCTGCACGGGGGCGACCCATTGGCCGCCGATCCAGTTGTCGTAGCGGCTCTTCACGGTGACGGTGCTGCCGTCGGAACCGGGGGGTGGGAACAACGTCATTGTCGATCTCCTGTGTCTCGGGCCCGTCCGGCGACGGGTTGACCGGAGGCTAGGCACGAAGACGTTGCAACCATGTTGCACAGACGCCGGGAGCCCCGCTCAGGCGTGCAGCTCGCGTTCCAGCCGATCGGTCTCGGCCTCGGCCACCCGGCGCAGCGGCGAGGTGGCCGGCAGGGTCTGGACCTGTCGGCCCCACATCTCCAGATCGCCTGCGCCCCAGCGGGACCGGGTCCAGCCGACCATGAGGTCCGGCTCGTCCGAGGCGAGCACTGCAGCGCGGACGTGGCTCTCCACCGCGTCACGCAGCTCAACGACACCAGGTGCCTCGGAACCCGGCAGCAGCGGTCCCTTGTAGGTCTGCAGCGCGGAGCGCACCTGTCCCGCCGCGAGGTGCGCCTCGACGGTGCCCCAGTCGCTCTCGGTCTCGGCGAGGAGTCGGTACGGCCGGGATGCGAGGACCTCGGGTCCGAGCAGGGCGCGCAGGCGCACCAACTCCGCCCGCAGGGTCGAGGAGTGGACGCGACCGGCGTACACCTCGATCTCGAGCTGCTCTGCGGTGAGTCCGGCCGGGTGGCTGAGGAGTGCGGCGACGATCTCGCTGTGTCGCCGGCTCAGCCGGTGGGTGCGGCCCCCGACCTCCACCACGGCCTCCGGGAGCCCGAGGCCGCGCACCCGCAGCAGGCCCGTCGCACTGCCCGGTTGCGGGGTCTCGCCGGGCGCGGTGAGGGTCGTCCCGGTGAGCGCGAGTCGCGCCAGCTCCGACTCGGCCATCCGGGCGGCGGCGCGGATCATCGCCAGACTCTGCGGCGACGCGACGTCGGGGCCGCCGGTGATATCGACGACACCGAGCACCCGGCTCGTCGTCGGGTCGTGGATCGGTGCCGCAGCACAGCTCCAGGGGTGGACGAGCCGGTTGAAGTGCTCGGCGGCATGGACGTGCACGGGCTGGCCGAGGCGCAGTGCCATCCCGGGGGCATTGGTGCCGGCGTCATGCTCAGTCCACACCGAACCCTCGACGAAGTTGATGGTCTCGGCACGACGCAGCACCCCCGGCGGGCCGCACACCCACAGCAGTTGGCCTTCGGCGTCGCCGACGGCCATGACGATGTCGCAGTCGACCGCGGCGCGGCCCAGCACGTCATAGAGGAGCGGGAACACGTGGGAAAGGGCATGGGTGGCGCGGTAGTCGGCGAGGTCGCCGCCGTCGAGCCGGACCGGCGCAAGGTGGGTGTCAGGGTCCACGCCGGCGGCCGAGGAGCGCAGCCACGACTCGGCGACGACCGAGCGCACCCCGGATGCCGGTGCGGGGCGCGCAGCCGCGCGCCTCCGGGCGTGCCACGTCGTCGAGTCGCCGGTACTCACAGCGACAGTCAACCCCGCGCGGGCCGCTCGCGGCAACTGCGCGCGCTGCGCGCAGCGAGCGAACCCGGCCTTGCTCCCCAACCTGCGCCGCGCGTCAGCCGCCCGGGAGCACCGCCGAGATCCGCGTGGGCCATCCCCTCGCCCAGATCGCCTCGTCGAACGCGGCGGACTCCTCCTTGGTGAGATCGATCGCGTACGACACCCCGCGGTAGGTGAACTCCACGGTCTCGCCGTCGTTCGTCTCGTCGCCAGAAAGGTCCGAGACGATGATCGTGAGAACCTTCTCGGCCACGGCCTGCTCCTTGTTGCTGGGACGCCGACTCTAATCACTCTGTCCCGTGATGTGCCCCCCCGCGGTGGCCGGGTCGATCGGGATGTTGGCCGCCCACCTGACTCACGCGGTCAGCGGATGCGGTGTGCGATACAGGACGGCTGGTGCCTGATCGTGGCGCCCTCATCAGGCGGGTAATGCGCTCGAGTGTTGTGACGAGCGAGCCTCGTGTTAGCAGGCGTTAGCAGACGGATCACGGATCCGCGCCGTCGCAGGTCTCTGACCTGCGGTTTTGTGTGGCCAGGGGCGGGGTCGAACCGCCGACCTTCCGATTTTCAGTCGGACGCTCGTACCAACTGAGCTACCTGGCCGGACGAGTGATGCGGCAGGATCTCTCCGACCGCTTCTCCTCGAAGCGACCCCGACGGGACTCGAACCCGCGACCTCCGCCGTGACAGGGCGGCGCGCTAACCAACTGCGCTACGGGGCCTTGTGTAAGGCCTTGTGACATTGCGTATCCCCAACGGGATTCGAACCCGTGCTACCGCCGTGAAAGGGCGGGGTCCTGGGCCGCTAGACGATGGGGACCCGACCTCAGTCAGATCCACAACGTCACGCAGACCGCAGCGTTCGGATCCGTTGAGGACTTTGGAAGCATAGGGGACGAATCCCGCCCGCACCAAAACGAGTCCGGGAACCCCTGCCCCGGTCTCACGGGAGGCGGGTGAGCGCCTCCCGAACCAGCGCCACGGCATCCTCGTCCGGGATGCCAGCCGCACGAGCCGCGCGGGCGTAGTCACCGGCCGCGAGACGCACCGCAGCGTCCGCGCCGAGGCCGTCGACGGCATCCGAGGTCACGACGGTGCCCAGGCGCCCGCGGGTGAGGACGAGCCCGGCCGCCTCGAGTTCCTTGTAGGCACGAGCCACGGTGTTCGCGGCGAGCCCGAGGTCGTCGGCGAGCGCCCGGATCGGCGGCAGCTTCGTGCCGACGGGCAGGCGGCCGTCGGCGATCGCCTCGGACACCTGCCGGCGCACCTGCCAGAACGGGGCCTCGCCGGATGCCGGGTCGACCCGCACGAGGCCGCCCATCGCCGTGCGCACAGGGCCGTGCACGGGGCCGCTCACGGGTTCGCCCAGGTAAGGAGGCGGTCGGCATCCCACGTCGTGACGATGCGCTCGGCCGGCACCCCGAGCCGCTCGGCACGCTCGCAGCCGTAGGCCTTCATGTCGATCTGGCCGGGCGCGTGGGCGTCGGAGTCGATCGCGAACAGGCAGCCGAGCTCCAGGGCGAGCAGGAGCAGGTCATCGGGTGGGTCGCAGCGTTCGGGCCGGCTGTTGATCTCGACCGCGGTGCCGTGCTCGGCGCAGGCCTCGAACACCGCACGCGCGTCGAAGTCGGACTGTGGGCGGGTGCCGCGCGAGCCCTCGACGAGCCGCCCCGTGCAGTGGCCGAGCACGTTCACCCGCGGGTTCGACACGGCTGCCACCATGCGTGCCGTCATGGGTTCTGCGTTCATCCGCAGCTTGCTGTGCACGGATGCCGTGACGAGGTCGAGCCTCGCGAGCATCGCGTCGCTCTGGTCCAGGCCCCCGTCGTCGAGGATGTCGACCTCGATGCCCTTGAGCAGCCGGAACGCCCCACCGAGCGAGCGGTCGATGGCCTCGACGATGCCGATCTGCTGGGTGAGCCGCTCGGCGCTGAGCCCGTTCGCGACCCGCAACTGGGGGCTGTGGTCGGTGAGCACGAGCCACTCGTGGCCGAGCTCGATGCCCGTCAGCACCATCTCGTCGATGGAGGAGCCGCCGTCGCTCCAGTCCGAGTGCAGGTGGCAGTCGCCCTTCAGCGCGGCGTACAGCGCCTCACCGCCCTCGACCAGCGGCCCGCCGGCCTTTGCCTCCAGCGTGGCCAGGTAGGCGGGCAGCTCACCGGCGAGGGCCTGCGCGATCACGCCGCTCGTCGACTTCCCGATGCCGGGGATCTCCTGCAACGTACCCGCGGCGGCGCGCTCGGCGAGCTCACCGGCATCCACGGTCTTGAGCGTCTTCACGGCGTTGCGGAAGGCCTCGACCCGGTAGGTGCCCGCCCGCGTGCGCTCGAGCAGGAACGCGACGCGGCGCAGCGCCTCGACCGGGTGGACCGGCGCCTCGAGCGGTTCGAGCAGAGCGACCATCGACAGTTGCCCCGCGGCTCAGAGGATCTCGCGCAGCCCGGTGACGAGCCGGTCGATGTCGTTCTCGCTGGTGTAGGGCGCGAGCCCCACGCGCACCCCGCCGACGTCGCCCAGGCCGAGGTGGCGCGAGCACTCGATGGCGTAGAAGTGCCCGGCCGGGGCGTTCACCCCGCGCTCCGCGAGCAGCCCACGGATCTCCTGCGGGTCGCGCCCCTCCACGGTGAAGAGCAGGGTCGGCGTGCGCTTGGCCGCGTTGCTGTGCACGGTGACTCCGGGCAGGCCGCGCAGTGCGGGCTCGAGCACGTCGAGCAGCGCGCGCTCGTGCGCGTGCACCGCCTTCATCGAGGCTTCGATGCGCTCGCGACGCGTGCCGGATGCCGTGTCGTCACCCTCCGAGGACTCGGCGAGCCCTGCGATGAAGTCGACGGCCGCGGTGGCCCCGGCGAGGGCCTCGTACGGCAGGGTGCCGAACTCGAACCGCTCGGGGACGTCGTTCGTCGAGGGCAGCAGCTTGTCGGGGTGCAGCGTCTCGAGCAGGTCGGGGGAGGCGGCCAGTACCCCGCAGTGCGGCCCCATGAACTTGTACGGCGAGCACGTCCAGACGTCGGCGTCGAGCGCGACGATGTCGACCGAGGCGTGCGCGGTGGCATGCACCCCGTCCACCCAGTGCAGCGCGCCGACCTCGTGCGCCAGCCGGGAGATGTGGCACACGGGGGGCTTGGTGCCGATGAGGTTCGAGGCCGCGGTGGTCGCGACGAGGCGCGTGCGCTCGGTGACGACGGCGGCCACGGCATCCGCGGTCAGCTCGCCGGTGGCCGGGTCGAAGTCGACCCAGCGCATCGTGGCGCCGGCGGACTGCGCGGCCTGCACCCACGGGCGCACGTTCGAGTCGTGGTCGAGGCGGGTCACGACGATCTCGTCACCCGGGCCCCAGTTCTTGGCCAGGGTGCGCGAGAAGTCGTAGGTGAGGGCGGTCGCGCTGCGGCCGTGGACGATGCCGCGCGGGTCGGCACCGAGGAAGTCGGCATAGGCCGAGCGGAAGTCGGCGACGACGGCATCCGCCCGCCGCTCCGAGGGGGTGAAGGTGCCGCGGTTGGAGATCGCGGCGGTCACGGTGTCCGCGATCGCGCGGCCGACGACGGCGGGCACCTGGCTCCCACCGGGCCCGTCGAAGTGGGCAGCACCCTCCGCGAGCGAGGGGAAGTGGGCACGGACCCAGGCGACGTCGAACGGCATACCCGGCATCCTGCCTCAATCCCGACGACGTCCGGCAGGTTGGTGCCCCGAGCAACCACCGTGCCGGACGCTCAGGTCACCAGGAGGTGTGCAGGGGGCGGCCCTCGGCGAACCCGGCGGTGCTCTGGATGCCGACCGTCGCGCGGTCGTGGAACTCCTCCAGGGTGCGGGCTCCGGCATACGTGCAACTGCTGCGCAGGCCCGCGACGATCTCGTCGATGACGTCCTCGACGCTCGGGCGGGCCGGGTCGACGTACATGCGGGCCGAGCTGATGCCCTCCTCGAACATCGCCTTGCGCGCCCGCTCGTAGGCCGTGTCGCTGGCCGTGCGGTGGCGCACCGCCCGCGAGCTCGCCATGCCGAACGACTCCTTGTATTGGCGGCCCGCCTCGTCGGTGTAGAGGTCGCCGGGCGACTCGAGCGTGCCGGCGAACCACGAGCCGATCATGACGTTGCTCGCGCCGGCGGCCAGGGCCAACGCCACGTCGCGCGGATGCCGGACGCCCCCGTCCGCCCAGACGTGGCCTCCCAGCTCGCGCGCTGCAGCGGCGCACTCCAGCACCGCGGAGAACTGCGGGCGGCCGACGGCGGTCATCATCCGGGTCGTGCACATCGCGCCCGGCCCGACCCCGACCTTGACGATGTCGGCGCCCGCCTCGATGAGGTCACGGGTGCCCTGCGCCGAGACGACGTTGCCCGCGACCACGGGGACCTGGGGGTCGAGTGCCCGCACCGCACGCAGGGCCTCGATCATCTTCTCCTGGTGGCCGTGGGCGGTGTCGATGACGAGGGTGTCGGCACCGGCGTCGAGCAGGTCGGCTGCCTTGGCCGCGACGTCACCGTTGATGCCGACGGCCGCGGCGATCCGCAGCCTGCCGGTGTCGTCGGTGGCGGGGGAGTACAGGTGGGCGCGCAGGGCGCCCGGGCGGGTGAGGATGCCGACGAGCCGACCGTCGGGGGTCACCACCGGTGCGAGGCGGCGCCGGGCGTGGGAGAGGGTGTCGAAGGCCGACTCGACGTCGACCCCGTCGGGCAGCGACACCATGTCGCGCACCATGACGTCCTCGAGCTGGGTGAACCGGTCGACCCCGGTGAGGTCGGTCTCGGTGACGATGCCGACCGGGCGGTCGCCGTCGGTGACCAGGGCGGCACCGTGGGCGCGCTTGTGCAGCAGCACGAGGGCCTCGCCGACGGTCGTGCCGGGGGTCAGCGTGATGGGGGTGTCGTACACGAGGTGGCGAGACTTCTGCCACGCGATGACGTCGCGCACGATCTCGGCCGGGATGTCCTGCGGGATGACCGTGAGGGCCCCGCGGCGGGCGGTCGTCTCGGCCATGCGGCGCCCGGCGATGGCGGTCATGTTCGCGACGACGAGCGGGATCGTCGTTCCCGTGCCGTCGGCCGAGGACAGGTCGACGTCGAGCCGGCTCGTCACCGACGACCGGTTCGGCACCATGAAGACGTCGTCGTAGGTCAGGTCGTGCTGCGGCTGGAGGTCGTTGAGGAAGCGCACCCCACCCAGCGTACGGCGGGTGGATGCCGGGCGCGGGTGGTGCGTGGCCGTGCGGGCGGTTAGAGCGGGGCGGGAGGTGAGCGACGGCATCCGACCTCGCGTACCCCCATCGACCAATAGGTCACTCCAGGTACGCCCGCCCACGAGGCACCTGCACCCACATCGACCAATAGTCACTGCGGGTACAGCCCGCCCCCGCAAGGCTGGGCGGACCCATGAGGCAGGATCGGGCGCGTGAGTCTCATGGCAGCATCCCCCGCCGATGCCGCACGCCGCACCGGGCTGCGGCGGATGCGGCTCGTCGCGCTCGGCCTGCTCGCGTTCGCGGCGGCCGTCTTCCTCGCCACCTTGCGCCTGGACCACGACGGCGTGTGGGGCTACGTCAACACCGCGGCCGAGGCGGCGATGGTGGGGGCGCTCGCCGACTGGTTCGCCGTCACGGCGCTGTTCCGGCATCCGCTCGGCCTGCCGATCCCCCACACGGCGATCATCCCGAAGCGCAAGAACGAGATCGGGCGCAACCTCCAGGAGTTCGTCACCGAGAACTTCCTCACCGAGGAGATCGCGCGCGAGCGCCTCGCGACGGCGCGCGTGGGTGAGCGCGTCGGTCAGTGGTTGGGGATGCCGGCCAATCGCCGCCGCGTGATGGTCGAGGCGGTGCGCGTCGGCCGTGCGGGGTTGGGGCGGCTGTCGGATGACGAGGTCCGCGCGCTGGTGCAGGACTTCCTCGTGCCGCGACTGGTCAGGGAGCCGGTGTCGCCGATCGCCGGCGCCCTGCTCGAGGGGGTCGTCGAGCAGCAGACCCACCAGGGGCTGGTCGACCTGGCCCTGGAGCACCTGCGCGAGTGGCTGGCCGACAACCCCGGCACGTACGCGGCGGTGCTCGGCGAGCGCGCCCCGTGGTGGTCGCCGCCGTGGGTCGACGACAAGGTCATCGGCTGGACCTACCAGCAGGTCATCGCCTGGCTGCGGGACATCGAGAACGACCCGCGCCACCCCGCGCGCCAGGCCTTCGACGACCTGCTGCGGCGCCTGGCCGTGGACCTCCAGCAGGACCCCGAGGTCATGGCCCGTGCGGAGGCGCTCAAGGTGCTGCTGCTCACCCACCCGCAGGTGCCGGAGACCGCGCTCGGGCTTTGGCAGTCGTTCCGCACCGCCCTGACGACGGCGATGGACGACGAGACCTCGTACTTCCACACCCGCGGTGACGAGCTGCTCGAGAACCTCGGCAACCACCTCGTGCACGACGAGGTGTGGCGGGCCCGGCTTGAGGCCCGCCTCGGCGAGGCGGTGTCCTTCTTCGTCAACACCTACGGCAGCGAGCTGGCCGAGGTCATCTCGGTCACGGTCGATCGCTGGGACGGCAAGGAGGCCGCCGAGCGCATCGAACTGCACGTCGGCCGCGACCTGCAGTTCATCCGGATCAACGGCACGATCGTCGGGGCGCTCGCCGGCCTGGTGATCCACGGGGTGGCCCAGGCAGTCGGCTGACCCCCCTCGAGCCCTCAACGACACGCCGCCGCGTCCCGACATCGACCAATAGGTCAATCCAGGTACGCGCGCTGACTGGCCGGGTGTACCTGCGGTGACCTATTGGTCGATGTGGGTACGCGAACTGAGTGGCTGGGTGTACCTGCGGTGACCTATTGGTCGATCTGGGTACGCCGGCTCGCGTGCGGGTCAGGCGGTGGCGGAGGTCGGGGTGGTCGCGTCGGTCCGGATGCCGTCGCCTTGGATGCCGTCGGTACGGATGCCGTCGCCT
>Ga0208460_10002214_pt1 | contig 11166 bp, 6 predicted proteins | sample AD_STIC10_MetaG_FD_184436 | JGI IMG/M metagenome (GOLD analysis project Ga0208460, IMG submission 184436) | Active sludge microbial communities of municipal wastewater-treating anaerobic digesters from USA - AD_STIC10_MetaG (SPAdes) (version 2) | ecosystem: Engineered > Bioreactor > Anaerobic >... | reverse complement strand
TCATAGAGGTGCGCATCGCATAATGAGCACACCAAGCCGCAGCGCCCTATTATGCACTTCATTTCTAAACCCGGATGGAAGCATTGTAACCATCGTTATGAACAAATCCGACCAGAATATTCCTTACCTTCTCATCGTTGCCGATGGTTTGGCTCAACTGAGTATTCCGGCTCATGCTATACAAACCATTGTTTATTGATACTTTCTGCAAAAAAATCATCTTTTACACAATGTATAAATTTCAGATTTGTTTATTAATGATTGCATCCATAGCTATATTGTCAATAGGATGCAAAAAACAGCTTCCTTATAAAGACAAGAATCTTACTGTGGATCAGAGAGTTGAAGATTTGCTCAAACGAATGACTTTGGATGAGAAAATTGAACAATTGGCTGGTCTTCCCGACTCTACAGGCATGAAAACAGTTTATAATCAACGTTTGGGCATACCCGACTTCAGGATGTGTGATGGCCCGGTTGGCGTGAGGTGGGATACTTCGACGGCTTTCCCTTCGGGAGTTTCACTTGCAGCAACCTTCGATACATCTCTGGCAAGGCGATATGGCGAAATGATAGCCAGAGAAACATTGTTTAAGGGAAGAAATTACATTTTGGCTCCTTGCGTCAATATTCATCGTTTGCCTACTGGAGGAAGAAATTTCGAAAGTTATGGTGAAGACCCATTTCTGGCTGGTAAAATTGCTTCAGCTTACATAAAAGCCGTACAAAAAGAAGGCGTAATCACTTCGGTAAAACATTATGCCCTCAACAATCAGGAATGGGAACGCACTCAAGTTGACGTGACAGCCGATGAACGAACGATGAGGGAAATATACCTGCCAGCCTTCGAAATGGCTGTAAAAGAAGGTGGTGCTTATACGGTTATGGCATCCTATAATAAGGTAAATGGCTGGTATGCTTCAGAAAACAAGCATTTGTTACAAGATATTCTAAAAAATGAATGGGAATTCAAGGGTCTGGTGGTATCCGACTGGGGTGCAACACATTCTACCACCAATGCTATCCGCAATGGTCTGGATTTGGAAATGCCCACGGGCGAATATCTTAACCATGATAAAATCTTAGAGGCCATCCACAAGGGAGAAATCACTGAGGCTGATATCGATGAAATGGTGAAAAGAATACTTTGGGTTAAATTTCAATCAGGTCTTTTTGATCGCCCGCAGAATCTTTCTTATCCCGACCCTTCCGAGGCATCGGCAGAACTGGCTTATGATGTTGCCGTAAGTTCCATTGTTTTGCTGAAAAATTCCAATCATATTCTACCTGTCGATCTCTCCAAAGTGAGGTCCATAGCGGTAATTGGACCTAATGCTGCTGTTGCAAGGACAGGTGGAGGCGGGAGCTCGCATGTCGTTCCTTGGCGAGCCATCGATCCTCTAACTCAACTCCAAAATGTTGCCGGCAACCAGATAGAAATTCACTACGCACAGGGAGTAAAACTCGGTGCAAGTCCTTTGCAGGCAGTCCCTTCAGAATTTCTTATAACAAAGGATGGTAAACACGGTATTATTGGAGAATACTTCAAAGGAATCGAACTGCAAGGTTCTCCTGCATTTCGACGTATAGATACCAATATTGATTTTATTTGGGAAGAGAACGAGCCAGTTCCTTCATTGGGCAAAGACCATTTTTCGGTACGATGGACGGGGTATCTTTTGGCTCCCAAAAGCCGGAATTACGTTTTATATACTGCCAGCGACGATGGCATCAGGCTTTATGTAAATAACAAGTTGATGATAGACAATTGGACTGACCATGGTACAACCATCGACTCGGCTCGGATTTTTATGAAAGCTGGTGAAAAATATGAGATCAGGCTTGAATTTTTTGAAAACGCTGGCTCTGCAATATGTCAGTTGGGTTGGGATTACTTTGGTGCTGAGGGCGAAACGGGTGAAATGATAGCCGAGGCAGTTCGGGTTGCTAAAAAGAGTGATATAGCCGTTGTTTTCGCTGGTTCGAGCGAATTTATTGAAAGTGAAGGATACGACAGGATTGGAGGTATGAAGCTATCCGCCGGCCAGGATGAACTCATCGATGCTGTGGTGAAGGTTAATCCACAAACCATAGTGGTTTCATACGGAGGAACGAGCATAATCATGAGTAAATGGGGAGAAAAAGTTCCAGCCATCTTGGATGTATTCTTCCCTGGGCAAGAAGGTTCGAGAGCAATTATTGATATATTGTTGGGTAAAGCGAATCCTTCGGGAAAATTACCTTTCACTTTCATTCAGTCGCCTCAGCAATCGCCTGCTTATAAAAACTATCAGGATCCTTCTAAGATTGCTCATTACAGTGAAGGCATTTATGCGGGTTACAGATATTATGAGAAATTTGGAATCCAGCCTGCATTTCCTTTCGGATTCGGATTATCCTATACCGAATTCGAATACAGCAACTTGCAGGTGGAACCCCTATCCAAAGATTCGTGCCTTATCCGTCTCGATATAAAAAATACTGGAGAGATGGCAGGAACTGAAATCGTTCAGATTTATGTTGTTCCTCCCGATGCCAGCAACAGACCAGTGAAAGAGCTTAAAGGATTTGCGGCTGTTACGCTTCAACCCAACGAAAGCCAAAACGTAAAGATTCTTCTCAATCCACGTGCCTTCTCTTATTATGATCAAACCCAAGGAAAGTGGGTCATACAGAGTGGAAAATACAAGATTCTAACTGCTAGTTCCTCGACTGATATCCGTCAGCAGGCTTCTTTCGAAATTATGCCCTGATTCTTTGAAAATTGAAAAAATTATCCAGCTTCCAATGAACGAAAGCTGGATTTTTTTATATACAAAGAATAGTGTGAGGATAGTTCTGAAATTACCAGATGAGAGTTGCTACCGATTTTGGTGCTATGGAATAGTTGAAAGATTTTTGATTTTGAATAACAGTAAATGTCTTGTAGGTATCACTATAATTTGCAACGATGAGCACTTTCGATGAATCTATATTTTGAAAAGCCACCGCATCAATATTCATCAATTGCTGAGCGATGCGCGAAAGAATGCGAACTGCCTCTGGGCGTATGAATTTGGAGAAATGTGCCAGACTGTAATATTCTTCATTTTTATAAATCTGCCCTTGAGAAGTAATTGTAACAACGCCTCTGCAGTTTGAGCATCCATTGTTTTTTGGCCCATGGTTTTCATCCAGAGCCAGATTCCAAAACAAGGCATTTTTCGACCAGTTGTTTGCGGTGCCAATGAGTATATTCTTCATATTCCAGAGCAAGTTGTCGCTAAAATTGGTAGCCCAGTCTCCACCTGAAATTTCGGTGAAATAGATGGCCTTATCGGGATGGGCTTGATGGACGAAACTCATGGTTGAAACATCGCCAGCATAAGCATGAAAAGCGCTGCCAGCAACATATTTGCGTGTTTCCTGATCATTGAGAATCTCAATGGGATAATCGGGTCTATCCCAATTATGGTCATAAACAATAATTTTTACATCCAATCCGTATTGTTGGAATGCTGGCCCCAAATGATCGCGAATGAGCTCTTTCTGGTGGGCAGCTTCCATAAGCATGCAAGGATAAGAGGCTGTGGCATATAAAGGTTCATTCTGGGGAGTAATGGCGTCTATGCGTATCCCATTGGTTTGCATGGATTGTATATATTTTACGAAATATCGTGCATAAACGGGGTAGCATTCCTGCTTTAAGCGTCCACCCTTTAAACTTCCATTGGTTTTCATCCAAGCCGGAGGGCTCCAAGGCGAACCCAATAATCGGATGTTTGGAGCAACCTTCAGAATTTCCTTCAATATAGGAACTACATCAAGAGTATCTTGCGAAAGAGAGAAGTTTTGCAAATTAAAATCCGTTTGTCCGGGTTCAACATCATCATAAGTAAAATCGGAAAGCGAAAAATCGGATGCTCCTATTGTCAGTCTCAGATAGGATAAGCCAATACCTGAATCGGGAGTGAACAAATTTTCGATCAAACTTTGACGAGCATTCGGGGTGAGGACTCTGTTAAATAGATAAGCCGATGAACCCGTCAGAGCTGCCCCATAGCCTTCGATTTCTTGAAATCGAAAAGAAGTATCAACGGTGATTGTAGGCCACTTGGGTGCAACCGAGGTGAGTATATTCAAACCATTTTGTTTCGAAAATAAAACGGTTTTATCCCCTTTTGTAAGCCATACCTGAGCTTTTGCATAGTGTGTAGTATCAACCGGAGGTTCAGCTTGTGGGTTGTCATTTTTTCCGCAAGCAGAAAAAAGGCCAAGTGCTGATAGCAATAGAAGAGAGTAAATCATCGAGGAAACGGGGATCAGAGTTTTCATGATAATAAAAGGACTGGGCAAAGATGAAAAAGCAAGAGGCGCAAGCTTTCAAAGAAAGCTTGCGCCCCGTAAGATCAATAACCAGGATTTTGGGTGAGTTTTGAGTTCTTATCAAGTTCAGCTTGAGGAATAGGCCAAAGTAAACGGTTCTCGGTAAGCTGATAACCAAGGGGAATATCATTTTCGCCTTTTACATTATTGATGACCTCTATGGCACGATGCGTACGTTTCAGATCATACCATCTATGACCTTCGAAGGCTAATTCAAGACGACGTTCCTTTTCGATGGTCAAGCGCATGGAAGCTTGATCATTTGCTTGAGTTTCGGGTAAATTAACTCTTGCACGAATCTGATTTACTAGACTTGCGGCTCCACTTACATCACCCATCTCGTTCAAGGCTTCAGCCTTTAGCAGCATTACATCTGCCAAACGATAAATAATGTAATTTTGGTCGCTTCCCTCGGCATAATTTCTCCATTTATTGATGAAGGGATAATGAACCTGTGGCCAGTGAGGATCGGTCCACCGCCCTGAAACGTCTTCCCAAACGATAGATGAAGTAAAACGAATCATGTCGCCTTCTTGTTCGAAGATTTTTACGAGATCGTTGCTGGGAATATTGAATTTTTTCCAGTCGAGGCCACGAAACATTTTTGCTCCCCAGTTACCATCCGAAACGCCCCCATTGTAATTGATTTCGAAGATAGATTCGGAACAGTTTTCCTGCGAATTATCCCACAATTGGTCATATTGAGGCATAAGTGAATATCCGAGCGCCATTACACTGTCGCAGTAAAGGTTTACCTTGTTATAATCGTGTGGCTCGATAGTGGCATAAACCTTGGCCAGAAGAGTATAGACTGCACCTTTTGTGGCATAACCCTTATGAGGAGCAGTAACTTTTACTCCTCTGGCAGCTGTTGCCAAATCGGAAATAATTTGCTGATAAACCATGTCAAGAAGCGTTCTTGGAGGATACAGCAAAGGATAGATTTCCTCGAGGTTGGCTGCACTGATAGTACGTACTTCGGTGAGTTGAAGAGGCACATCTCCCCACAACTGTACGAGTTGAAAATACTGGAAAGCTCTGATAAACAATGCTTCGGCCTTTATCTCCTTTCTGCGAGCTGCCGATAACGAAGCATCAGGACATTTATCGACATTGTTGATGACAGCATTGGTTTTTCCAATATGTGCATAGAGGTAAGCCCAGTCTCTGGCTACATTCGAATTCAGTGCGTCGATTTTGTAATCGTCGATTTGAAAATTTGCAGGATTATCGGCGCCTGCATAAGCATCATCCGACTGAGCATCTCCATTTACGTAGTAATCCAACTGATAATATTCATTCTTGAAATCAGCATAAGCGCCAGCGAGGGCAGCTTCAACCTCCGCACCAGTTTTGTACAAGATAGAATCGCCTGCAGCGTTTCCTACGGCTATCCCATTGGATACTGGATCGAGTTCAAGAAAATCTTCACAGGAGGCCAGCATTAGAATAAATACAAGGCCTGCCCATCCAAATATGAATTTTTTCATAGTATTTTTCCTCCTGGCATTCATTAAAATTCTACATTTAATCCTAACATAAGCGAACGAGCCTGTGGATAAGTACCATAATCTATACCAACTTCCACAGCACTGTTGCCATAAGCATTCACTTCGGGATCGAAACCGCTATACCCGGTAAAAGTTAAAAGATTGTTCCCGGTTAAATAAACAGAGAGCTTGCTGATGCCTGTTTTCTTGGAAGGTTTATCTATGATCTTATAAGACAGGGTGAGCGATTTTAAACGAACATAAGTTCCATCTTCAACAAAACGAGTCGAATTGCGCACATTATCCATGTTACCCCCTCCAATGGCTCTCGGTATATCCGTATTACGATTTTCGGGAGTCCAGCGGTTTAACACAGCAGTGGATTGATTCTTGCTATCGAACATACCTTCCAGATCGATACGCGTGGCATTGTAAATATCATTGCCCACACTACCCTGAAAAAAGAAGCTGAAATCCCATTTCTTATATGAAAAACTATTGGTCAATCCAAAAATAAAGTCAGGATTGGGATCACCAATAACGGTTCTATCTCCAGGATCGAGAATACCATTGTTATTTACATCCTTATAAACCAGATCACCGGTTTCGGGATTTACACCTTCTGAAATATAGCCATAGAAAGAGCCTAAAGGCAAACCAGTACGCAGAATAACTACGTCGGAGTTGTTGCTGTATATCCTTCCAAAGTAATAAACATCGGTAAATTTAAGACTCAGGACTTTATTGGTGTTAAAGGCGATGTTGAAATCGGTGGTCCATTTCCAGTTCTTATCAACGTTGATGGTATTCAGATTCAATTCAATTCCTTTGTTTTCGATTTCTCCGGCGTTGGTTTGAATGGAGGTGATGGGCAAAGAGTTGGGCAGCTGAACATCGAGGATGACGTCGCTGGTTTTTTTGTAATAATAGTCGAAATTCAGCGTAACACGGGAACGGAACATGGTGAGGTCGAAACCGATGTTGGTTTGTGCGGTAGTTTCCCATTTAAGGTCAGGATTGCCATAAGTGATTTGCACGGCAGCGGGGCCTGAAAGTGGATTAGTAATTTCGCGACGATAATAGTTGATCAATCCATAACGAGCGTAATTAGGAATGCCTTCCTGATTTCCATTCTTTCCCCAACCTCCACGTATTTTTAAATCATCTATGAAAGTAAGATTTTTCATAAATTCTTCGGAGCTCACGCGCCAACCAGCCGAGAAAGAAGGCATAGTTCCCCAGTGATGAGCCAACTTTGAAGAACCATCATGACGAATACTCATGGTAAGGTAATATTTTGAAAGATAATCCCAGGTTACACGTCCGAAGAAACTGGCCAGAGCCCATTCTTCGCGGGTAGTCCCTGCGGTGATATTATTGGCAGCCCAAAGTGTACGTACGTTTGTATCGGCCGGGAAATCATTCCCTTCAATATAACTGTCGTTTCCTTGGAATTTCTGAATACTTGCTCCTGCTAAGGCCGTAAAATTATGCTGGTCTGCCGTAAATTTATAATCAAGGGTATTTTCCCATAACCAAGTAAGGTTATTAAACTTGTCGGAGCGGCCTATACCATTCATGTTACGACCATAATTGGTACGGAAAGGATCGAGATAATAATCCCACTGATGGGTAGTGATATCGGTTCCTACATGAGTTTTGAAGTAAAGGTCTTTGATGAGTCGAGCTTCCAAGCCTATATTTCCGAATACCTGATAATCGGTGGATCGTTGATCGGGGCCGTACATATATGCTGCAGGATTTTCCCATGAAGGTTGAAATGGATTGGGATCGTACTGCCCACTTCCATCCTGCTTGTATACATGAAGAAAGGGTGGAGTGTTCAATGCACTCATGATTACGCCCCCTCTTCCTGAACTCAGGTTGTCGGGTGTGTCTTTTGTATCTATCCCTAATACGTTGATATTAGAAGTAAGTTTTAACCACGATTTCATTTCGCTGTCGAGGTTGATTCTTACATTGTAACGATCAAATCGTGCTGGTTTTACAATGCCTTTGTCGCTCAAATAGCCTCCAGCCACATAGTATTTCGACTTAGCACTTCCGCCCGAAACAGAAAATTGGTAGCTTTGGGTGTAGCCGGTGCCGAAAACATAGTCGGGCCAATTATTGAAATAGGTCATCGAAGGATCGAGCCCTCCGGGAAGAATTTCTTCCATTAAATCTCTATATTGTTTGGTGTTCAATACTTCTATATTTTTTCTCAGGTTCGATATCCCGAAATAGGTATTGAAAGTTACCAGAGGTTCTCCTTCCTGCCCGCGTTTAGTAGTAATTAGCACCACGCCGTTAGCTGCACGTGCACCATAAATAGCCGATGAAGAGGCATCTTTCAGTATGGTCATACTGGAGATGTCGTTAGGGTTTAAACCGCGAATATCGGTTGTCGGAACGCCATCTACTACATATAAAGGGTCATTGCCAGCCAGAACAGAGGTTGCTCCACGAACTCTTACTGCCAGCTGCTGACCAGGTTTGCCAGATGGTTGTATTACTTGTACTCCAGCAGCTTTACCCTGCAAGGCCTGAGCCGCCGTAATAATAGGACGGTCGCGAATGTCCTTTTCATTAACTACTGCTACAGCGGTAGTTAAATCTTTTTTCTGTTGAGCACCATAACCTATTACTACTATCTCATTCAATATAGTAGTCTCCTCGCTAAGCACAACATTAATTACCATTTGTGATCCTACTGGAATCTCCTGCTTGTTGTATCCAACAAAACTAAAAATCAATATATCCTTGTCTTCAACTTCAATCTTATAATTTCCATTAAGATCGGTAACAGTTCCAGTGTAAGTACCTTTTACTTGAATAGTAACCCCAGGGATAGAAGCACCTTTTTCGTCGGTTACTTTACCTGTAACCATTTTTTTTTGTCCCCAGACGCTACCCGAAAATGCAATAAGAGTTATTAATAGCAGGGTAAAATGTTTCATATTTTAATTGATTATAATTTTTTGAAAATCAAAAAACCAAAGAAAATTTGAGAGCTTAATAGGAATAAGAAAGAATCTGGGGTCAATTGTTGACCCCAGACTTGAACCAGATGCAAAAACCCTATCGCTCAAGAATTACCGACCAAGCTGAAGAACCGCTGTGGTCTGCGCTGATATCAACGGAGACGAAGAGGTATTCTTTTGTTCCAGTATTGGCATATCCCATCACTTCATATCTATTGGTAAGGTTACCGCCATTGGGAGGATTAGCTCCATCGGAATTTTCACCGCCATAATAACCTTTGTAGAAGCCGAGGAAAGCTGCTCCTGTGGGGCCATTGGTAAGGATGATCAAAGGACGGCTACCCCCAGAGGCTGGAACGAATTCCCATGAATGTGTTCCAGAACCGAAGGCAGCTCCATTTCCGCTGGCTGCAATTTGTTCGTCAGCCCAGCATCCATTGGGCGAACCCATATAACCGTCATTGCGAGCACTACCATTTGTGTTGTAAATATATACTCCTCCATCAGCAAATGTGAACTCATCATCGGTGATGCATGACCAATCATCAGTACCAGAAGTGCTTCCATCGAGGAAGTTTTTGGGAACGCTCCACCATGAATAATCGCCCAAACCAGGGCCAACGAATATCGAAAGATTTTCGGCTCTTGGTCGCCATGCGCCACCCATTAAAAGTTCGGCAGTCAATTCTGTACCTGTAACAAAAGCCTGTTTGGTTACTGTACTCTCACCATTGGGGTTGCTTGCGGTAAGGGTAATCATATAAATTCCATCACTGGCATAAGTATGCACGGGATCTTTCTCGGTTGAGGTATTGCCATCCCCAAAATCCCATAAATAAGTTTCACCGTTTTCGGTAGTATTGGTGAAAGTTACAGTACGACCATCCATCTGCATGCTAAAAGAGGCTTCAGGTTTTGGCCCTGGAATAGGAGGTTCATCGGCAGGATTGTCGTAATGAACCAGTACAAATCTCCAATAACCACCCGAAGAAGCCGGATCCCAACGATAGATACCTTCTACAATCAATGTATCAACAGTGCCATCGACTAATTTTACAATATTATATTCAACATAATCCTGGGGTGTTTTAACTTCAGTGCCATTACCCAACTTGTAGAAACCAATGTAAGCTCCTTTACCAATAGCTTTAATCTTGGATGGATTGCCTACGGTTAGTTTGAAAGTGTGATTTCCATCTCCCCATGCTGATAAATCTTCACCATTAGGACCAACCATCTGATCGGTAGTATTACACTGATTTTCAGGAGAGAATAATCCACCTTCAGCCCAATAATCGCCTTGGGCGCGGAATTCCATTCGGCCGTCACGATAGAATATCCATTCATCGTTCAACTGGCAAGGACGATTGGCAAGCTCATTATTGTCTCTTCCCATCGCCCACCAAATTTGAGAATGATCTTCTGGACCACATTCCAGAGGATAACGACCTGTGGTTACATCACGTATTAATTTCCATGTCTTTGATTCCATGCCCGTTAAAGCAGTCAAAAGAACATTGGGGTCAGACAGGACAATTTTGGTTGAATACACATCCTGATTCCCATTAGCATCTTTTGCCGTAAGTGTAACCGTGTATTCTCCCTCTGCAGCATAGATGTGAACTGGATTTACTTCGGAACTGGTTTGCCCATCACCAAAATTCCAGTTACATGTGGTGTAGTTTTGCGAAGTGTTAGTAAAACTTACCTTGAGAAAATTACTGGAATCGACCTGATAGGTGAAGCCAGCAATCACTAAGTTTTCATCCTCGTCGTCTTTGCAGGACGTGAGGCAGGTAAGACTGAGCAGTGCCATTACGGCAAGGCTCATGGCCGTAAATTTCCGAATCGTTTTCATGCATGTTTGGTTTTAAGGTTTAACATATTGGACTTCTGGGTTAAGTGTTAAATTTAAGATTAATCATTGTATCTGTTTGAGTGTAAAAAATGGATTATTGTAAAATTCGCCCTATAATTAATATCTATGTTAAAATATTGAATAATAAAATTATATACTCAAAAAACAATCTCTATATTTTTATTAGTGTATCTGATACAAAGATATAAAAGGTTTTCAATAAACAAATCTTTTACGAAAAAAAAATTGAAAATTTATTTTCCTTTCAGGTTATGGTAGTGTAATCATTGAGTTAATAAATAATGCCAAGGTATTATGAATCATTCAATTCCTGTATTCTGATGATGGAACGATGAATGCATTGTCCTCAAATTTCAGAACTCCTGATCCTATAATTGCATATCAATATTTTACAAAAGTACCACCGTATTTCAATTTGTCGTATTTTCGGGCAAAAATTTTTAGATAT
>Ga0208460_10002209_pt1 | contig 11173 bp, 10 predicted proteins | sample AD_STIC10_MetaG_FD_184436 | JGI IMG/M metagenome (GOLD analysis project Ga0208460, IMG submission 184436) | Active sludge microbial communities of municipal wastewater-treating anaerobic digesters from USA - AD_STIC10_MetaG (SPAdes) (version 2) | ecosystem: Engineered > Bioreactor > Anaerobic >... | reverse complement strand
GAGGGCAAAGTATGGAACGTGGTGCGTATCGACCCCAAGCAGCACCGGCTGCGCATCGGCAAACCAGCGCTGGCGCTCGTTGCCATCCAGCAGATGCAGCGCGCTGTGCGCGGCATTGGCCAGAGTCTTGCCTTCCGCATCGACAAGGACAAAGCGCGCCTCCTGCGAATGCCATGCCTGTTCAACCCAGTTGGTGTCGGCTCGGCGCTCGCTGCAGCGATCCAGTTGCATGCCGGCAAACACGTTTTGACGGCTTCGTTCAGAGGCACTCATGCTGCGCATCGTATGCCCGAAAGGGGAATTGGAGAATCATCAGGTCGGATGCGACTGACTGTTGCCCTTCAACCATTCCCTGTTCCCGATTCCCGATTCCCAACGACAAATCCACCGTCGCCCCTGCGAAGGCAGGGGCCCAGCGCCTTTGTGCGAAATCCCGGGAAGTCACTGGGTCCCGGCCTGCGCCGGGACGACAGCAGAAAACGCCCGAATCCCGGCTTTCAACAGCCGAACGGCTGGTCATCTCGAATTTTTTCCACCGCGACAGTGAATTCCCCCTCTCCCGCTGGCGTACCTAGAGGGCATAAAGGAGAGGGTTGGGGTGAGGGTGGTGCAACTCGCAAGCGAAAGGTTTCGAGCAAGCCCAAGCTCCACCCTCACCCGCCGCTTCGCGTCGGCCTCTCCCGCCAGCGGGAGAGGCGGAACAGCAACGACTCCCGGCTTTCAACAGCCGAACGGCTGGTCATCTCGAATTTTTTTCCACCGCGACAGTGAATTCCCCCTGTCCCGCTGGCGTACCTAGAGGGCATAAAGGAGAGGGTTGGGGTGAGGGTGGTGCAACTCGCAAGCGAAAGGTTTCGAGCAAGCCCAAGCTCCACCCTCATCCGCCCTACGGGCACCTTCTCCCGCACGCGGGAGAAGGGAAAGCACTCCGATTCCCGTTAGACAGTGAACGACGACCCGCAGCCGCAGGTGGTCTTGGCATTCGGATTGCGGATCACGAACTGGGCGCCGCTGAGGGATTCGGAGTAGTCGATCTCGGCACCCGCGAGGTACTGGAGGCTCAGGGGATCCACCAGCAGAAACACGCCATCGCGCTCGATCTGAAGATCGTCTTCTGCGCGCTCCTCGTCGAACGTGAAGCCATACTGGAAGCCGGAACAACCGCCACCGCTGATGTAGACGCGCAGCTTGAGCTGCGGATTGCCTTCCTCGGCAATCAGTTCAGTCACCTTGCCTGCTGCCGCTGCCGTGAATTGCAGCGGGGCTTCGGTGCTGTCGAGGTAGGTGGGTGTGGCGATGTCCGACATGGTGCTGGGTGGAATCCGGGCTCAGGGGCGATTGATCAAGATCGTGGCGAACAAGGCCAATTCAAGCACTGGCTGCTTCTGCCTCGGCCTCGGCAGATGCCGACTCGCCGGCCTTCGTGCCAGGCCCGCTCAACTGGCGGGGTGGTTCGGCCTGGTAGACCATCTTGCCGCTCAATTTCGCGCCCGCGGCCATCTCCAGAACCTTGTAGTAGACATTGCCGTCGATCCGCGCCTGTGGCGCCAGTTCCAGGCGCTCGGACACGACGATGTCGCCCTTGACCACGCCATTGATGACCGCGTTCGGGGCACGAATCTCGCCACTGACACGCCCCTTGTCGCTCAAGGTCAACACCGCCTTGTCGCCGCGCGCGGCGATTGCCCCCTCGACTTCGCCATCCAGATGCAGGCCACCCTCGAACTCGATGTCACCGCGGATCGTGGTGCCTTCGGCAATCAGGGTGGTGATCGCCGCCATGCCGTTGTGGCCTTTCTTGTCACTGCCGAACATTGTCTTGTGTCTCCTCGGTCCTGGCTGCCCCACCCCAGGGAAAATCCTGTTCACTGTGGCCACCTTCGCCATCGGCCACGGCGTGAACACGGTTCGGCTCGAATCCGGCCGGGAGCATGATGATGCCGTTGATCTTCTGAAAATACTTGAACGCGTAGCCGATTCCGGAACCATCGGACTGCTGGGCCAGGTCTTTCCAGTTGAGAGTTTCCAGCTTGCCATCGCGAATGCCGGTCACCGACAGGGTCAGGCGCCCGGTGGTTTCCTGGCCGCGCTTGAAGTTCTGCGTCAGGGTGGCGGTGAAATTCCACGCATTGGAACCGGCCACCTGAGCAAAGACCAGGTCGTGCACGGCCAACGCCTCGCGCTTGGCGCCACCGACCAGCCGGCCATAGAACGCCAGATCGGCACGCAAACCGGCAATTTCCTCATCCTTGTCACGCAAGGTGCCCTGCAACTCGCCCAGCGCAGCCTTGGCCACCTGTTCGGAGCGTTCGAGTACGGCGATGCGCTTGCGCAATTCATCGGTATCCATAGCCGACACCGGCAGCGAGGCACCGGTATTGGCCAAGCGCGGCGCCAGCCACAGGCTGCTGAACACCACGGCCAGGATCAGCGAGCCGATCCAGATCAGGATCGCAAACACCCATGCGCGACGGGCGCGACCGGGATCCAACTGGCGGATGACGAAACGCGGCGGACTCATCGGTTTGCCAGTTGCGGCCAGTCCAGCTGGAAACGGGACTCCGCTTATAGCCATCCCCACGCGGCATCGTCAAGCCTGTCGCCCGCCCAGGCAGCCGCCCTGCGCGGCCCGCCGATGCAGCCGGCCTATACTTGCGCCCTTTCCGCCGCAGGAACCCCAACGTGCTCTGGCTCAAGGCTTTTCACATCGTCTTCATGGTGACCTGGTTTGCCGGGCTGTTTTACCTGCCGCGCTTGCTCGTCTATTTCGTGGAGGCCGCAGAGCCCGACGTGCGTGGGCGCCTGAAAGTGATGCAGCGTCGCTTGCTGGTGATGACCCACATCGGCATGGCCCTGGCCGTCGGCTTCGGGCTGGCCCTGACGGCATGGTGGATGAAGCAGGCACCCGACTATCTTGTGCAGGGGCACTGGTTCCACGCCAAGATGACGCTGGTGGTCGCCTTGCTTGGCTACCACGCCATGTTGGCGCGTCTGGTGGCGCAAGCACGCCAGGATCAATTGCGACGCTCCAGCCGCTGGTTGCGCTGGTTCAACGAAGTGCCGAGCGTGCTGCTGATCGGCATCGTCATCCTGGTCGTGGTCAAGCCGTTCTGAGACGGCGCTGGTATAGTCGGGACGGGATCCGGGGGGACCATGCCAGCCGATTCGTTCGCAACAAACGCATTCCGGGTTGAACCCACTGTCAGCGCAGTGCGCCGGACGCATGCGGACGTTTGCCGGATGTCAGGAACGTTGCTGCCGTGAACGCGCTCAGCTCCCGCCACCACGATCCCGACCAGCGTCGCGAATCCCTGGTCCAGCAGATTCCCAAACGGGCGGGTGCATTGCGTCGTCGCGGCGAGCAGTTGTGCCAGAACGACTGGGACATCAATGCCGCTCTGGTGCTGGCCGAGGACGCCGAAGCCCTGGCCAGTACCTGCCGCGTTCTGCAGAGCACGCACGTTGCGGCACGCCTCGAGAACGTTGCCGAATGCCTTTGGGACCTGCTCGATCCGCCGGTGATCCCGGACGAGGATGCACGCAGGGACATTCGCGACCTGTTGCTGGCCCTGTTCGAAGACGGTGACGCGGCAGCCGTGGCCCACGCCGACACCGGCAGTTGGGCCAGCCTGCAAGCCCAGGTGGCCGAGGCCGACAACGGCTATCCGCTGTTGACCCGCCCACCTGCCGAATACTGGAAAAAGTTCGCCGATCCGGGCCAGCCCGTTGCACAGGTACGCCTCGAGAGCACGGCCCCGGCCCGGCAGGAAGCACCGACACCGCCTCCTGCACCCATCGAGGCGCCACCGCCGCCCTCGACACCCGAGCCGTCCGTCGAAACCGCAAGCCGCGCCCTGCATTCGGTCACCGAAGATGCCGCAGCGGAAGCGCCGGCCGCCGAAGTCGCGGATGTCCACAATCTGGCCTGTCATCTGGGTGATCACACCGCGTTGTCCAGCGACATTGACCTGCAATTGCGCGCGGAAGGGTATGTGCTCGATCGCGTGCGCGGCGTGGATGGCCTCAAGGTCACCCTGAGCCGCCTTGCGCCGGCGCTGATCGTGCTGGGCAGCGCGCACAGCGGCGTCATCGAGGAAATCGGTGCACTGGTGCAGTCGGCACGCGCGCGCAGCAAGCAGCGCGTCATTTTCATTGCGTTGTCCGCACAGCCGATTGATCTGGCCGCGCGCTTGCGCGCCATGCGCTCGGGCTGCGATGTCTTCATGGTCGAACCGGAGCGAGCCGACGAGGTGCTGGCGCGCGTGCGCGAGCTGAAGGTCGCCGAGGATGCCGATCCCTATCGCATCATGATCGTCGAGGATGACCGCTCGCAGGCCTTGTTCGCCGAATCGATCCTGCGCAAGAACGGCATGCAGGCGATCGCGGTCGGCGAGGCGTCGCTGGTTCTGGACAAGCTCGATGAGTTCCATCCCGACCTGATCCTGATGGACCTCAACATGCCGGTGTGCGATGGCATGGAACTGACCGCCCTGATCCGCGAACGCGAAGCCTACATTTCAACGCCGATCGTTTTCCTTTCCGGAGAAGGCGACACGGAAAAGCACTTTGCCGCACTGAGCATCGGCGGTGATGATTTCCTGACCAAACCCATCGCTCCGCGACATTTGATTGCGGCGGTGAAGAGTCGGGTCAAGCGCGCCCGCATGGTCGATAGTCGCCGTCGCCAGAAACCTGCGCGCGAGGCAGTCAAGGGCCTGCACGACTCGGCCCAACTCAGTCGTCGCCTCGCCGAAATGCTGGCCATGGAAGACGCGGCAACCCGTGCCGGCGGCCTCGTCCACCTGGAACTGGCCGATGCGCGCGAGCTTTCCCGCCAGCTTTCCGGTCGCGCGATGCAGGGCCTGCTCGAATCCCTGACCCGACACCTCGCTTCCCGCATCGGTGCCAACGACATGCTGGCCCGATGTGGCGAGCATGGCTTCCTGCTGCTCAATCCGGATCGCGCAACGCCGGCGCTGGAGACCCTGGTCAACGACCTGCGCGAAAGCATTGCCGCCGAGTCGTTCGGCGATGCCGCCGCACCGGTGCATGTCGATGTGCTGGCCGGAATCTGCCCGTTCAACATTGCCGCCGGTGACGCCAAGGCCATGATCGATTCGGCCGAGGAGGCGCTGCTCGCCGCGCGTGCGCCCGGCAGTCGCGGCGTCGTGGTCAGCACGCGCGATGAAGGCACGGGCGGCAGCGCGCACATTGCCGATGTCATTCGCCACGCGCTCAACCAGTCTTCGTTCCGCGTGCTGTTCCAGCCGATCATTTCCCTGCAAGGCGACACCGAGGAACAATTCCAGGCCCTGCTGCGCCTGCCCGCCGAGGACGAACGCATCTACGCGGCGAGCGAAGTGATTCCGGTGGCCGAGGAAGTCGGCCTCATTGCCGAGGTCGATCGCTGGATGATCCAGAGCTGCCTCAACACCATTGCCGAGCACCTGCGCGAAGGTCGCAACCTGCGCTTGTTTGTCAGCCAGTCAAGCAGCAGCGTGTGTGCGCACGATGCCATCGAATGGATGCGCGGCGCCCTCGACAGCCTGCGCATTCCGGCCAACCAGATTTCCATCGAGCTGCGCATGAGCGATGCCAGCGCCGCATTGTCGCCATTCGTTGGCTATTGCCTGGGCATGAAGCAACTCGGCGTCAGCCTGACGTTGTCGGGGTTCGAAGCCGGCGAACAGGGCAGCGAGTTGCTGCGCCACCTTCCCGTGGACTACGTCAAGCTGTCTTCGCGCTACACGCGCACCAACGATGATGCCATCCGCATGGAACTGCGACGCCTGGTCGAGCTGGCGCATGCCAATGAGCGCCTGGTGATTGCCCCGCGCGTCGAGGAAGCACGGGTTGCGGCCGCGCTGTGGTCCAGTGGCATCGACCTGATCCAGGGCAACTTCGTGCGCGAGGCCGCGCGCGACACCACGTTTGATTTCCAGATGGGAAGCGCCTGAGCGCGATCTGGCATGCGCACTTCGCGATCAGCGCCAACACGCAGCATGGATAGCCCCAAGCCGGCGGCGTGGCCTTGGCTGGTTCTGGGGTTGCTCGGTACCGGCGCTCTGGTCGTTTCCGTGTTCGTGCTGCTGGATCCCGCCATCGGCAGCGGATCGATGATGCTCCTGCTCGCGTTGCTTGTGGCACTGGTGCCGGTGGTTGCCCTGCTTGGCTGGTTGCGCTCACGTGCGCTGGTGGTTCCCGCCGTGCCCACGGCAACCGAAACCACGCGCCTGACCCGCGAGCCGGACCCGATGTTGAACGAGCTTGCGTCGCTGCGCGCCATGCAGCGCGAGCTGATCGCCGCCAAGCAGGAAGCGGAAGCGGCGACCATGGCCAAGGGCGAGTTCCTCGCCACCATGAGCCATGAAATCCGCACCCCTTTGAACGGCATCGTGCCCTTGCTCGACTTGCTGCGTTCAACGCCCTTGCGCCCGGACCAGCGCGACTATTTGTCCACCGCGCACCAGTCGGCCATTGAACTGCTGCGCATCGTTGACGACATCCTCGACTATTCGAAGCTGGAGGCCAGCAAACTCGAGATCGAGAGTGTGGGCGTCAACCTCAAGGAAGTGGTCGATTCGGTGGCCATGCTCATGGAAAGCAGCGCGACCGGAAAAGGTCTTCGGCTTGGCGTGGTCATCGATCCGGCCGTGCGCCTGGCCGTGCGCGGTGATCCGGTTCGCCTGCGCCAGATCCTGACCAACCTGGTCAGCAACGCCATCAAGTTCACAGAGCGCGGCAGCGTGACCATCCAGATCGGCAAGCGCGGTGAATCGCGCAGCCACCACGAGATCACCTTTGCCGTGCGCGACACCGGCATCGGCCTCAGTGACGAGGCTGCTGCCAAGTTGTTCCAGCCGTTCTCGCAGGCGGATGCCTCCACCACGCGTGTGTACGGCGGCACCGGCCTTGGCCTGGTCATCTGCAAGCGCCTGGTCGAGCTCATGCAGGGCAAGATCGGCGTGCGCTCGGAACTGGGCAAAGGCTCGACGTTCTGGTTCAACGTGCCGCTGCAGAAGGCCATTGGTGATATCCAGGCGCGTACCGATCTGGTCGGCATCCGCGCCCTGATGCTCAGTGGCAACGATGCCTTCCTGCAGCGCGCGGGCGGGATGCTCACCCAATTGGGATTGAGCTGCCTGCACAGCAATCTGGCTGTCGATGCGTTGAGCAAGCTGCGCGCCGGTTCCAAGGCAGGCGAGCGCGGCAGCTACGAAGTGTTGTTGATCGATGTTGCCACCGCCGCTGCCGCAACCGCAGCCTTGTTGCGCAACATCCGCCGTGATCCGGCGCTCGACAACCTGCGCATTCTTGTCGCCGGTCGCGACGAGGCCGTGCAGGACCTGCGTTCGGACGAGCGCCTTTCCGCCCTCAGCGAGAATTTCGATGAGCGCGAACTGCGCGAGACCCTGAACCGCGTGCTGGGTGTCGGCAGTCGCGAACTGCAACGCGACAAACCGATGCTCGCGACAAGCGCGGACGAGCGCGACGAAAACAGGCGCGACGACGGCAGCACGCGCAGTTTCCTCGGACAGGTGTTGCTGGTCGAGGACAATCCGGTGAATGCGCGCGTGGCTTCACGCTTGCTGTCCTTGCACGGCATCAACGTGGACCATGCACTCGACGGTTCCATCGCCCTGCGCCTGCTCGGTGAAAAGCGCTACGACCTGGTCTTGATGGATTGCCAGATGCCGGTGATGGATGGCTATACCGCAACGCGCACGCGGCGCGCGGCGGAGGTGGCGGAAAAGCTCCCGCGCCTGCCCATCGTTGCAATGACCGCCAACGCCATGATGGGCGATCGCGAAAAGTGCCTGTCCGCAGGCATGGACGACTACCTGACCAAACCGCTGGATCGCCGCCTGCTGGAAGCCACCCTCGCCAAATGGTTGCGGGAAGGCGTTGCCACGCCGGCAGCAGCAGCCGCACCTGCGGACGCAGCAGAATCATCCGCCCCGAAAGCAGCCGTAGCCGTGCAGGAAAGTGCCGTGATGGCACAGGCGGTGAGCCAGGGCCTGCGCGATGCGGTGGATCAGTCGGTGGTGCAGGAACTGCTTGAGGTGATGGGCGATGGCTTCGGTGACCTCGTCCAGGTGTATTTCGAGGACACCCCGAAACTGCTTGCCCGCCTGCGTGAGGCCGCCTCGCGCGTCGACCATGCGGGCATCGCCGAGATTGCGCATTCGCTCAAGTCATCCAGCGCCAACCTGGGTGCCATGCCGCTGGCCGAGTTGGCCAAACGCGCGGAAATCGATGCGCGCGTGCGTCGTGATGAGGAACTTGCGTCCTTGCCGGATCGCTTGCAGGACGAATACCAACGCGTCGTTGGCGCGTTCGTTACCTTGGGATTGATGGCGTCCTGAGCGCGCAGGCCAATGTGCGCCCAGCGCGTCAGGCATCGGCTCGGTACGGCGCTGACCAGGTAATTTCCGTTCATGGTTCGACAGGCTCACCATGAACGGAATTTTTTGCTCAGAGCTGGTTGAACGGCAACATGGAATCTCACCACGAACGGAATTTCTTGCTCAGAGCTGGCTGACCGGCAACATGAAGTCTCACCATGAACGGAATTTTTTGCTCAGAGCTGGTTGACCGGCAACATGGAATTCCACCGCGAGCGGAAACGCCTTTTACAGCGTTGCCTCAGCTACCGATCTTGGTCTGCAGATAATTCGCCTCACCCAATTGGGCAATCAGTCCAAGCTGGGTCTCCAGCCAGTCGATGTGTTCTTCCTCCGATGCGAGGATATCGACAAACAATTGGCGACTGACGAAATCACCCGCCGACTCGCAGTAGGAAATAGCGGCCTTGAGGTCCGGCATCGCCTGTTGTTCCAGGCGCAGGTCGCAGGCCATCACTTCGCTGGGTTTTTCGCCGATCAAGAGCTTGCCGAGTTGCTGAAGATTGGGCAGGCCATCGAGAAACAGGATGCGCTCGATGAGCTTGTCGGCATGCTTCATTTCGTCAATCGATTCCTTGTATTCGTGCTCCGCCAACTCGGCATAACCCCAGTTGCGATACATGCGCGAGTGGAGGAAATACTGGTTGATCGCAGTCAGCTCGTTGAACAGGGACTTGTTCAGGTGCTCAATGACTTTGGCATCGCCCTTCATGCTGCTTCTCTCCATGCAGGAATCGTGGTGCAACGCGCGAATGCGTGCAGGCCGCGACTATAGCGCCGCAGGTATTTTCATGAAGAAACGAGAATCGCACGCATTGAGCATGCAGCAGTCACGCAGGCAACCCGGGCAATCAGGCGGCGATGCGCACCAGGGGAAGGCCGAACTCGCGAACGCTGGCGCTGTGGGTTTCGCTCAGGATTTCCCGCGCCAGATCGGCGCAACTGCCACAACCACTGCCGCAACCGGTTCGCATGGTGAGTTCCTCAAGCGAACGCACGCCACGCGATGCCGCATCGCGGATGGCGTGATCGGTAATGCCGTTGCAGATACAGACGTACATCGTCGGAACCCGGTTGTGGACGGGCCCATTCCATCGCAAATGCGAATGATTGTCAACAACGATCCGATTCCGTACCCGATCAGCGCGAGAACAGGGGTTCCTTGGTGGCGGAATCCACGGCCGACAGCGGTCGCAGGGGCATCTGGCACAAGGCTTCGGCCATCGGCAGCAAATGACGCAGGGCGCGCAGATACACATCGCGCTTGAACGCGACCACATGCTCGCCGGGATACCAGAAATCCACCCAGCGCCAGATGTCGAACTCCGGCTTTTCATTGGCATCAAGGCGAAAATGGGCTTCCTCGCCCGTGAAGCGCAGCAGGAACCAGACCTGCTTCTGGCCCAGGCACGTTGGCCGTTCATTGCGACGCACATAGCGATTGGGCAGCTTGTAGCGCAGCCAGCCCGGCGTTGCCCCGAGCACCTCGACATGCTCCGCACGCAAGCCGGTTTCTTCCTCCAGCTCGCGATACATCGCCTCCAGCGGGGTTTCGTCGGTGCGCATGCCGCCCTGCGGAAACTGCCAGCCATCACGACTGACGCGACGCGCCCAGAACACGCGGCCGTCGTCGCGCATCAGGATGATGCCGACATTCGGGCGATAGCCATCGGGATCGATCACGGCAAACTCCAATCCGGTTCGCCACACTGCCCATCGCGAGCCCGACCGCGCCTGTGTATGCGCAAGGTGGGCTCGCCGCATGGCACGGCGCGGCGTCAATGGAACCGATTTTTCCACAGGGCCCGCGAAACCGGCAAGGCAAGCGGTCAATCAACCGAATCGATTCGGCTTGACAGACGTAGTCCAGGCTCTAGAATCCGTCCCCCCTCGCGCATCGCGCGCGAAGGGGCTGATCGCCGGCTCGTCCGTCACGCGCGCAACGACTCGCGATCAGCACGATCAGTTTCTTGGCTATGTAGCTCAGCCGGTTAGAGCACAGCACTCATAATGCTGGGGTCGGTGGTTCGAGTCCACCCATAGCCACCAGAATTTGCGAATAAAATCAGCATTTTACGATGATCAAGCCCGCCGCCGCTGCGGGCTTTTTTGTGCCCACTCGTGCCCGGTTACCCAAGCACCCCAGATGCCGGGGTTGTGCCCATCGGGATCGTGTCCCAATCCGTGGCGTAGCAGTCGATCATCGCGGCGCGTTGGGCGTGCGGCGTTTGGTCAGTGCGCCACGGCGGGCCGTCTGACCCGCTCAGTGTCGCCTGCGCTGGACAGGGTTTCCGGCGTCAGATGCGCCGTTGAATGCTCCACTCGTCGGTTTGCTCCAGCAGCAAGGCACCGACGAGACGGTAGATGGCGGCTTCGTTGAGGAAGATGCCGACGACTTCGGTGCGCCGCTTGATCTCCCCGTTGAGTCGTTCCAGCGGGTTGGTGAAATGCGGCTTGGCTCGCCAACCGCGACAATTGCCTGCCACAGGTGCGAACAAGCTTACCGTTGGGAGAGTAGCCCGCCTACGGTGCGCTGAACCACATACTCGGCGGGTGACTCGCCGATTGCCAAAGCCTTGAAATGGGCTTTGCCGCACTTGATCTTGCCTTCCTCGATTGGGCGCAAGGCGTCGTTGAACAGCCCACCCTTGGTTTCGACGACGAAGTACAGGCGCTCCTGCCCGTCTTCACCGACCACAAGCACCGCCCAGTCCGGATTGTACGTGCCCAACGGGGTCGGCACCTTGAACCAGCCAGGCAGCTTGGCA
>Ga0208460_10002208_pt1 | contig 11177 bp, 13 predicted proteins | sample AD_STIC10_MetaG_FD_184436 | JGI IMG/M metagenome (GOLD analysis project Ga0208460, IMG submission 184436) | Active sludge microbial communities of municipal wastewater-treating anaerobic digesters from USA - AD_STIC10_MetaG (SPAdes) (version 2) | ecosystem: Engineered > Bioreactor > Anaerobic >... | reverse complement strand
AAAGACGAATTTGTCCTTGTTAGCATAAATGAATTTTGCCGAAATTTTTTCAATTTCGGTTTCCTCAAAATTGTCGCCTTGGTGGAAAGTCCGCTCCAGCACCTTGCCGGTGATGAGATTTTTGATCTTTGCCTGAAGCAGTCCCGCGGCGCGGGCCTTTTTGATTTGCTGGAATTCCAGCACTTCGTGGGGTTGGCCGTCCAGAATAAACTGCACGCCGCGCCGCAAATCATAGTAGTTAAGCATCGTTATAAAATTTTTAATTTATAATTTTTAATTTTCAAACAAATTTTAATATTTTAATGTTTAAAAATTTCAAAATTAAACCTTGTTTAAAAATTTCAAATTTCAAATTAAAAATTAATTTAAAAACAAAAAAACGAATCAATTTGATATTCACTGAAATCGCAGATAAATCATAATTTGATTCTTGGCTTTAGTCAATGATGCGCCATTCAATCAGTTCTTCTTTGTCGGCATATTCCAGCCATTCACCGGCGGCGGTGATCACAAACCACTTTTTGCGGTTTTCCGACCAAATCATCGGATCGCCGCGATAGAACGGTTTTTTGACCACTTCCTTGGGTTTAAGCCGGTCCAGCTCCAGCCATTTTTTAAACACCGTTTCAATGGCGTAGTCCAGTTTGCGGGAATTCGCCCAATCGGCAACTTTTTTAATTGCGTCTTTGGCTTTTTGCGGCGATCCGGCCAATTCAATCAATTGTTTGGCGGGCTTGGTGTAGCGTGAATAAACAATGTCGCGTTTGCGGGCGCTGCGTTTCAGTTCGTCAAGATTCACGCCCTTGGTTTCAAAAAAGCAGGTAATCACTTGGCGGATGGCGGTATCTTCTTGCAATTCCTTTAAATATTTTATTTTGCCGGTTTTTATCAATTCCTCAATTTTACCGCCGATGCTTTCGCCGATACCCTTTATCTTGGGTAATTTTTTTTCTTTTTTATAAAATTCGGCCAAATTGTTTTCCAGAATTTGCAAAATCTCCGCGGCCTTGCGATAGGCGCGGATGCGGAACGGCTTTTCGCCTTTAATGTCCAGCAAATCGGCGATCTCGTTTAAATTTTCGGCAATTTTCTTGTTATCCATCTAATTTTGATAGGATGTTTTTATAGAATAATTTGGCGGCGGCCAGTTCCTTTTTGCCCTTTTCGGTGATTTCATAGATGCGCCGGCGATCTGCCGTTTTGCTTCTTACGAATCCGTCGGCTTGCAGGCGGTAAAACACCCGGTAGGGAGTGATTTTTCCCGGCCGGAAGCCGAATTTCTTTTCAATCAGCGCCGGAATCTCCCAGCCGTAGCGCGGAGTTTTTTCTAAAAGCGCCAGGATATAGACCCAGAGGTTTTCCTTGGTGTTTGATTTTTCCAGACGTTGGACGGGGAACATAAAAATAATTAAAAATTAAAAATGAAAAAGTAAAAAATTAAAGCCGAAAGTTGGTTGATCTCCAGCGGATAATCGCTTGCTGGTAAGGATCTAACCCTCGCATTAACGAGGGATAGACCATTTTATAATTTTAGATGCAGTGAGCGGTTTTTTTACGGAATTTGACATAGTATTTTACAATGGTAAAATAATTACATAATGTAAAACATACCATAATTTATTCTAACAAAAATATGGCAAACAACAATGCGGAGGAGAAGAAAATCCGGCTGGCGATTGCCGGCATCGGCAACTGCTGTTCCAGCCTGGTGCAGGGCATCACTTACTATAAATACATCGGCAAGGATGACGAGCCGGTGCCGGGGCTGATGCACAACGTGATCGGCGATTACGCGCCGCGCGACATTCAGATCGCGGCGGCGTTTGACATTGACCGGCGCAAAGTGGGCAAAGACGTTTCTGCGGCTATTTTTGAAAAACCCAACTGCACCAAAATTTTTTGCAAAGACATCCCCGAAACCGGGGTAAAGGTCCAAATGGGGCCGGTGCTGGACGGGGTGGCTGACCACATGCAGGATTATCCCGAAGAACAATCGTTTGTTGTTGCGGATGAAAAACCGGTCAATGTCGCCGAAGAACTGAAAAAAGCCAAGGCTGACGTTTTGGTGAGTTATATGCCGGTGGGATCGCAAAAGGCCGCGGAATATTACGCGCAAGCCGCGTTGGACGCTGACTGCGGATTTGTGAATTGTATGCCGATATTTATCGTTTCCGATGAAAAGTGGGCGGCCAGATTCAAAGAAAAAAACATTCCCTGCGTCGGCGACGACATCAAATCGCAAATCGGCGCCACGATCGTGCACCGCACTTTGACCAAACTGTTTGCCAACCGCGGCGTAATCGTTGACCGTTCCTATCAGCTTAATTTCGGCGGCAATACCGACTTTTTGAATATGTTGTCGCGCGACCGCCTGAAATCAAAAAAAATCTCTAAAACCGAAAGCGTGGAATCGCAATTGAACAAAAGATTGAGTTATGACAATCTGCACATCGGGCCGTCGGATTGGGTGCCGTTTTTAAAGGACAATAAGATTTGTTTCATCAGAATGGAAGGCCGAAAATTCGGCGACATTCCGGTGGAAATTGAGTTGCGCCTGTCGGTGGAGGATTCGCCCAATTCCGCCGGTGTGGTGATTGACGCTCTCCGGATGGTCAAATTAGCCAAAGATCGGGGAATCGGCGGCCCGCTCACCAGTCCGTCGTCTTATTTTATGAAACATCCGCCGATGCAGTTTACTGACTCCCAAGCCTATGAAATGGTGGAAGAGTTCATCGCCGGCAAACGCGACCACTAAAATGGCGCGAGATTTCACCCAGACAAGCTTGTCTGGGTGAAATCTCGCCAACTAAATCTTAAATCACTGATGCTGGATCTTCATAGAAATTTATTCAAGGGATTGGAGAGCAAAGTTGCTGATATTTTTTCGCGATTGCCGTTCACTCCCAACCAATATACTTCGCTTTCAATCATGGCCGCATTGGCGATGCTGTGTTTGATTGCCGCCAGCCATTATATTGCCACTCTGGCGTTGTTCATCGTGGCGGCCGGCTTGGACTTCATTGACGGCGCGGTGGCGCGCAAAAGGGGCCTGGCCACGAAGCGGGGAGCCTACTGGGACACGATTGCGGACCGATATGTGGAAGCGATCTTCCTTTTTGGATTGCTGTTTTGCGGGTTGCCCGATTTTTTTCTGCCGGCGGCGGCGTGGATATTTCTGGCGCTCTTCGGTTCAACGATGACCACCTATGCCAAAGCCGCGGCAAAGGAAAAGGGATTGTGCAATGCCGAATTGAAAGGGGGATTGATGTCGCGCGCCGAGCGGCTGATAGCATATTTCGCGATCATTATCCTGCTTTTAATTGACTTATATTTGGCAGTAGCAATTTTGGCGGCATTGGCAATATTGTCCAATTTCACTGCATTGCAAAGAATTTATTGCGCGCTAAAGTTTAAATAAGCGACAATGAAGATGAAAAAACGGGCCTTGCGGCCCGTTTTTCAAATTCCGTAGTAAAGTTCAAATTCCGCGGGAGTCGGTTTGAGGCGGCAAAAATCGCATTCATTTTTTTTGAAACTTATCCAGCAGTCAATCAGGGACGCGCCGAACACGCCGCCGGCGAGCAAATACTCGTGATCCGTTTCCAGCGCCGCCAGCGATTCTTCCAGCGAGGCCGGCACCTGAAGGATGCCGCCGTTGTTTTTATAGATATCGCCGTTGGCGGGTTGTCCCGGATCGGTTTTGTTTTTAATGCCGTCAATGCCGGCCATCATCATTGCCGCGAATGCCAGATAGGGATTGCCGGACGCGTCGGGCGGGCGAAATTCAATTCTTTTGGCCGCCGGAGAATTGTCATACATCGGTACGCGGATTGCCGCGGAACGATTGCGCGCCGAGTAAGCAAGATTGGTCGGCGCTTCAAATCCGGGCACCAGCCGCTTGTAAGAATTGGTTGTCGGCGCGCAGAATGCCATCAGCGATCTTCCGTGTGCCAGCAGTCCGCCGATGAACCAAAGTGCGGTTTGGCTCAATTGTGCGTAACCCTTTTTGTCAAAAAACAGATTTTCGCCGTTTTTCCAAAGAGAAATATGGGTGTGCATTCCCGAACCGTTGTCGCCGAACAGCGGCTTGGGCATAAAAGTGGCGGTTTTACCGAAACGATGCGCGACATTTTTGACCGCGTATTTGAACATCATTATTTTGTCGGCTTGCCCGGCCGGCGTGTCATACTTAATGTCAATTTCGGCCTGCCCGGCGGTGGCGACTTCGTGATGCTCTTTTTCCACTTCAATGCCGAGTTTTTGCATTTCAGCGACCATTTCGCGGCGGATATCCATTGTTTGATCGGCGGGCGCCATGGGGAAATAGCCTTCCTTGTTGCGGATTTTATGCCCCGAACCGGCGTCTTCGCCGTTGTTTTCCCAGCCGGCTTCGCTTGATTGGACGCGGAAGAAAGATTGGTTTTGCCCGCTGGCAAACTCAACCCGGTCAAAGATAAAAAATTCCGCTTCGGGGCCGAAATAGGCCGTATCGGCAATTCCGCTTTCTTTTAAAAATTTTTCTGCGGTTTGGGCGATTGCCCGCGGGTCTTTTTCAAAACGGGTTTTTGATTCCGGATTATAAACGTCGCAAATTAACCCGCCGACCGGTTCCTTACCGAAGCGATCAATGATAAAGGTCTTTGCATCGGGAATCAAGATCATATCGCTTTCTTCAATGCTTTTGAATCCGCGAATTGATGAGCCGTCAAAGCCGATGCCCTCGGAAAAGATTTTTTCTTCAAACTGACCAATCGGCACGGCAAAATGTTGCCACGCGCCGGGCAAGTCGCAAAATCTCAAATCAACCAACTTCACATTTTCTTTTTTGCATTTTTCAATTATTTCTCTATATTCCATAAATTTAAATCAGATTGTTATTGGTATCGCCAAAACAAAAAATCACCCAATTTCTTGGTGACCTCGTTGTCTGCGATCCGGCACGCCGTTGTGCCCGACAAGCAAAGACTATCATTTTGCCGCGCAAAAGTCAAAATAATAATATTGATAATAATGATAATATTACAATGCGAGAAAAGCTATTTTTTGAATTCCGAGGAGATGATAATGGCGTTGGCGATTTCTTTCATCGGCAGGCGTTTGTCCATCGCTTTTTTGTGCAGAAGCTTATAGGCGTCGTCTTCGCCGACGGCGAATTCTTTCATCAAAATACCCTTCGCTTTTTCAATGATTTTTCTGGTTTCCAGTGCCTCTTTTAACGCCTCCTTTTCTGAAAAGAGGGACGCGTTTTCAATCGCGCCGCCGACGGCTTTGGCGACCGATTCAAACAGTGCAATCTCGGTTTTGGAGTATGCCCGCGGTTTTGAGTGCTGGACATTAATCACCCCCAGCACTTTGTCATGATAAACAATCGGCACGGAAAGAAATCCCTCAAATTTATCTTCGGGCAGGCTGTTGACGGTTTTAAACCTTTCGTCGCTATAAGCTTCCTTGGCGATGGCCGCGGTCTGTTTGTTGCGCGCCACCCAGCCGGTGATCCCTTCACCGGTTTTCAATTTTATGTTGCCGATTTCCATGGGTTTGGGATTCAACGACGCGCGCAAAACCAGATTGTTGCCGTCCAGCAAATACAAAAAACAAGAATCCGCCTTGGTGACGCCGCTCACGATCTTTACGATTCTTGTCAAAACTTCCCTTAAATCCAAATTATAGCTGATAGTTTCAATGATTTCGCGCAAAAGCTCCAACTCTTGTTTTTTGTTGATACCGGATTTTATTTTTTTTGCTTTTTTCTCCATAAGCGTATTTTTTTTAGGGACGGATAGTTTGCGGTGGGATTTGGGTCAAGTCAATGATGGTTGAGGGACTTAGTTTGTCCAGGTCGCCAGCGTTGATCGCCAGATCCGGAAAAACTGCGTTGCCGCGAAATTGAGCCAGAACCGCGTCAATTTTCCCGGATGCCGGCCGGCCGGAAATATTGGCCGAAGTGCCGCAGAGGGGCGAATTTGTGGCCTCCAAAAGGGAATTAACGAATGAATGGAAGGGGATGCGGAGGGCGACAGTGTTTTCTTCAATGCCGAAAAGTTTCACTTCTTTTTTGCGATTCAGCCGGAAGGTGAATTTTCCCGGCCATTTTTCTTCTAAAAATTTTTCCTGTGCCGGAGAAATTTTTGCCAATTTTTTGGCCATTGCCATATTCTTCACAAATATCGGCAGAGGTTTGTTTTTTGGCCTTAATTTCGCGGCAAAAATTTTTTCAATCGCTTTTTCGTTTGCGGCGTTGGCCAGCAAGCCGTAGACCGTGTCGGTGGGCGCGATCACTGTGCCGCCACGATAAATTACCGTTGCCGCCGCCTCCACTGCCGCCTGAAAATTGTCTTTTGTCAGCAACATTACTTCCATAGATTAACTTTTATCGGTTTGGCTTTCAATGTATTGTTTTATTCTGGCCATTTCTCGTTCCACCACCGGACCGTCGTAATCTCCGGCATGAGCGGTGGCGCCATCATAAACCGGCTTCTTTTGATCCAGATGCAAACTGAGGGTCAATCCGTCATTTTCTATTTTTATGAACAAATGCAAGCGGGGATAGCCGGTTTTGGGACGCGCAAAACCCAACTCTTTGGTTTTTTCGTCTTGTCCCTGAAAATGATATCCCAAATCGCGCATTAAGTTATAGACGGTATTCCCGGTTTTTCCGTTAATGTGCTCCTTCATATATATTCGTTATTAAATAATTGATAAGCGAATAGTATTCGCATACATATCATTGGTATATCCGGTGTCAAAGTTTAATCAAATTATTTTCCAAAACTATGAATTGAATGCCGAATTTTCCCAAATCCCAAATCCCAAATCCCAAAATCTTATATCTCTAATCGGGATTTTACTCCATCTTTCTTTTTTTGCCAAATGATTTAAAATAAGGTTGCAGTTAAATTTTAATTATGCGCAATTTGCACCGAATTTTTATTGCCATTAACTTGCCGGAAAATTTGTGCCGTTATTTGGCGGAGTTTTCCCGGAAATGGCCGGATTTGCCGGCAAAATGGGCCAAGCCGGAAAACTTGCACATCACTTTGAGTTTTTTAGGCAATACTAACGATGAAGAATTAAGCGAAATTTGCCAATCTGCAATTAAGGTCGCACAGCGCCACGATCCGTTTGTTTTGGGATTGGATTGCATTGTCTACGGGCCGCAAAACGAATTTCCCCGCCGGCAAAAAGAAGGGGACATTTCACGATATCCGCGTATGGTTTGGGCGGCGGGAGAGAAGTCGCAAGAAATCGGCAACCTCCAAAAAGATCTGGAAAGCTCCTTGTTTGAGTTTTCCGGCGCCCGTTACCGAAAGGACGATCCCGATTACGCTTTTTGCCCCCACGTGACTTTGGCGCGGCTGATTCAAACCGATTTGCGCCGCATGGATCCCGAGGAAATTCCAACAATTGAAGAAAAAATTGCCAAAACATTTACCGCCGAATCAATTGAGGTAATGGAAAGCGAATTGCGCCGCGGCGGCCCGATTTACACTGTATTGGAAAGCGCAAAGCTTGGCCAAGATCAATAAACTGAAAACTGAAAATTATGCGAGTTTTTTTCATTGGTATCGGCGGAATCGGAGTTTCGGCGCTGGCGCGATATTATCTGTCGCAAGGGTGGGAAGTTTTCGGTTCCGATTTGGCAAGATCCGAAATCACCGATGATTTGAAAAAAATCGGTGCGCGTATTTTTGTAAAAAAAAATATCAATTTAAAAAAAACCGCGCCGGATTTGGCGATTTATAGTTTAGCGGCGAAAAACAATCCGGAGTTAAGACGGGTGCAAGATATGGGGGTTAAGATAATGAGTTATCCGCAAGCATTGGGAGAGTTAACAAAAAAATACCGGACGGTTGCTGTCGCCGGTGCGCACGGGAAAAGCACGGTGACGGCGATGATCGGTATGATGTTGGCCGCGGCAAAATTTGATCCCACGGTGGTGGTGGGCACGAAAGTTAAAAGTTTTAAAAATACCAATTTCAGATCCGGAAAATCCGATCTGTTGGTGATTGAAGCTTGCGAATATGACCGGGCGTTTTGGAATTATTTCCCCGATATCGCCGTGGTGACCAACATCGAAATGGATCACATTGAGTGCTACAAAAACGAAGCGAATTTATGCGCGGCGTTTGGAAAATTTGCCGGCAACTTGAAGCCCGGCGGGAAATTGCTGGTTTGCGCCGACGATGCCGGTGCCAAAAAGTTAGGCGAATCAATGAAGAAAAAGGGGATTGAAGTTTTAAATTATTTGCGAACAATGCCCGAGGCGAAATTTTTTTCGGAAATTTTGCGTGTTCCGGGAGAGCATAACGTCACCAATGCGCTGGCGGCGCTCGCCGTTGGACGAATGTTGGAAATTGATGACGAAACGATTTTTAAATCTTTGGCAAAATACCGTGGTTCGTGGCGCCGCTTTGATCGCCGCCGGGGAGAAATTTTCGGCAAAAAAATTACCGTGGTGTTTGACTACGGCCACCATCCCACGCAAATAAAACTCACGATGGCGGCGGCGCGTCAATTGTGGCCCAAAAAAAGGATCATTTGCGTTTTTCAGCCGCACCAAGCGTGGCGCACGAGTTTGCTTTTTGATGATTTTGCCAAAGTTTTCCGCGAATCGCCGCTGGATAAAACGTTTATCACCGATATTTACCGGGTTGCCGGCCGGGAAAACGAAAAAATTTCCAAAGACATAAACAGTGAGAAATTGGCCGATGCCGTTGGTTCAAAAAAGACGGAATATCTTGCCAAAAAACAAATCGCGGTCAAGCTGAAAAAAGAAATTAACAAGGGGGACATTTTGCTGGTATTGGGCGCCGGCGATATTTATGACTATATGCAGAAAATTTTACGCAATCAATCGTGCGATTGCGCGTGAAAAAAATTTGCCCCGGCGGAAATTTTCGCTATAATCAAAATATAAGCGGGATATTTTTTATGAGCCAATTGATTGATTTTATTTTGTTAGCCGGATTTTTTGCGATTTTAGTCTGGGCGATAATTGAGTATCTTCCCGTTATTCAACGGCTTATCAACGCCATAATATGAATTTAATGGAGAATTTGCACTCGGCAGATGAAATTTTGCAATTTGATAATGCAGCTAGGAGATTGCTGGAATCGCTTGGGAGGAAAGATCCGTTAATGAAGGATTTTATTATATCTCGTTTTAAGGGGTTGTTTTTTGATTCTGTCATTGAGGAAAGAACTTACAATTATATGCTTGAAACAAGCGCGATCTTAAGCGCAATGGCATCAAATCCCGGTACCTCAATATTTACTGAATTCTTGTACAACGGAATTTCTTCGCCGTTGCCCGGAGACAGTTATGTTTTGGAATCTCGGGCAGGCAAGGCGGTGCGGGCCAGACTTGAGGCTGTTGAAGCCAATCTCTTTAAGATTTTTGAAAAAAAATTGCAAGAAAAGAAAAGTTTGTTAATCGGCAACTTTGGTTCCGGTCCCGGCAGAGATACCATTAACGTTTTGTTTCGTCATTATAGGGGGCATCCCGGTTTAAAAGCGATTCATATTGACCGTGACAGAGCGGCAATTAACCGCGGAATGGTGATGGCAAAAAATCGCGGGTTAAGCGATAATGTTGAATTTTCTTGTCAAAGCTTTATGAAATATTGTCCTGCGGAAAAATTCGATATTGTGGTTCTTGTCGGTGTTTTGTGTTCTCTCGATTTTGAAACTTGCGTCAACGTTTTGTCGGCGATAAAAAGAACGATTAAATCTGGCGGCTTAATCGTTGCCAGCAACGCAACTCCCAAGATGAAGACCGATGATCCGTTTGCATATTTTTTAATGAATTGGTTGGCAGATTGGAGGCTTGAATTTAAAGATATAAAAATAATGGAAAAGATTTTTGAAAGATCGGGATATGCGTGGCAAAGTAGCTTTACTGAAAAATTCGGTTTTCATCTGATGGGGGTTGGCGTTTCGGTTTAAAAAAACGGACAATGCTCTACTATGTTTTAACGGGCTTGATTAATGCAATTACCAGCACGGTGTTGGGTTTTTTTGTTTTATTAATCAACAAGCAAAATAAACTTAATCGGGCGTTTTCAAGATTTTGTTTTGCGGTGGCTTTTTGGAGTTGGGCATATTGTTTTTGGCCGCTGTCTTCAGCAAAAGGGGATATCTTGTTTTGGTTCCAAATCCTTCATATCGGTGCGATTTTGATTCCGGCGACCTATTTGCATTTTGTGTTCACTTTTTTGGATTTGGAAAAAAAACGTAAAAAAACAATATTTTTGAATTATTTAATTGCTGTTTTTTTTCTGATAAATGTTTTTAGCCCGCTTTTCATTTCAGATATGACCCCGAGATATTTATTTCCTTATTGGGCGGTTCCGGGCGTGCTGTATCATTTTTTCTTGCTCTATTTTTTTGGCTTAACGCTTTATTGTTGGATAATGCTTTATCGGGCGAAAAAAGAATTCGTCGGGGAAAAGGGGATGCAACTAAAATATATTTTGATCGGCACTTTCATTGGTTTTCTGGGGGGGTCAACAAATTATTTTCTTTGGTATGACATTCCTATTCCGCCCTACGGGAACGGACTGGTTATTTTTTATGTTATTTTGAGTGCTGTTGCCGTGATCAAATACCATTTGTTTGAAATGAGGTTGATTTTTACGGAAATGATGGTTGCCGCAATGGCGGTGGTGCTTTTAGTGTTGCCCTTTTTAATGCCAACGTCCGGATTGAAGGTTTTGACATCTTTGGTTTTTGCCCTCTTTTGTTTTTTTGGATACTATTTGATCAGAGCAGTGCATCGGGAGAGTCGGCGGCGGGAGGATGCCGAAACGATCGCGTCGCGGGAGAGAATTCTGCGCCGCGAGGCGGAGATTTTGGCGGCGGATTTGCGGCGGTTGGATCGGGCGAAAACCCAATTTTTGCTTTCCACCCAGCATCACTTGCGCAGTCCGCTGTCGGTGATTAACGGATATTTGAGCATGATTGACGAGGGAAGTTATGGCAAAATCACCAAAAAATCAAAAGAAAAAATCGGTGCGTGCCTTGAAGCCAATAAAAAATTGATCCGTTTGGTGGACGAGCTTCTGGATGTGGCACATTTCCAAATGAACAAAAGCGCGGCAGAAAAAGAGCCGGTGGACGCAGTGGCGCTGGCGGCGCAGGTTGTCGCGGATTTGAAACCGGCGGCGGAGGCGAAAAATT
>Ga0208460_10002200_pt1 | contig 11200 bp, 11 predicted proteins | sample AD_STIC10_MetaG_FD_184436 | JGI IMG/M metagenome (GOLD analysis project Ga0208460, IMG submission 184436) | Active sludge microbial communities of municipal wastewater-treating anaerobic digesters from USA - AD_STIC10_MetaG (SPAdes) (version 2) | ecosystem: Engineered > Bioreactor > Anaerobic >... | reverse complement strand
TGGGGCCCAGAATCTTTTTGTCAATAGCGTGGCAGGCAGTGCAGTTGTTCTTCTGGGTCAGAACTTGTGCCGCCTTGCTGTCAACACCGGCTGCGCCGGGGGCCGGAATAGAAGCAGGAGCGGGCGCTGCTTTGGGCGCTTCGGCGGCGGCCTTTGCGGCAGCGGGCGCCTGAGCAACGGCCACGGATCCCGACGCTCCCGAACCAGCCACAGGCGCCTTGCTTTCAGGCTGCGTGGTATCCACACCATGCTGGGCGCCAACCGGCCGGTTTTGCTCCGCAATATTGCCATGTGCGTTCCGCGCAAAGTCAGGCAGGAAAGAGGCCACCGTGGGCTCGGTAGCACAGTCCTTCATGCAGGCGGTGTTTTTGGTGTCGGGCGTTTTAACACCCTTGAACTCGGCACCGGGCCACATGGCATGCCGGGTCGTCATGCCGTTGCGATTGGGCATCCGCGCCTGCACTTCGGCGATGTTTTTGTCAGATAGCGTGAAGTTGTCAGGGATGACGCCGCCGAGGTTCAGCAAGAAGGCTGTTACCGCATAGACCTCATCCGGCTTCAGCGACTTGGGTTGCGTCCAGGGCATGGCGCGGTTGATGTAGTCCCACAACGTTGAGACCGTGGCCACTTTCATGATGGTGGAACGCCCACTGGTCGGATCCATCAGCTTGGCCACGCGACCCGTCTTCACGTCATCAGTCGTGGTTCCGCCAATCAGGGGGCTGAACACCTCGTTCGACTCACCGAACACGCCGTGGCACTGGGCGCACTTGCCCTCCCAGATATCTTGTCCTTTGGCAACGGAGCCCGACCCGGCGGGTAGTCCTTTGAAATCCGGGCGCACATCAATATCCCAGGCCGCCACTTCTTTGGGCGTAGCCGCGCGGCCAATACCGGGGAACTGCGTGCCCATCTGCGCAGCCACCAGGCTGGCGGCTGTCAAAGCTGCCGCGGCGATCAGTGCATTACGAAAGCTGGACATTTTTCACCTCACCGTTTTCCTGAATCAGCCAAGACTGGATGGCATTGTTGTGATAGATCGAGCGCGTGCCGCGCACGGCGCGAAGCTGCTTGTATGTGGGCTGCACAAAGCCGGTGTCATCCATCGCGCGGCTCTGGATGATGGCGGGCTTGCCGTCCCATACCCAGTCGATATTGAAACGCGTCAACGCCTTGGACATCACGGGCGACTCAAGGCGCGCCTGGCGCCAGTTGCGCCCACCATCAACCGACACATCCACCTTCTTGATCTTGCCTTTGCCGGACCACGCCAGGCCGGTGATGTTGTAAAAGCCTTTGTCCAGCAAGACCTGACCGCCGGAAGGCGTGGTCACCACACTCTTGCATTCCTGCAAATTGGTGTACTGCCGCTGCAGTCCATCCGGTTGCAGGTCAATGTAATGAATGGCTTCGTCCTTGGCGGCATAGGGTTTGTCACCCACTTCCACGCGGCGCAAATACTTGACCCAGCTGACACCCTGCACACCAGGGACTACCAGACGCAGCGGGTAGCCATTCTCGGGGCGCAGCATCTCACCATTTTGTCCGTACGCAACAATAACCTCGCCCGACGTGATCAGGCTCATTGGAATAGTGCGCGTCATGGATGAGCCATCACCCCCCTCTGCCAGCACAAACCTGCCGTTCTTCAGGTCTGCGCCCGCGAGTTGCAGTAGCGTAATGAGCGGAACCCCGGTGAATTCGCTGCAGGAAATCATGCCGTGCGTGTACTGCACGGTGGGCACGGCCACATTGCCCCACTCGGCAGCTGTGTTGGCACCGCACTCGATAAAGTGGAATCGCGAAACGGACGGCAGACGCATGATCTCGTCCATGGTGAAGACCTTCGGTGTCTTAACCATCCCATTGACCATGAACCGGTGTTTGGAAGGGTCAATGTCCCACCAGCCCTGATGATGCCGCTCGAAGTGAAGCCCACTGGGTGTCACGATGCCAAACAACGACTGCAGCGGAGCAAAGGACACAGACGCCTGAGTCGTCTGCGTCAGCCCCGGGCTTTGCCGGCGCTGCACATTGGTTTCGAACTTTGACGGCTTGCCATAGCCCTCAGTCGCAACGCCCTGCCCCAGACCGGTAGCGTGCTCTGGCAGGTTCAGAATATTGGAATCACCCCCCTCAACTGGCACCGGGTTGCCTTGCGCCATGGCGACAGGGACTACTGCACCCGCAGCAGCGGCCGCAAAGGCATTGCGTATGAAGTCGCGGCGGCCATTTTTGGCCTCGGCGAAAACAGCCCTGACGCCTTCACGGCTCAAAAAATTCTCGGGCGCCTTGCGGACTCGCCCTGAACTCACATCTTCTTGCTTCACACAGTCTCCTTTGACAAGCGGATTCATCATCCATTCACAATGTTCACACAGCTATCATTAAATTCTTCACCGGCTACCTGCGAAGCCACTGCCCTGCAAACCAGCCCATAATATTCATCGGCTATACGATAGAAAACCTGCGAACCATGACGCCGCCTGGCTACCGCACCCGAGCGGTACAACGTCGTGAGATGCTGCGAGATATTCGGCTGCGAAACGCCAATGAGCCCCCGCAGTTCAGTTACATTTTTCTCACCCTGGCACAACGCACTGACGATGCGAAGGCGAACCGGCGTAGCCAGCAAGCCGAACAACTCGGCCGCCCGCTCAAAGACCCGCACGGAAGGCACATCGTCATCTTTATCTATCATTCCTTAAACCCGCATATACGAATGTACTAATATATATGATAAATGGACTATTCAACCTAGGGATTACGCTAGGTTTGCGCAGTGCGATACGTCACGGCAGTCACTTGAAACGGTAGTGATCCCGATTCAGCACAGCGCCAATAGACGTCACTTCTTCCGGGAACAGGCCAAGATTAAGTTCGGTGTTGCATTGCTCCACCATGCCTCGCAGGAAACCCGGCGAATTGATACGCCCGGTTGGCTTATAGATAGCCGAGCCATCACCACCGACTTTTTGCTGGTGGCAGGCAACGCACTTGTTCTCTGCAATCAGCTTCTCCCCCAACTTCAAGTCAGCCCCATGAAAAATGGACGGAGCCTGGGCCATGGCCGCACCAGCACCCAGACTGAAAATTGAAAGAAAAGTAAGTGTGTTCATGCTGTCAGCGTAGCCATCCATTCACCCGAGCGCAACCCCATCAACCCTGCACCAGCGTGTTCACATACGTGTCCATCAACTGTCTCCTGTGGTGTGTTTGTGCGTATGCGAGGAAGGGAGAAAGGATCAGAACTCGCCCTTGGAAGCACGCTCCATCATTTCGTAAATGGTGCTGCGCACGGCCCAGGCGTGCTCCTTCAAGGGTGAAGGCAATTTGCGACCCATCTTGACCATCATGTCCATGTTCAAGGTGTAGAGCCACAAGCCATCTTCCTTCTCAACCACGGTCACACGGCAAGGCAGGTAAGCAGACATATGGGGGCTGAAATCCACCATCTCGCGGGCAGTTGTCGGTGTGCAGAAGGAATAGACCGTGAGCAGCTTCTGCTTGGTTCCGGTCCGGGCTTCCAGCTCTTTGGACAGCGGCAGGATGCCAACTTCTTTCATGTTGCGCTCACTGGCAACACCGCGAAGAATCTGCTCGATGTCATTCGCAGTCACACCAGCTTTTACCTTGCGCTCCCAGGTAGTAGCCACTGCAATGTCACCACCACTGTCCACCCAGCGATCCCACATCTTGCTGGCCTCGGTGCCGGCGCCGTCTTCGAGCTTGCCAAGGGTATTGATGGTGCCGCAACCCGTCAGCAAAGCTGCCAGCAGCAAAGCCATCAAGCGAAGAATGGGGGGAATCGGTTTCATGCGGGTTCCTGTAGCGACCGGTTTGATATAGATCAATCATGCTGGATTTATGGCTTTGCAGTAACTGGTACATACCTTATACCGGTACCTGTATATGAAGCCAACCGAAGTAACCCGCCGTACGATCTGGCACACTGCTGTTCGCCGTCATCCTCAATCCGCAAGTGCCATGACCAAGAAGACCACTGCCAAAACCTCGTCCGTCCTCCAATCATCCGCCGCTACCCACGTGTATCGACAGGAAAACGAGAAGGACATGGTCAACCGCCTTCGACGCATTGAGGGTCAGGTGCGGGGGTTGGTGGACATGATCGAAAGTGGGCGCTCGTGCGAAGAAGTGGCCACGCAGATGTCGGCCACTCGCAAAGCCATGGAGAAGGCTTTCTACAGAATGATGACCTGCTCACTCATCGAGGCCGTGCAAGACTCGCAAAGTGATGAGCAGGCAATCCAGGAAGTGGAACGGTCGGCCCGCCTTATGGAAAAATTCGCCTGAAAAAGAGCCCGCATCTCTGCGGGCCCGGAAAAGCAGGAATAGACTACTTGGCGCCGGCAAGCACCCAGGCCGCCAGGGTCTTGGCATCAGCCTCGCTCAATGCGGCCTGTGCGGGCATGGGAATGGCACCCCATTTGCCTGAGCCGCCCCCTTTGATGCTCTTGACCAGCATGGCTTCTGCGTCCTTCTGGCCAGCATACTTTTTGGCAATGTCCTGATAGGCTGGGCCAACGATCTTCTTGTCAGTCGCATGGCAGGCCAGGCAAGCGTTCTTTTGCGCCAATTCCTTGTTGGCGAATGCAGGTGCAGAGATCAGTACCGCGGCACCGACCATGATTTGTACGAATTTCATTGGACGTCCAAAAAAAGTGGTTTATAACATTGACACTGACGAATATAAGTGAATATTGATTTATATCAAAGTAAAAAATGTGATCTTCATGTCAGGGATTTCCCGAGGAACCAAGCTCAGGCGTATCGCTTGCTCATGGCTTCCAGCGACACCGGCTTGATGCGGCTGGCGTTACCCGCACAGCCGAAAGCCTCAAAGCGCGCCTTGACAATGCCACGTGCCGCATTCTTGGCAGCCACCAGCGCTTTTCGCGGGTCAAACTCGCTGGGCTGCTGGGCGAACACCTGCCGCATGGCGCCGGTCATGGCCAGGCGAATATCGGTATCGATGTTGATCTTGCGCACGCCACTTTTGATGCCACGCTGGATTTCCTCCACCGGCACGCCGTAGGTCTCCTTGATGTCGCCACCAAACTGGCGAATGATGGCCAGCCATTCCTGCGGCACGCTGCTGGAGCCGTGCATCACCAGATGGGTGTTGGGGATTTGCGCATGGATGGCCACGATACGGTCCATCGCCAGTATGTCACCGGTAGGCTTGCGGGTGAACTTGTAGGCGCCGTGGCTGGTGCCGATGGCAATGGCGAGTGCATCAACACCGGTTTTGGCAACAAAATCTTTGGCCTGCACCGGGTCGGTCAACATCATGTCGTGGGTGAGTTTGCCTTCAGCGCCAACGCCGTCTTCTTCACCCGCCTCACCCGTTTCCAGCGAACCCAGGCAGCCCAGCTCGCCCTCAACAGATACACCAATCGGATGCGACATCTCGCACACGCGACGCGTGATGTCCACGTTGTAGTCGTAGCTGGCGGGCGTCTTGCCATCGCTCATGAGCGAGCCGTCCATCATCACGCTGGTAAAGCCCGATCGAATGGACTGCTGGCACACTGCGGCCGAAGTGCCGTGGTCCTGGTGCACCACCACCGGAATGTCGGGGTGGCTCTCCACTGCCGCCAGCATCATGTGGCGCAAGTACGCCTCGCCCGCATATTTGCGCGCACCCGCAGAGGCTTGCAGGATGACCGGGCTATCCGTCTCCTGTGCCGCCTCCATGATGGCGATGATCTGCTCCAGGTTGTTGACGTTGAAAGCGGGCACACCGTAGCCGTTTTCTGCGGCGTGGTCCAGCACCTGACGAAGGGAAACAAAAGCCATGAAAATCTCCTGAAATAGTGAATAAATTGGCCTCTAGCGCTCACCCTATATGCGTGAGTAGCTATCAAATAAATAGCAAACAGGTGTTACGTAGCTGCTGCCCGCTTTTGCAGAATCTCGAACGCGGGCAGCGTTTTCCCTTCCAGCACCTCCAGAAAGGCGCCACCACCTGTCGAGATGTACCCAACCTGGTCCTCGATGCCATATTTCGCGATGGCGGCCAGCGTGTCCCCTCCTCCCGCGATGCTGAAGCCGCTGGATTCAGCGATGGCCCGGGCGATGGTTTTTGTGCCGTTCTCAAACGCTGCAAATTCGAATACGCCCACCGGGCCATTCCAGACGATGGTGCCTGCCGCCTTGAGTTGATCGGCCAGGCGGGCTGCCGTCTTTGGCCCAATATCCAGAATTAGGTCATCGTCCGCCACATCGGTTGCGGCCTTGATGGTGGCCACGGCTTCCGCGCTGAAGGATTTGGCGGTGACCACGTCGGTGGGAATAGGCACTTCGGCGCCGCGGGCTTTCATGGCGGCCATCACGGCCTTCGCCTGGTCCAGCAAATCCGGCTCAGCGAGACTCTTGCCGATCTTCAGCCCAGCGGCCAGCATGAAGGTATTGGCAATGCCACCGCCCACAATCAGCTGGTCCACATTTTTTGCCAGGCTTTGCAGGATGGTGAGTTTGGAGCTGACCTTGGAGCCGCCCACGATGGCTACCAAAGGGCGTTTGGGGTCGGCCAGTGCCTTGGTGATGGCATCAATCTCAGCGGACAGCAGCGGCCCGGCGCAGGCAATGGGAGCGTATTGCGCAATGCCGTAGGTAGTGCTTTCAGCCCGGTGGGCCGTACCAAACGCATCATGCACAAAGATGTCGCACAGCGCAGCCAGTTTGCGGGCCAGCGCTTCGTCATTCTTCTTTTCACCCTTGTTCACGCGGCAGTTTTCCAGCAGCACCAACTCACCGGGCGCCACCTGAACGCCTTCTACCCAATTGGAGACCAGTGGAACAGGCCGGCCCAGCAACTCGCCCAGCCGCCGGGCTACGGGCGCGAGACTGTCCTCCGGCTTGAATGCCCCTTCGGTGGGGCGCCCCAGGTGACTGGTCACCATCACGGCAGCGCCAGCGTCCAGCGCCATCTGGATGCACGGCACGCTGGCCCGGATACGGGTATCTTCGGTGATGTTGCCCGCATCATCCTGCGGCACATTCAAGTCAGCCCGGATGAAGACGCGCTTGTCGCGCGCGAAGCCATTCTTCACCACGTCGGCAAAACGCAGGATTTTCATGCCCGTGCTCCCGCCTTGCGCGCCACGACGCGCACCATCTCCAGACACTTGTTGGAGTAACCCCACTCGTTGTCATACCAGGCCACCACCTTCACGAAGGTGCCATCCAGTGCGATGGAGGCATCGGCATCAAACACGCTGGTGCAGGTCTCGCCCCGGAAGTCGGTGGCTACTACCTTGTCTTCGGTATAACCGAGCACGCCTTTCAAGGCGCCCTGGCTCTGGGCTTTCATTTCAGCGCAGATTTCCTTGAGCGTGGCTTCCTTGTTGAGTTCACAGGTCAGGTCCACGACCGAGACGTCGCTGGTAGGAACGCGGAAGGACATGCCGGTGAGCTTTTTGTTGAGTTCAGGGATGACCACGCCCACGGCTTTGGCAGCTCCGGTGCTGCTGGGGATGATGTTTTCCAGAATGCCGCGGCCACCGCGCCAGTCTTTGTTGGAGGGGCCGTCTACCGTTTTCTGGGTGGCGGTGGCGGCGTGCACGGTGGTCATGAGGCCACGTTTGATGCCCCATTTGTCATGGAGGACTTTGGCGACCGGGGCCAGGCAGTTGGTGGTGCAGCTGGCATTGCTGATGATGGCCTGGCCGGCATAGGTTTTGTCATTGACGCCGAAGACGAACATGGGGGTGTCGTCTTTGCTGGGGGCGGAGAAGATGACTTTTTTGGCGCCGGCGGCGAGGTGTTTTTCACCGGAGGCTTTGTCCAGGAAGAGGCCGGTGGCCTCCAGCACGATGTCAGCGCCTACTTCGTTCCATTTGAGGGCGGCAGGGTCACGCTCTTGCGTCAGGCGGATTTTCTTGCCGTTGACGATGAGGGTGTTGCCTTCTACGGCGATGCTGCCTTTGAAGCGGCCGTGCACGCTGTCGTACTGGAGCATGTAGGCCAGGTAGTCGGGCTCGAGCAGGTCGTTGATGCCGACGACTTCGATGTCCGAGAAGTTCTGGACCGCTGCGCGCAGCACGTTGCGCCCGATTCGGCCGAAACCGTTGATGCCTAGTTTGATCGCCATTTTCTTTCTCCTAAAAAATGAAACCTGAAATCCGCTCGCTCAGCCCGAACGGTACTGCTAGTAATCTATTTGCCCAAAACCTTTTGCACGGTATCGGCCACATTCTCGGGCGTGAACCCGAAATGTTTGAACAACACCGGGGCCGGTGCAGACTCGCCATAGGTGTCGATGCCCACTACCGCGGCGCAACCGTATTTCCACCAGCCATCAGTCACACCCATCTCGACCGCCACGCGGGGAATGCCTACGGGCAGCACGACGCTCTTGTAGGCCGTGCTTTGTTTGTCAAACGTGGTGTTGCTGGGCATGGAGACCACGCGCACCGCGATCTTGCGGGTGGCCAGCAGCTCCTGCGCTTTCAAGGCCAGTTGCACTTCCGAGCCGGTGGCGATGATGACGGCTTGCGCCTTTTTCTTCAGGCCCACTTCAGATGGTTCGGCCAGCACGTAGGCGCCTTTGCTGATGGCGTCCAGACCATAGGCGTCAACAGCGGCGTCTGTTGCTGCATCGGACTCGCCCTTGGGCGCGTAGCTGATGTTCTGGCGGCTGAGCAGCAGCGCCGTGGGTTTGGATTGGTTGGCCAAGGCCACCGTCCAGGCCACGGCGGTTTCAGCCGTGTCGCCCGGACGCCAGACGTCCAGATTCGGAATCAGCCGCAGTGAAGCGGCGTGCTCGACCGACTGGTGTGTGGGGCCATCTTCGCCCAGACCGATGCTGTCGTGCGTGAACACATGAATGACGCGCAGCTTCATCAGCGCCGCCATGCGGATCGCGTTGCGGCTGTAGTCGCTGAAGGTCAGGAACGTGCCGCCGTAAGGAATGTAGCCGCCATGCAGCGCAATACCGTTCATGATGGCGGCCATGCCGAATTCGCGCACGCCGTAGTTGATGTGGCGGCCACCCTTGCCCTCAGGCGTTTGCACCATGTCGCCGGCCAGATCAAAGCGCAGGCTCGGCGTGGACTTCGTGTTGGTCAGGTTGGAGCCAGTCAGGTCGGCAGAGCCGCCCAGCATCTCCGGCAGGGCAGCGGTGAACGACTCCAGCGCCAGTTGTGATGCCTTGCGGCTGGCAACCGTTTCGGCCTTGGTGTGGGCTGCAATCACCGTGTCCACTGCCGTCTGTGCAAAGTTTTTCGGCAGCTCGCCTTTCATGCGACGCACCAGCTCTTTGGCCAGATCGGGGTGGGCAGCCTTGTACGCGGCGAACCTGTCGTTCCACGTTTTTTCGGCGGCAGCGCCAGCGGCTTTGGCATCCCAATCGGCATACACGTCTTGCGGAATGACGAAGGGCGCGTGGTTCCAGCCCAGCGCTTCGCGGGTGAGCTTGATCTCTTCAGCACCGAGTGGCTCGCCGTGGGCCTTGGCGGTGTTGGCACGGTTGGGGCTGCCTTTGCCGATGGCCGTTTTGCAGATGATCAGCGTGGGGCGCTCGGCGCTGTTTTTGGCGTCGGCAATGGCGCGTGACACAGCGGCGGCGTCCTGACCGTCGATGGGGCCGATGACGTTCCAGCCGTAGGCCACAAAACGCAGCGAGGTCTGGTCAATGAACCAGGGCGCCACGTTGCCGTCAATGGAAATGCCGTTGTCGTCATACAGCGCGATCAGCTTGTTGAGCTTCCATGCGCCCGCCAGCGCGGCGGCTTCGTGGCTGATGCCTTCCATCAGGCAGCCGTCGCCCATGAACACATAGGTGTTGTGGTTGACGACTTCATGCCCTTTTTGGTTGAACTCTTTGGCCAGCAGCTTCTCGGCCAGTGCCATGCCCACCGCATTGGTGATGCCCTGGCCCAGCGGGCCGGTGGTGGTCTCCACGCCGGGGGTGTGGCCCACTTCGGGGTGACCTGCGGTCTTGCTGTGCAGCTGGCGGAAGTTTTTCAGCTCGCTCATCGGCAGCTTGTAGCCGGTGAGGTGCAGTACTGAATAAATGAGCATGGACGCATGGCCATTGCTCAAGACAAAGCGGTCGCGGTCAAACCAGTTCGGGTTAGCCGGGTTGTGCTTAAGATGGGAGCCCCACAGCGCAACGGCCATGTCGGCCATGCCCATGGGCGCGCCGGGGTGGCCCGAGTTGGCTTGTTGGACCGCGTCCATTGCGAGTGCGCGAATCGCGTTCGCCATTGTTTGAGTGTTGGCCATCGAAGGGGTTTTCCGGGGGATTGGGGTTGGAGATAGGGGGAAACCCGGTATTTTACCGACGCGCCAGCGGGCCCGGCGGATTGTTCTGGTTACGGCGCTGTCCGGATGCCAACGGCGGCGGCATAGGCGCTACGCGTCTCTGGCGCAACGGAGGCCAGCACCTGCGCATACGAGGTTTTGTGTCGAACCTGCAGGCGGGCCGAGGCCACGGTTCTGGATTTGCAAAACCAGTGGCAGGTGTGCTGCATCAGAAACAACTCGGCCGAGAGTGTGTAGGCCTTGTCCCTGGGGCTGCGGTTCTGACTGTTTTGCACGGCCTGCAGGATGCCTTGCGCGTGGATGGCAAAGACCTTGCGCGCATCAAATGTGGCGGCTGGAAACAGTTTGTCGGCGTAGGGCAGGGCGATGGGCAGCGTGCTCACCCGCGCCTGAAGCGCATCCACTTTGGCAAACCCGGCTGCGAAGCGGTTGAACTGGTCAGCAAGCTTCTCTTCAGAGGCAGCCAGCAGGTTCCAGACTTGCGCGCGCCGATCAGGGTCGGTTTCGCCCAGTGCGCGCAAATACCCCTCGGTCAGGGTTTCCATCAGCTTTTCGATCTGGTACTGGCTGAGGTGCTGGCCCAGCAACGCAATGCGCCCGCGCTCGTCGCGCGATTTGAGAAAAAAGACGCCAACGGCCATCACGATAAAGGGGAAAAGCAGTTCCATGGTGGAGCCCAGTGTAGCCAGCGCCCCGGGCTGCGCAGCCGCCGCGCAACCGACGGGGCTCGGCAAATCGCTAAACTGCGGCGAGTCACTTCATCAGCCCTTACACCACAGCCACCCCGCAGCCATACCGCAGCCACCCCGCTCATGCACCCCTCACCCATCAAAGCCATGATTCTGGCCGCCGGCCGCGGCGAGCGCATGCGCCCGCTGACTGACAGCTGCCCCAAACCCCTGCTGGAAGT
>Ga0208460_10002188_pt1 | contig 11228 bp, 20 predicted proteins | sample AD_STIC10_MetaG_FD_184436 | JGI IMG/M metagenome (GOLD analysis project Ga0208460, IMG submission 184436) | Active sludge microbial communities of municipal wastewater-treating anaerobic digesters from USA - AD_STIC10_MetaG (SPAdes) (version 2) | ecosystem: Engineered > Bioreactor > Anaerobic >... | reverse complement strand
TTATCAGCTGAATTTTCAGCTTATACTTTGTCAGCCGACGAGACAGATGAAAATCCTTGTATTGGTTCTCGTAATTTAAACCTTTGTGTTTTAAAGTCACTGTTAAAAACAAAAATTTGTGCTTCTCGTGATTTACCACTTGACACTTTGATAGATATTGAGGGAATTGGTCAGTGCGTTGTTTTAGATCACATGAACATCCGATATAAAGGCACAGGTAATATTGATATACTAATGGACACTAAAGATGAAGCAAACAATTTTGGGCGAAAGCCATTAAAATATAATATAATTAAATAATAAATATGAACAAGAAAATTAAAGCTAAGAAAGAAATTCCAAAGACAAAAGTTAAATGTTTTTTACCACAAGTTTGCGAGAAGAAAAAAACAACTATTTATGATTTAGCCTACAAAATGGGCTATCATCCTAATAAGTTTTATTCTTATGTTGCCGGTGTTTATACCCCTAATGTTGGATTGGTGTTAAAAATGGCAAAACAATTAGATTGTAAAGTTGAGGATATATTTAGTTTATAATTAATTTTTAAAAACAAATGAAAAAGAAACAGTCAAAAAGACTTGCTAAAGAAATTATCAAAAAGCAAGTAGAAGAGTTAAAAAAGCTTGATCCAAAACCAGTTCAAGAATACTCAGCCACAATGGACAATGTTGTTGTTGAAATTATTTGGAACGAACAGGAAGAAGGAAAGGCTTATGAAAGACCACATTTAAGAGGAATTAAAGAAGTTGTAGTTGTAGCAGTTGGTAATATGGTAACCAACAAAGAAATTAAAAAAGGTTCAAAGGTATTTGTAGCTAGTTATGGTCACGAAATAGCTAGGGACGAATTTTCAGCTATTTCAGTTATTAAAGGCCATGAAGTTCTAACAATTATAAAATAATATTATGGAAATTTTATTATTAATTGCTCTTACGCTTGGTTTATTAGCAATGTTCGGCATAGCATTTAAACTTATTTTAACTGGAATATTTATTCTCATAGAAATACCAAAAGAAATTATAAGAAAAAGGAGGGAAGAAAAGATAAGAGAAAACTTGAAAAATGATATTACTGAAATTGTAACAATGATAAAAAGAGTTTCAGAAAGTAAATTAAACAACGCTGCCTATAAATCAGCAATAAAAGACAACGACAAAACTATTGAGTTTTGTAAAAAAACAAAGAAAACAAAGAAATAATTACTTTAATTTAAGGCTATGCTTGTCAGCAAAAACTCACAATTTAATATCTTATTAAGTATAACAAGACACACTGTTTCTATTTACATCGACTATAAATAGAAAAGACAAGCCAGTGTGTTTTTGTTATACTCAATAAGCTATTAATAATATTATGGATAATAATTTTTTACCTACAAACGAAGAAAATATCGAAATATTAAAAACCAGGAGTGTTGAAAATACTGTTGGTGTTGATTTCGAACATAATGAAATTGATAAAGCAAAAGCTAAAATAATAAAAGCCAATATGAATAATCCTATTATTCTGGCAATGTATATTTTAGAAGAGTCCTCATCAATTATAAGGACTGGCAGTGATTCCAGTAATACTTTATATAAGTATAATGGTAAGTGTTATGATTGTTTGGGATCAGCAGATATAGATAAGGTTGTTTTAGATTTTATGATAAAATATGACATAACTAAAGCTTGGTCAAAATTGAGCCATATATTAAGAGCATTAAAGGTTCATGATAGCGTTAAAGTTGTTAATGAATTAAATCCGAACAAAGATTTAATAAATTTAAAAAATGGTGTTTTAAATGTTAAAACTAAAGAATTTACAAAACATAGTCCACATTATTATTTCGATCATTGTTTAGATGTTGAATATGACAAGGATGCTAAATCTTGTCCAGTGTTTATAAACTTTTTGAATAGTGTATTTTCCAAAGATACAGAGGTTATTGAAAACGCTATTAGGCTTGGTGGTTATTTGCTTGACAGCTCAAATAAAGCAGAAAAGTTTTTCTTGTTTGATGGAAATGGTGGTAATGGAAAATCGGTTTTGATTGATACTTACACAATGTTTTTCCCGGAGAGATTTTCTAGACCACTTGTTACCAGCATTTCGTTAGACACATTATCAAAGGAGGGTTTTGAAAAAACAGATTTAATTCATTCTCGTTTTAATCAATGTGCTGAAACTAAGAAAGGTTATTATGATGCTGAATTTCTAAAAAGGATGGTGTCCGGTGATACTATAACAGTCAGTAGAAAAAATTTAGAGCCATATACATTTCGTTATCAGGGTAAAGTTATTATTGGTTGTAATGGTTTACCTAGTTTTACTGATACATCAGATGGTATTTCAAGAAGAATGTTAATTTTTAAATTTAATAATCAATATAAAGAACAAAGTGAAATAGATTCAATGAGGGGAAATAAGAAAAATGTATTTTTAATAGATAAATCATTAAAAGAAAAAATAAAATCAGAAGCATCATCAATTCTTAATTTATTTGTTGAAGGACTTTTGAGACTAAAAGCAGATGATTATAAATTTATAAATGCTAAATCATCGGTTGATGCTATTAGTCAAGTTAAAAATGATTCTGACTCAGCTAGACAATTCTTGGAAGAAAATTATGATTATGATGAGAATGCTATAATTTCTATTGATGAAATATTTTATCATTACAGAGATTGGTATAGAGATAAAATACACGAGAGCAATTTAAAGTTTAGAATGAACGAAATGGCTAAGAGAATAAAAGATGTATTTAGAATTGATTCAGTTGGAAGATTTTTCTTTTTTGATCAAGCTCTTGGAAAAAAAGTTAGAAAGACTGCTTATAATTTAAAGTTAATTGAAGACGATGCTCAAGATGTTGAAACAAAAACTTTTGAAGAGATAAATGAAATGCTTAAAAATGAAGATCAAAAATCATTAGGAATATAAATATGAATGACTATTTTCTATCAGCAAAAATATCAAAAATGTATAAAGATGGTTTAATAAAAAGGCCGGTTGTTGCTCATTCTAATCCGGCTGACTACGGCCTTAGCGAGTTGGATGTAGTTGTGTTACAGATAAAAATTTTTAACAAAAAAATAAAGCCAATAAAAGAAAGGATGGAAAGATTGAGAACATCACTGGCTATGTGTAAGTGTAAAAGTTCTGTTAGTTTTGGTTTGACTATTTTTGAAGATGATGAGAAAGAATTAGGAAAGTTAAACAAAAAATTAAATATTTATAAGAGCATAAAGAAAGATTTAAAAAATAATAATAGAGAAAGTTTAGAACAAATCTATAATAAAAGATTTGATATTGAAAGACTTAAACAAGTTTCACTTGACAATTTTGTTGAGATAAGTCCACAAGGAAAATTTAAGGTAAGAGATGAAAAGACACCTAGTTGTCATTGGTATAAAGATAGTAATACTTGGGTTGATTTTGGTGGAGATAATAGGAGAATGGATGTTATAGATTTAGTTCAAATACTTCACAAAACAGATTTTATTGGTGCTTGTAAAATATTAAATAATTATTAAATATAAAAGTATATGAAAAAACAAATCTTAAAAGAATTAACAATCTGACAATAAACAATTATATAATTATATAAAATAATATGAAAACTAATGTATGTTATTTAGGAGATTGTTTAGAGGTGATGAAAGGAATAGAAGATAAGAGTATTGATATGATTTTGACTTCTCCACCCTATGACAACTTGCGAGATTACAAAGGATATACTTTTAACTTTGAAGGAATTGCTAAAGAAATATACCGAGTATTAAAAGATGGTGGTGTGTGTGTTTGGATAGTGGGAGATGCCACAATAAAAGGTAGTGAAACAGGAACATCATTTAAGCAAGCTCTTTACTTTAAGGAAATTGGATTTAATTTGCACGATACGATGATATGGCAGAAACCAAATCCGATTCCAAGAAGTCATCCAAGATACGAACAGGGATTTGAATATATGTTTGTTTTATCAAAAGGTGTTCCTAAAAGTGTAAAGTTAATAAGAGAGCCATCAAAAAATGCAGGAAAGTTAATTGTTAGAAAAATACAAAAAACAAGTGATGGATTGCTAACACAAACACAAAACATTTGTAAAGACACAAAGGTTAAAACTAATGTATGGTTACAAGCACCTGAAAATATAGGATTACACCCAGCTATGTTTCCAGAAAAACTAGCAGAAGACCACATCCTCTCTTGGAGTAATGAAGGAGATACGGTATTAGACCCAATGGCAGGTAGTGGAACGACATTAAAGATGGCAAAGAAAAATAATAGAAAATTTATTGGCATAGAAATATCAGAAGAATATTGTGAAATTATAAAAGAAAGAACTGGTTGCGAGATTATTAGAGAACAATTAGAAACAGTTGAAGAGGAAAATCCAATAGAAAAAGAGGTTATTGTTAAAAAAACAACAACTGACATCTGTGAGTGTGGTGGTAAAATTAAAACATTATCAAGTGGAGAAAGATGTTGCGAATGGTGTATGAAAGATTATAATTAAAATATAATTTTATGAACTACGATCCAAACTTACCATTAGATAGACAGTCAATAGATGACTTTGATACTGAAAACATTGACGATGAGCCTGTGGATAACTTTACATAAAAACTATTGACAAATGTTTTTTAATGAATTAAAATATAAGTATCAAATAATTACTAATCTAAAGCGTAGCAAGAAGAGTTTAAAAATACCGAACCACTTTTGCTAAAACTGAGATTGGTATATAAAAGTTAAGAGGCTTATATCCTCTGGGGTCTCAGGAATATAAGCCTCTAACACAATTTAATAATTAAAATAAAATTTATGTTTAAAAGAAAAGAAATTAATTCTTTAAAAAGAGAGGTATCTAATTTAGGAGATAGAGTTTCTCATTTATTTTCTGAGATTAATTTAATAAATAAACAATTAAATGATCAAAAGGATATTAATAACTTGTTAGCAGAAAAATTAGGTTATAACATCTGTCAGGAAGATTATATCGCAGAAGATATGTCATATGAATCATCGCCTTGGGGAAATAATATTTCATTATTAAGAAAGAAAAAAGTAGTTAAACAAAGATTTATTTTAAAAAAAATAAAAAAAATTAAAAAGTAATTTTAAATTTATGGGATTAATCAACGACAGGTTTGAAGGAGTTTACGCCTCCATCAATGCCGAAGGAGTTATTAGCGTAAAAGTTGAAGAAGGGACACCTGGTGCTAAGTTCAAAGAGTATGAGCTAAGAGATGGCACAAAGGGTTCTAAGTGGGTTCTTGAATATAATAAACTTGATGGGTTTATTACAGATGTAAAATTCTTTGATGGAAATTTTGGTGAGCAAATCAATGTTTCTATTAAAGATGAAAGTGGAGAAGTTATTTTAACATTGCCACTTGGATCAAATTATGCTTCTGACATTATGAAGAAGTTACCTAATATTGATTTCTCTAAGAAAGTAGTAATAGCACCATTTTCTTTTGAAGATGATAAAAAGAAAAGAAAGAAAGGTGTTACTATTTATCAAGAAAACAATAAAATTAAATCATTTTTCTCTGATGAAGAAGGCAAGACAATCAATGATTTCCCAGTACCAGCTAAGGAATATGATAAAATGAAGACAAAAGATTGGACAGTTTACTTCATCGAAGTAGCTGAGTTTCTAAAAAATTATACAGAAACAAATGTTTGTTCAAAAATTGAACAAGCCTGTCAAGCTAATGTAATAACCTTTGATGAAAGCAAGGCAGAAGAAATGTCTATCGATGATATTCCTTTTATCACACCAGACGAAGCTTTCGATGACCCTAAGAAAGAATAAATAAATCTATATGAAAAACCAAGTATTAAAAATAATTGATCAAGTTGACGAGCTAATTAAAGATAAAAAAATCTTTGACATATTTCCAAATTCGAGTTTAGAAATAGTAAGACCAGCTTTGATTGAAGCTTTTATGCTTGGTTTTTCTTTAGATGATTTTGCTAAAAAAGATGTTTATATTTTAGATGGTAGTTTAAGTAGAAAATATAACATAGCAGTGTCTATTGATTATTGTAGAAAAGTGGCTTTAGCGTGGGGACTTGTAGAAATTGGTCAACCACTTTACGAATATGATAGTTATAAAAATTTAGAGGCTTGTTCTCTTACAATAAAAAGAAGTGTTGGGGGTGAAATTTTAACAATAAAATCTCGTGTGTTTTTATCTGATTATAATAAGGGAACAGGTCTGTGGGTAAGTAAGCCATTTGTAATGTTATCAAAGGTTTGCGAGGCATCTGCTTATAGAAAAGCATTCCCAGAACTTTTAAGTAAGATTTATATTGAAGAAGAATTTGAAAAAGAATTAGAAAATATAGATAAGATAAATGAATATAAAAATAAGTTGGAAAAGTCTGGTTCATTGTCTGAATTAAAATATGTTTGGTCAAGAATGCCTAACTTTTTAAAAAACAATGAAGAGTTTATAAGTTTAAAAAATAATTTAAAACAAAAGTATGAAAATTAAAAATCTAAAATTAAAAAAAGCAATATTCAATGACAAAATGTCAAGAATAAAAAAAGGCAATAAGATACCAAAAGAGTTGTGGGAAAAAGGTAAGAGTAGATTTACCGGTTATAGATTAGACTTGCAAGTTGTTGTTAATTATGAAATTAGTCCTTCTTTCAAAAAAATGGAAGAAGAGATAATAAGAAAAAATAGAGAGAGAAGATCTAAATTAAAAATAAACCAAGAGAAATATCCAAAAAAATATTATTCAGACTGCTATATAAACAGTAAAGAATATAAAAATAAAATTAAATAACTAATTATGATTAATAAAGAAAACTACTACGACTTAAATAATAGAGGTTTAAGTCAAAGTAAAATAAAAGATTATATAGTTTGTCCAAATATGTGTTTTCGTAAGAACATATCAGGTGAGTTAGTAAAAGAAGATAAAAAAACTTGGGACATAGGTTCGGCAATAGATAGTATTTTGACCGGTGAAGATAGCATTTCAAATTTCTTAGTGTTAGAACCACCAAAAGATATCTCAGAGGAAAAAAGAAAAACTTATTTTATGACTAATGCTGGTAAAGCTTATAAGCAAGAGTTGATAGATAGTGGTAAAAAAATAATAACAGAAGCTGATTATGAACTTATAATAAATGTAGCAGATGCTGTTGATAAAACCACTGCTTGGAAACAGATAAAAAAAGAGTTTATTTTTCAAGAGATAATATCAGTTGAAAAAGATTTGGGAGACTATTTTGATTGTATGATTGGAAAGCCAGATGCTTATAGAATAAAAGATGGTGTTTGTGATCTATTAGATATAAAAACAACAGTTAGCTTACCAATAAATTTATTAACAGGAAAGGTTAATAAAAGAAAATATATTTATAGTGCCTTAGACTATGGGTATTATATTCAAATGCTTTATTACAGAGATTTATTAAAAGCTAAATATCCAGAGATAGAAAGTTTTAGATTTTTACATTGTGCTGTTGAAAAAAAAGAACCTTTTAATGTCAATCTTTTCATTATACCAAATAATGAAGTTGAAAAGTATGAAGAAATATTGTATTCAACTATTGAGAACATAAAGAATGATAAAGATTTTAAGAAGAGAGATGTTTCTCTTGATAACGCTGAATTGTTAGTGTTTGATGAAAAAGAAGACGATACATTTTAACCCCACCAATTTAGAGTGGGTATAATATAAAATAGTATGGAAGAATATAAAACAATAACAATTTCATCACTTCCAATTGGAAAACATAAGGACGATTTGCGTGCTTTTTTTGGTCAATATCCCAAAAGGGATATTCATTTTGAGATAGATAAAAACAATTTAGTTATAAATTTGCGCCAGCTTGATTTTCCAGCGTTCAAAAATAGTGTTGAATTAGTTCAATCAAACAACGGGTTTAATAAAATTTTGGATACTGTTGTTGAGAACATTGAGAGTATAAAAAGTTATGGCTTAAAAGGTAAAAAGCGTCTCTATGTCGGATATAACAAAGAAAGAAAGGTAAAAGGCAGAAAAGACAAAGAGAAAGAACGGGGTCTTTATTATTACGCCCAAAATCATAACTTCTCAAAAGATAATAATGTTTTGCCTGAAAAATTTGTCAATAAAATTATTACTGGCGATAGCGCACAAGTATTAAAAAGTTTTCCAGATAACTCGGTCGATCTGATTTTCACTTCACCGCCTTACAATTTTGGACTCGATTATGAAAATCACAAAGACGGAACAAAGTGGGACGGATATTTTGATAAATTGTTTGCCGTTTTTAAGGAATCTATCCGCGTGTTGAAGTACGGCGGAAGGATAATTGTTAATGTCCAGCCTTTGTTTTCGGATTATATTCCTCTACACCATATCGTTTCTAACTTTTTTATGAACGAAAAGTTGATATGGAAGGGTGAGATAGTATGGGATAAACACAATTGGAATTGTAAATATACTGCTTGGGGCTCTTGGAAAAGTCCTAGCAATCCTTATCTAAAATATACTTGGGAGTTTCTTGAGATTTTTTCTAAAGGTGATCTTAAAAAACATGGTGATAGAGAAAATATAGATATTACCGCAGAGGAATTCAAAAAATTAGTAGTGGCGAAGTGGGACATTGCCCCAGAAAGAAAAATGAAAGAATATGGCCACCCCGCTATGTTTCCTGAAAATTTAGCAAGTAGCGTATTAAAATTGTTCAGTTATCGTGGGGATATAATTCTTGACCCATTCAATGGCGCTGGGACAACCACCGCCGTTGCCAAAAAGCTTGGAAGAAAATATGTTGGTATCGATACATCAGCAGAATATAATCAAAAAGCCGAAAAACGACTTTCCGATATTCAGGAAGAATTAAATTTATTTAACAAAAAATAATAATAATTTATTAAGTTGGGAAAGAAAAACTTACTAATTTTATGACAAACAATCAAGTTTACTATCAACAAGGAGGAGGTGATGAGCAATACACCCCAAAATATGGAGTAGAAGTTTTACTTCCTTATATCCAACACCTAAAAGATAAAATAATTTGGTGTCCCTTCGATAAAGAAGATAGCCAATTTGTCAAAACTTTTAAACCAAATAACTTACAAATAATTAAAGACGGAAAAGTTATAGAGGAATATTATGATAATTATTAATAAATAATATGAGCTGGGAAAAACAATTTGATAAACAATTTAGTATATATCCTAACTTTTGTAGTGATAAAAATAATAAATATTTTAAATCATTGAAAAGTGATATCAAACAATTCATAAAAGACCTAAGACAAAAAGATAGAGATGAGTTGATTAAAAAGTTTGATGGTGTTGAAGAATACCAAAAAACTATTAGAGAATATTATAATTAAATAAAAATATATGAAAGAAAAGTTACAAATAAGAATAAATGAAATTAAACAATTACTAAAATCTGGAAACATGTCTGATGAAGAAGCATATTATTTAAGAAGAAAGAAAAGGAGATTAGAAATGTTATTTGAGGATTTATACTTAGATACTTTTCTAAAAGACACTGATTTATAATTAAATAAATATATATGAAATTAGAACAACAAGTAGTTAGCTTAGAACTAGCTAAAAAATTAAAAGAGTTAGGATTTAAACAAGAGAGTTTGTTTGTTTGGGTAATTACTATATCTGGATATATAAAATTAGAAAGATTTATTGAGACTGGGAAACAGTTTGAAGATGTATTTGGAACGATAACAGAAATGTATTCAGCTTATACAGTAGCAGAACTTGGAGAGATGTTGCCATTAACAATAAAAATAAATGGAATAATAATAATGTTAAAATGTTCTAAAAGAGATATTGGCTGGTCAATAAGATATGTCCAAGCAAAAAGAGAAGGATTAACAGAAATTAGTGAATTAGCAGATACAGAAGCAGATGCTCGTGCTAAAATGCTTATTTATTTAAAAGAAAATAATTTAATTTAATAATAAGAGATATGACATCAGATAACCTAGTAAGAGATATACATAAAGTTCCATTTTCTAAATCAAAAACAAAAAGACTTTTAGCAGAGTTTTTAGACCAAGAAAGAGTAAGAATCTACGCTTATACCGAAGAAAGATTAATTGGCGTTGATAATGATTTATTAAAAGATTTATCAAATATAATTTTTGATAGACGATAATTAAATAAATATATATGACCATATTTCTAATTATATTCTCAATGGCGTTTTCATTAATAATAACTTCCGTATTATATATGATTGGAATTATACCAAAATATGAGAGTATATCCGACAAAGCCCCTTATATTTGGAAAGAAAGGTATGATAAAGCAGTTAAATTAAAAAGACACAACTCTAATCTTAATAGTGATAATAAACAATATGAACTCAAATAAAATAAATGTGATCATCAGAGATAAGAACTACGAAATAATTTGCGATAGAATTATAAAAGTTGAGGCTGTTAGTAAAATATTAAGAATAGTAAAAAAATATGAAATTAAAAGTAAGTAATGCCATTTTAATAGAGGACATAGATATAAACGAAAGACGACAGCTGACAAAGCATTTTTCAATATTAAACCCTGTCTATGCTGTGATGAAAAGGCAAGGAAATACTAGGGCTTTATACGCAATAAAAGAGTATATCACTTATTATAAAAACTATCTAAACGGATTGATAGTCGGTCGTGGGTCAATAGACTATCTTTTAAAAAACTTTTCAAACTCTATAAACGGAGATATTTTGACAAGCTTTTCAACTAAAACAGTTTCAACTCCTATAAAAAAGAAAGTTGTTTTGAGAGAATATCAAGAGGGAATAATTGAAAAAATATTAGAACATCAACATGGGATTATAAAACTAAGCACCGGATATGGTAAAAGTTTTATAGCAACAAAACTAGTCGAAGATACTCAACTTAAAACTTTAATAGTCGTTCCAAGACTTAATTTATTAAAACAATATCAATCAGATATAAAAGGATTATATGGAGAAAAATGTGGTATTATAAATGGTAAGATATTTGATATACAAGACATCACAGTTGCTACTATCCAGACATTAAAATTGAGAGATTTAAAAGAAATTAAAAGTGAATTTGGGATGATAATATATGACGAATGTCACACTTTTTTAAGCGATAAGGGAATAAAAGTTGTTCAATCTTTCAATCCATTAAGATTGTATGGTATGAGTGCCACACCTGATAGAAGTGATGGACAAGGTGAGGCTTTAAAATTCTACTTTGGTGACATAATAGTTGAAGACAGTT
>Ga0208460_10002176_pt1 | contig 11260 bp, 8 predicted proteins | sample AD_STIC10_MetaG_FD_184436 | JGI IMG/M metagenome (GOLD analysis project Ga0208460, IMG submission 184436) | Active sludge microbial communities of municipal wastewater-treating anaerobic digesters from USA - AD_STIC10_MetaG (SPAdes) (version 2) | ecosystem: Engineered > Bioreactor > Anaerobic >... | reverse complement strand
CCATTTTTATTTCCTTCCTTGGTTTGCCGCCCTGCATTCAGGACCGGCAAGTCGTCCTCGCTGAACGGCAGGAGTGCTGCCTCGTCAAATCCTTTACGCGCCCGCCCGCTGAACGCCCACAGAGAAATGGCGATGAAACACACCAATCCCATAACGGTCAGCACCGTACGTGCATCATTGATATCCAAGGTCACACTCCTTCGTTCTCAGTCTCAGAATGGTCGTCCGAAAGCCGATCAACTGGCTGGATTGAGCTCGACACGACGGGCTTCAGCATTGTCGCCAGAACCGGTAATGCTGACCGGCGGCTTCATGTTAATCCTGTCCTCCGAAACACCCGCGGCCTTCAGCGCTTCGCGGACAGCCTTGGCGCGCTCCTTTGCCAACTCGAGGTTCTTTTCGACATCACCGGATTTGTCGGTGTAGCCAGTCAAATCGAGCTTGGCATCAGCCTTTCCCTTGAGGAACTCGGCTGCGGCATTGACAGCCGCAGTTGCATCTGCAGGCAGTGCACTCGAACCTACCTCAAAAAAGACCTTACCTAAGGCGTCAGCAGCTTGAGCGGCTGCGACAGCCGGAGCCGGCTTACCGGCATTCAGCGCAGTGCCAAGCCCTTGCAGATAGGCGATCACGGCCTCGAGCTCAGTCTTGCCTTCAAGTGCCTTGCGGGCGCCCTTGATCTCCTCGTCGGAGTAAGGAACACCAACCTTGCGAAGGGCAGTCATCTTTGCTTCGATATCGTCCACTCTGGCCGGACGGTCAAGCCACGGGAAGGCCGGCATGTTGGACTCCGGCACAACGTCGCGCGGATTCAGCAGGTGGATGCGGTGCCACTGATCGGAGTAACGGCCACCAACACGATGCAGATCCGGCCCAGTACGCTTGGAGCCCCACTGGAAGGGGTGGTCGTAGACGTATTCGCCAGCAACGGAGTAGTGGCCGTAGCGCTCGGTTTCAGCGCGGAACGGACGGATCATCTGCGAATGGCAGTTAAAACAACCTTCACGGATATACACGTCCCTGCCAACGAGACGGACAGGGTCATAAGGCTTAAGACCCTCTACCGGGGTAGTGGTCGAGTGCTGGAAGAACAGGGGAACGATCTCTACGAGGCCACCGACACTGACGGTCAGCAGAGTAAAAACGATCAGCCAGCCGACCTTGCGTTCGATAAAGTCGTGATTCGATTGAGCCATGATTATTTTTCCTCCCGATCAGGCGTGAGCGCCAGCAGGTGCCAGCACCGGAGCGTCATAAGCTTTCTGACCGGCAATCGTTTTCACCATGTTGTAGAACATGATCAGCATGCCAGCCAAGAACAACACACCGCCTACAACACGGATGGTCCAGAACGGGTAGCTAGCCTTTACGGACTCGACGAAGGAGTAAGTCAGGGTGCCATCCGGGTTGGTGGCACGCCACATCAACCCTTGCATCACGCCGGAGATCCAAAGTGCGGCGATATAGAGCACAACGCCGGTGGTCGCAATCCAGAAGTGGGTCGTGATCAGCTTGGTGGAATACATTTCGGTCTTGCCGTACATCCGCGGGATCAGGTAGTACATTGCGCCGATCGACACCATCGCGACCCAACCAAGGGCACCAGAGTGCACGTGGCCAACGGTCCAGTCGGTGTAGTGGGAGAGTGCATTAACCGTCTTGATGGACATCATCGGACCTTCGAAGGTCGACATGCCGTAGAAAGACAGGGAGGTGATCAGGAACTTCAGAATCGGGTCGGTGCGCAGTTTATGCCAGGCGCCGGAAAGGGTCATGATGCCGTTGATCATGCCACCCCAGGACGGAGCCAACAGAATCAGGGAGAAAACCATGCCCACGGACTGGGTCCAGTCAGGAAGCGCGGTGTAATGAAGGTGGTGCGGACCTGCCCACATGTAGGTAAAAATCAGCGCCCAGAAGTGCACCACCGACAGGCGATACGAATACACCGGACGGCCAGCCTGCTTGGGTACGAAGTAATACATCATGCCCAGGAAGCCCGCAGTCAGGAAGAAACCCACCGCGTTATGGCCGTACCACCACTGAATCATCGCATCTTGAACACCGGCATAGGCGGAGTAAGACTTGGTCAGGGTAACGGGGATTTCAGCGCTGTTAACCAGGTGCAGCAGCGCCACGGTGAGAATGAAACCACCGTAAAACCAGTTTGCCACATAGATGTGGGAGGTTTTACGGATGCCGATCGTCCCAAAAAAAACAATCGCGTAGGAGACCCATACGACGGTGATCAGGATGTCGATCGGCCACTCCAGCTCGGCGTACTCCTTGCCGGATGTGTAGCCCAGCGGGAGCGTGATCGCAGCAAGAAGGATCACGAGCTGCCAGCCCCAGAAAGTAAATGCAGCAAGCCCTGGAGCGAAAAGACGGGTGTGGCATGTACGCTGCACGACATAGTAGGACGTCGCAAAAAGAGCACAGCCACCAAACGCAAAAATCACTGCGTTGGTGTGGAGCGGGCGAAGCCGTCCAAAGTGGAACCATTCGGCAAAGTTCAATTCGGGCCATACCAGCTGTGCTGCAGCGATAACGCCAACCAGCATGCCTACAATGCCCCAAACCACCGTCATGATGGCGAACTGCCGCACGACTTTATAGTTGTAAGTCTGCGATTGCATGTGAGTCACCTCAATAAAAAAAAACATCCCCCCCGCCTACACAACAAAAAAGCGCTGGCAGGCTTCCGCGGAAGGATACCCCGCGAATAGGGCGACATTTTGACACAGATCAACTTTATTGCAGCGCAGGAAAACCGGGGCACCTTACGGCGCGTGGCTTTCCGCGGGATCTGCCTTACATTAAAAATCAAGATTTTAGAAGAATATTGTCAACAGAGCCCCATGTACCGACTACCCCAACCAACACATTTTTAGCGCCTTCCGGAACACCAAGCAGAACTGCGAAAGGCGCTGACATTCAATTTTTTACGAAGTAAAAACATAAACAATTCTGATTTTATTAATCTTCACAAACCGCTAAGCTTTTAATGTTCTTTGCCTACCAACAGGAGACACGCATGAAATCCTTTGCCCTGCTTACCGCCACACTGGCGCTGGGCCTCACGCTGGCGGCGGGCGATGCCGATGCCGCCAAACGCTTTGGCGCCGGCAAGTCGTCAGGCATGCAGCGCCAGGAGATGAGTCAGCCCAAATCAGCAAACGCCACTCCGGCATCGCCGGCCCAGGCTCCGGGAGCTGCGGCAGCTCCGGCCCGCACCCAGCAGGCTGGCGCAGCAGCAGCTCCACAAGCCCAGCCGAAACGTTCGTGGATGGGACCGCTCGCCGGTCTCGCCGCAGGTATCGGCCTGGCAGCACTGGCCTCTCACTTCGGCTTTGGTGAGGAATTGGCCTCAATGATGATGATGGGTCTGGTCGCAGTGGCGGTGATGCTGCTGATCGGCTTCTTTATGCGTCGCCGGGCAGCCGCTCAGCAGCCGGCGCTCGCTGGCGCGGGCGGCATGCATTACGCTGGTCAGGCGGCGCAACCCTACGCTGCACCCCAGCCAGATCAAGCCTATGGCGGCAGCGCACCGGTCGCGAATACGGCCGCACCGGTAGGAAACATCCCCGCCGACTTCGATGCAGAAGCCTTCGTTCGCAACGCCAAGCTGAACTTCATCCGCCTGCAGGCCGCCAACGATACGCGCAATCTCGACGACATCCGTGAATACACCACGCCGGAACTGTTTGCGGAGATCAAGATGAACTGGATGGAGCAAGGCAGCGGGAGCCAGAAGACCGACGTTGTCTCGCTGAACGCCGAAGTCCTTGACGTCACCGAAGAAGCAACTCGTTATGTTGTCAGCGTGCGCTTCACCGGCCTGCTGCGCGAAGAGGCCAGCGCCGCGCCTGAAGCCATCGACGAAATCTGGCACCTTACCAAGCCCCGCAGTGGCGACGCAGGCTGGGCGGTCGCCGGAATTCAGCAGAGCGCCTGATAATTTCGGCAAACACGAAGTTGCATTCCCCTGCCCCTGCCCGAGCCGCCGGCTCCCGCAGGGGCGTTTTGTTTTCAGGGAGCCAGCGGCAGGCCATCCTTTCCGCTCTCGAGCAATTCAAATCCCGTCTTCGCCGCTTCGGAGATCGCCAGCACGCAGGGATGGGTCAGACGCCGTTCGACCGAAATCGCAAAATACTCGATCCGCACCTCCTCGGCCCGTCCGAGCAGGACCAGCTCACCTCCCACCAGCGTCTCCTGTTCGATCGCGGTTGGCACGGCGAATACCCCCACCCCCGCCCGCCCAAAGGCTGTCATCAGCGCCGTGTCATCAAACTCCCCGGCAATGCGGGGACGTAGGCGCTTGCGATCCATCCAGTCCACGAGTTTGCGCCGGATCGCTGAATCCTCGCCGGGAAGCAAAGCCGGCATATCGCCTATGCATTCCGGAAAGGGCTTGTTCATGCTACCAACCAAGGCATGGGCCGCAAAAAAGCTGAGCCCGGAATCCCCAAGGCGGTGGTTGTAGGCACGTACATCCACCGACGGAGGAATCGGTGAATCGGCGATCACCAGATCAAGCCGATGAATCGCCAGTTCGGCGAGCAGCCGGTCGAGCCGCCATTCCCGACAGATGATGCGAACCGGGTCAACCGGATCCACCGCCGGCCTCATCAGGCGATAAGCCAGCGATTTGGGCACCGCATCTGACACACCAACCCGAAATTCCACCGGCCGCCCCTTCGGGTAATGCCGCAGGGCCTGCTCGAGCTCGGCACTGATAGAGAACATCTCGTCGGCGTACTCCATCGCCAGCCGCCCTGCCGGTGTCAGCTCCAGAGCCCTTCCATCACGGGCAAACAGCTGGGTATCAAGGCTCTCCTCGAGAAGGCGAATCTGCCCGCTTATGGTCTGGGGCGTGATGTGCAGAGCCTCTCCAGCCTTGACGACTCCGCCACTGCGTGCTGTTTTCCAGAAATAAAAGAGATGTTTGAGATTCATGCAGATTTTCGGCGCACATCCGCCTTGGTTCGTTATTTTCGAAGTATGCAATCATATATTGCGACTTTATATTCATACCAGCTCAATCTAAAGTAAGTGAAAGTCTGGCAACGCAAGGAGAGATGGCACCATGGAAATTCAGATCAAAACCAACGGGCTACCCGCAGCCAAGAAGCTGCGTGCCCACGCAAACGATCGCATCGGAGCCATCCTTGGCCGTTTCGGCCACATCGTTCAGTCGGTCAGCGTGCGGCTCAGCGATATAAACGGGCCGCGCGGCGGTGCCGACAAGCTTTGCCGAATCGTGATACAGATGAAAACCCGCTCACTTGTGCTGGAGGAACTCGGGGCCGACATGCGCCGGGTCATCGACCGCCTGGCCGACCGGGTGCAGCACAAGGTGTGCCGCCAACTGGAACAACTTGTAAGCCTTGACTTAAAGCTTTCCGGTGCCCGGCTGCCCGTTCCCATCACGCACCCGCAACATCCCCGCACCCGGAATTCCGGATAAAATCGTAGCCCGAACGCCATCTGCGGGGAAAAACTCCCCGCCATGCACTCATGCTGCGACTATCCGAACTCCGCCTCCCCCTCGATCACTCCGCTGATGCCCTGCCTGACGCCATCGCCAGGCGCCTGAGCGTCCAGAAGGAGGACGTGCTCAGCTTCACCCTCTTCAAGCGCAGCTACGACGCGCGCAAGAGCCATTCGCTGTCCCTCATCTACATCGTGGACATCGAGGTGAAAAACGAAGCGGCACTACTGAAAAAATTCAGCGGCGATCTACACCTCAAGCCGACCCCGGACATGGAATACCATTTCGTAGGCAAGGCTCCGCCAGAAGTCGCCAACCGTCCGGTGGTGATCGGTTTTGGCCCCTGCGGCATCTTTGCCGCACTGATTCTCGCCCAGATGGGCTTTAAACCCATCGTGCTCGAGCGCGGCAAAGCGGTGCGCGAGCGGACCCAGGACACCTGGGGCCTGTGGCGCAAGAACACCCTCAACCCGGAATCCAACGTGCAGTTTGGCGAAGGCGGTGCGGGCACCTTTTCTGACGGCAAACTCTACAGCCAGATCAAGGATCCGAAACACTACGGCCGCAAGGTGATCAGCGAGTTCGTCAAGGCGGGTGCGCCGGAAGAAATCCTCTACGTTTCCAAGCCTCACATCGGCACGTTTCGGCTGGTTGGCATGGTTGAAACCATGCGCGCCGAGATCATTGAACTGGGCGGCGAGATCCGCTTCCAGCAACGCGTTACCGACATCGTCATCGAAGATGGCCAGGTGCGCGGCGTGAAAACGGCCAACGGCGAAGAGATCCGCAGCAACCACGTCGTACTGGCCCTCGGCCACAGTGCCCGCGACACCTTCGAGATGCTCCACGCGCGGGGCGTCTTCATGGAAGCCAAGCCCTTTTCGGTCGGTTTTCGCATCGAGCACCCGCAATCACTGATCGACAAGGCCCGCCTCGGCCCCCACGCCGGCCACCCGCTGCTCGGCGCGGCCGACTACAAGCTGGTGCATCATGCCTCCAACGGCCGGGCGGTGTACAGCTTCTGCATGTGCCCGGGCGGCACGGTGGTGGCAGCAACCTCCGAGCCGAACCGCGTCGTGACCAACGGTATGAGCCAGTATTCACGCAACGAGCGCAACGCCAACGCCGGCATCGTTGTCGGGATCACGCCGGAAGACTTCCCCGGTGAAGGGCCGCTGGCAGGCATCGAACTCCAGCGCCAGCTCGAGAGCCGCGCCTTTGAACTGGGCGGCAGCACTTATGAGGCGCCGGGCCAGTTGGTGGGCGATTTCCTGCAGGGCAAGCCCTCCACACAACTGGGAAGCGTCGAACCCTCCTACAAGCCGGGGGTACATCTCACCGACCTCTCCAGCGCCCTGCCCGACTATGCGATCGCTGCCATGCGCGAGGCGATTCCGGCGTTCGACCGGCAGATCAAGGGCTTCAACCTCTACGATGCCGTGCTCACCGGGGTCGAGACACGCACCTCGTCTCCGCTACGCATTACCCGCGGTGAAAACTGCCAGAGCCTCAACGTAAAAGGCCTGTACCCGGCCGGCGAAGGCGCAGGCTACGCGGGAGGAATCCTGTCGGCGGGGGTTGATGGCATCCGCGTTGCAGAAGCATTGGCACTCGACATGCTGCAGCAGACCTGAACCGCAGCAACTGCGGCCGTCAGCGAATCACAAAGGAACCCGGTGAGGCGCCGCGGGCGCTGACCTGGACGAACGCAGCAACTGCGGCCGTCAGCGCATCACAAAGGAACGAAAACGGTTTTCCCGCCCGAGCATCAAGCGGCCAAACTCGTCGAGCATGGCCGCACCGATGGACTCGGGCGGCAGCGTACAGGACGCATACCCCAGGCGTTCGAGGTTGCGCGACTCCACCACGATGACGCGGTTGTCGAAATCCACCCGCCAAACCACCAGCACGCTGATTTCGTCAGCCACGGTGAATGCGCCGTGCTCCAGCTCTCGCTGGCGGTTGCGCCGTTCCTGGCATTCGAACTTGAGCCCGAGATCAAAAAGCAACTGGCGCAGCCGCTCCACCCCGCTACCGAGGCGTTCGAGATTGCGCGCGCCCGGCCCCTTGAGCGTGTAACCAAGGGTTACCCGCTCGATATGCCCGCCCTCCCGCTCGGCCTGGGTACGAAAATCGGAGAAACCTTCCAGCCAGGCCAGGTTGCGGAAGGCATCGTCGGAATCAAGGAAAAAATAGCTGCGGGCAACTGCCGGCTTAAGATAATTAAGCTGGGTCGTCAGATCATGAAAATACTCGAACATCCCACGCAGCCGGCGATCGAGATCCTCCCTTTCCACATCAACCTGACGCGAGGCGTCGCTCGCCTCTCGCTGCCGGCTGACCACCTCGCCCTTGAGCTGGTCGAGAAGCCCACCTGAAGAGCCTAACGCAGCAGCCTTCGATGCGGGCTGCTGTGCAGATGGCGTTTCAGCCACGCGAACCTGCGGAAATGCTGCCTCAGGAAGCACCTCAGGAAACAGGGTGGAAGACGCACGCAGCCCTGAATGACGGGCATCCATGGCCTGCACACGCCGACGCGCCGACTCGATATCGAAGGCGGCGATATCGGCCAACAGCGCGGCCGCGTCGGCATCCAGGCCGTTGGAATCAGCAGCAGAACAATCGGACGAAACAGCACTGGACACGGAAGGTTTTGGAAGCACGGCAGTCTGCAAGCCACATAGGTGGCAAGGTCGGCATGGCAAAAGGGATGACATTATCGTTCTCTCGCTCACAAGCCGGCAAGCTGCAATAAATCTGCAGGAAAAATGACAAAGAATTGCGTCGCCGCGGCAGCACGCCCTTTTTCCCCCTGTACCCATGGATCGGCAGATAGGGGATCCAAATGCGAGTCTTTACCCCGCACCCCGACGGCCGGTGGCACAATCCCGCGCCCATGAAAGCTCTCGTCTCACGCACTCTCTACCTCATCCACCGCTGGCTCGGCATCACCACCTGCCTGCTGGTGCTGATGTGGTTCGTCTCCGGGCTGGTGATGCTCTACGTCCCCTTCCCTAAACTCACTGCGGAAGAACGTCTGCCCCACCTGGCACCGATTGCGACCGAAACCTTGCGGATCAGCCCGGCCGCGGCGCTAGCGGCCTGTCCGGGCAAGTTCCGCAGCGTTCGACTGGCGATGGTTGGAGCACGTCCGGCCTATCATTTCATGCTCGACAGCGGCGCCTGCAGCGTATGGGCCGATACGGGCGAGCCCCTGGGCCCGGTGTCGCCGGAGGCGGCACAAGCACGTGCCCGGGATTTTCTGGGCACCACCGAAGTCGGCCCGGCCGAAATCATCGAACGCGACCAATGGACGGTCTACGCCAGCTATAACGCCCACCGCCCCCTGTACAGGGTCGCTGCTAACGATGCCGCCGACAGTGTGATTTACGTTTCACCCCGCAGCGGCGAAGTCCTGCTCGACACCACCCGCTTCGAACGCGGCTGGAACTGGATTGGCACAGTGCTGCACTGGATCTACTTCACGCCACTGCGCGGCGGAGGCGATTCAGACACCTGGCGCTGGATCGTGATGGGGCTGTCTTTTCCGGCACTGCTGGCAGCCTGCAGCGGACTGTGGCTGGGGCTGACACGACTGCGTATCGTCAAGCGCTACCCCCGGGGGCAAATCACTCCCTACAGAGGCACGAAGCGGTGGCACCACCTGCTCGGCCTTACCGCGGGTCTCTTCGCATGCACGTGGCTGCTTTCAGGCTGGCTGTCGGTGCACCCCTTCGGTCTGCTCAAACTGAACGGCCTGCCGCAAGGGGCCGCCCGGCACCTGGCTGGCGGAGCACTGCGCGCGTCAGACGACCTGCCCCTGCTGCAACGCCAGCTCGCCCGGGCCCCGGAGGCTCGCGAAGCCGAGTGGTTTCGCTTCGGCGGCAAGGACTACCTGGAGATAAGCACGGACACCATCAAACTGCGTTTCGACGACCAGGCTGCAGTCGCTGCGCCCATCCTGCCCGAAACCTTTGCTGCAGCGGTCCAGGCAATAGAAAAAACGGCCATCGCCAGCGCCGAACTGATCCACGCCGAAGACCTGTATTACTACAGCCGCAGCACACCCCGCCCCCTGCCGGTCGTGCGCGTCCGCATCGCAGACCCGGAAGAGACCACCTGGTATCTCGATCCCGCCACCGGCCGCATCCTGCTGCGCATTGACAACGCCAGCCGCGCCCATCGCTGGATCTTCAACGCGCTTCACCGCCTGGACTTCCCGCCCCTCGGTTACAGCTCAGCCTGGAAAGCAGTGATCACGACGCTCTGCCTGCTGGGTGCGCTGCTGGCCGCCAGCGCCTGTGTTATCGGCTGGCGCCGCATGAAACAGAAAAGAGCTTCGCGCGGCTGAGCGATACGTCAAGGACGTGGATGCAGAACGAATCGAAATGTGCGACTCAAACAGCGAAGCGGGATTTAAAGAACCGAAGGCTGAAAAACGTCCCGGTTCAACGTCTTGACGTACCCGCCAGGTCTCAAGCCCGGCGCCAGATTGTTCCCTGCGGCGTATCTTCGAGGGCAATGCCGTCGGCCAGCAATTCGGCACGCAGGCGGTCGGCCTCAGCAAAATTACGGGATTTCTTGGCTTCGATACGCGCGGCGATCCTTGCTTCGATGCTCGCCGTTTCTTCGTCGCCACCTGCTTCAACGCCCCCTTGCAGGAAAGCCTGCGGATCCTGCTCAAGCAAGCCCAGCACCTGGCCAAGAGCCTTGAGTTGTGCCGCTGCCTGGGCAGACTGATCGCGGTTCACTTCGTTGGCCAGATCGAACAGCACGGCAACGGCCTCGGCCGTGTTGAAGTCGTCGTCCATCGCCAGCTTGAAACGGGCCGCCATCGGCGCGGACCAATCCACTTCGCCGGCTCCCACCGGCGGCACGTTGCGCAGCGCGGTGTAAAGGCGCGACAGCGCATGGCGGGCATCCACCAGATGGGCGTCGGAATAATTCAGCGGGCTGCGGTAATGGGCACGCAGGATGAAGAACCGCACCACCTCGGGCGCGTATTCCTTGAGCACGTCACGAATGGTGAAGAAGTTGCCGAGGCTCTTCGACATCTTCTCGTCATCCACGCGCACGAAACCGTTATGCATCCAGTAATTGACGAAGGAGCACTGATGAGCACCTTCGCTCTGGGCGATCTCGTTCTCGTGATGCGGAAACTGCAGGTCTGCCCCACCGCCGTGAATGTCGAAATGATCCCCAAGCAGCTCGGAACTCATCGCCGAGCACTCGATGTGCCAGCCCGGGCGGCCAGCCCCCCAGGGGGACGCCCATTTCACCTCGTCGGGCTCGTCCGGGCGGGCGTGCTTCCACAACACGAAATCCAGCGGATCGTGCTTTCCCCCCGCCACCTCGACGCGCTCGCCGGCACGCAGCTCGTCAACGGACTTGCCGGACAGCTTGCCGTAGCCCTCGAACTTGCGCACCGCGTAACACATGTCTTCATTGGCAGCCTTGTAGGCCAGGCCGTTATCCACCAGATTACCGATCAGCTTCTGCATCGACTCGACGAACTCGGTAGCCCTCGGTTCGTGATCCGGCCGCAGCACTCCCAGCGCATCGGCATCCTCGTGCATCGCGGCAATGAAGCGGTCGGTCAGCACGCGGATGCTCTCGCCGTTCTCGCCAGCACGCTTGATGATTTTGTCGTCGATGTCGGTGATGTTCCGCACATAAGTGACGGCATAGCCGCTGGCCCGCAACCAGCGCGCGACCATGTCGAAAACCACCATCACCCGCGCGTGACCCAGGTGACAGTAGTCGTAAACG
>Ga0208460_10002172_pt1 | contig 11282 bp, 10 predicted proteins | sample AD_STIC10_MetaG_FD_184436 | JGI IMG/M metagenome (GOLD analysis project Ga0208460, IMG submission 184436) | Active sludge microbial communities of municipal wastewater-treating anaerobic digesters from USA - AD_STIC10_MetaG (SPAdes) (version 2) | ecosystem: Engineered > Bioreactor > Anaerobic >... | reverse complement strand
AAGCCTAGCCTGACAAACCAGCGACCTTGGGGAGCTGCCTCATGATGGAGACAGGCTGAATTTGGGCAGAAAGGAAAAGAATGCATGCTTACCTCCGTACATTCTCTTTATCGCTCTCTTCCCTACTTTATGCTTCAAATTCTTATACAAGGTTCGTAGCAGTAATATATCAAAGCTTGGAAATACTAATCATTTACACCCCTAATTCGCGGCATTGGCCCTTTGTAGAGTGATTTATCGCCACTTGAGCGCTCTATTTCCGCTTGCATTAGAGCATGAATCTCTCTAGTGCACTTGATTGCACAAGAGAGCATCTCGCGAGGATTTTCTTGAGCTGGATCTCTAGCTATGCTCGATATAGGCTTAGACAGAAAAGTCTTTGGCATGATTGGCTCAAGCATATGCACATTGACCTGGATACGCTTCGATTTTTGGCCATTAGCTCGCTTTAGAATTGTAACAATAGGTACCACTGGTACTCCGAACTTTATCGCAAAAAAAACGGCACCCGCTTTAAAGGGGAATATATTCTGATTCCCTAGGAAACATTCGCCTTCTGGATAGAAATGGACTAGGCCTCGAGTACTAAGCGCGTGCTCGACAGCCCTCTCGATATCTCCAAGCCTTTTTTTGTTTCTAGGTAATGGAATCCCGCCAAGCAGCCTCACCAATGAGCCAATAACCGGCGCCTCGCAGGTTTCTTCGAGAAGAGTAAAAAAAGTACGACGAGGCAAAATGGAAAGACCATGAAAGACCGGATCGAGAGGCATGCAGTGATTGCTTACCAAAATAGCTCGAGACGGCAATCTACGCCTTTTCTCCCAGCCGATCCTTTCGATCTTGATATTGTAAAGAAGACGACAGAGAGGCCATCCTATCAAACCAATAAATGCCACAAGGATGTCGCCAACAAGACGCGATAGAGGTGTGTCCGAGACAAGAGGGGCACCTTTTCGGTATCTCATTTAACTTTTCTGCCCTTCCATTCGATTCCGCCTTCCTTGTTTACAAGGCGAAATCCCCGCCAAAGCGCTGACATTGTATTCACAAAGATTAGCGGATAGATAAATGGTATATACCATGGTAGCCGGCGATCAATTGTTTCAAGAACCCAGGAGTAAAATGTAATAATCGCCGAAGCTTTAAGATATGGAATAGCCGGTCCAAGCCATGGAATATCGAAAAAAAGCACAATCAATGGAATATAAAAGACAAGCGGCACAGCCACGGTTCCAGAAAAGAGAATAAAGAGATTCTTACCAAGATAATCATAGGCATTTTTAGCAATGCCCTGAATAGCTTCTTTATATGTCGTATACATTCGGCATTCCACGATATCTTTAAGATCGATAAAGGCTATTTTCCCGCCATGTTCTTTTATGATCCGCGATAATCTCACATCTTCTGTCGCTTCGTGTTTTACTTTTTCATAGCCGCCAATCTTTTCAAAAAAAGACCTCTTGAAAAGCATGAACTGCCCGATAGCATGGCTGAAGAGTGGAGATTTTGTACCTGGAATCAGATAGAGTGGCATGCCAAGCATAGTAAGAATATACATCGAAGGAACAACAGCAGCCTCTGCGAATGTCGGCATCGAGTGGTGCGGATAACCAGTGATCAGATCGGCTTTGTATTTATCTGCGGCTGCAATTGCTTTGCTTATGGAATCTGGCTTATGGATCGTGTCCGCATCGGTACATAGAAGATAGTCTTCTCTGACATGTGCAGCCAGTTCCTGTAGAGCATGCGGCTTTCCATACCAGCCTTCTGGCAGGGGTTCGGCCTTGAAGGCCTTGAATTTGGATGGAAATCTTATCATGTAGCTTTGCAGGATATTCCAGGTTTCGTCGCTGGAGTTGTCATCGATAACATAGATCTGGTAAGAACTATAATTCTGACATAGCAGAGAATCGATGCAAGGACGAATGCGCAAAGCTTCATTGCGCGCCGGGATAAGTACAGCGACAGATGGTCCAGTCTTTTTTCGCTCTATAGTCAGTGTGTGCATAAGCCATAAAATGTTAGAAACCGTGATGAAAAAGAAAAACACACATGCAGCAAAGATTATTAACCCATAAGCAGTGAGCAAAGCGTTGATCATAATGGCAGTTTCTCCAATTCGCTTTTTGCATAAGGATTCTCGGGATAAAGTTCAAGCGCGGCATCGAACCACCATGCTGCATTTTCGGAAAGCTTGAGATTGCTATAGGCGGTAGCGATTCCGACGCGTAGATCGAATAGAACATCTCTGGGCAAGCCATTCTGGGCTATAGATAAGACACTAGCATATATTTCCAATGCTTTTTTATAATCGCCGCCCCAAATAGGTGGAGGATAAGCCAGGGCACTGGCTTTGAGCAGCAAGGCTTTGATATTTTTCGGATCTGATTCGAGCGCTTTGCTGGCATATTGGCCTACCTTGGGACCATTTTTGATTAGGAAACCAAGATCTTTTAGGATGCTAAGCTCTCCTAATGGCTCAGCAAGCGTCACGAGGGCTGTAGGCGTTTCCCCTTCCAAGCCGATCATTTTTTGAGCCGCCTCTACAGCGCGCTCGAACCAAGGAATGGCTTTCTTTTTATCTTTATGATCATTCCAGGATCGACCGACCAAATATGAAATACGCGCCTCTAGCAATGCCTGATTGGAACCGGATATAGGCTGAATGCTTAGCATCTTGAGCAGTGAAACCGCTTGTGCTTCTATTGATTCGGGGGTGGCGCTTTTATATACATTGTCGCGGAGCTCAAAAAAGGTAGTAACTGCAGGTAGCATCATACCCTTTGGAAAAGGGATTCCAGGCAGAATCTCTTGGCTTTGAGATAAAAGCCCTGGGCTGCTGAACTGGAACTTGCCGACTGAAGCTGGATTTTGCGGTGGACTAGGCTCCCTAAGGACATAATTGGTCTGAGCATAGAGCATATTATTAACGGTTACAAATGCCGAAATATTTATTAGAGCAAAAACAAACACCACGATTCGCAATATCACATCTAAATGTGTCTTATTTGAATCCATTATAAACCAGGATAGCAGACTTTTGCGCTTGCGGGAATAGTAAAAGTTGATATAGGATAATTCAGCGACTTGCGCCGGGATCTAATCCCTGAGGAGGTATGCAAGCCTATGTGTGATACTCTAATTCTGCATGATAACCGGGGTAAACCATTTTTATTTGGCAAAAATTCGGATCGGCACCCAGAAGAACCTCAAGCCCTTGTCTATATACCTCCTCATGAACCCAAAAATGTTCAGGTAAGGGAAGGAATTGAGTATTCTGATAAAGGCTATGCCTTCCTTCTCTCCAAGCCTTCTTGGATCAATGGGGGAGAAATGGGTCTCAACAGCAAGGGTCTTGCCATTGGCAACGAGGCAGTTTTTTCGCGCTTCAAGCCAGATAAAAATGGCGTACTTGGAATGGACATCTTAAGGGCCGCGTTATCGGCCTGTGCTACTTCGGAAGAGGCCCTCGATTTTATAAGCTCTTTTATAGAAAGATTTCCACAAGGAGGCAATGGAGCATATAAGGGCAAACTTTTCTATAATAATAGTTTTCTTATAGCAGACCCTGAGAAAGCCTATATCCTCGAGACTGCTGGAGCGCGCTGGGCCTGGCGGAAAGCGATGATCGCCGATGCAATCTCGAATGTCTACTGCATAGAGGACGACTATGAGCGTCTCGATGCTGTTACTGGCAAGGAAATTTCAGCTGGAGACGATCGGGTAGCTCGTCCTAACGAAACGGATCCGAGCCAAAAAGAACAGCGCGCTTCATGGAAAAAATATGTGGAAGATAAAAAATATCTTCTCTTTACTCAAGGAGAGCAGCGAAGATCGACTTCACTTTCTAGCCTTATGCGCATAGCTGCGGGATCGGATAAGACTGAGCAAGGCCAGGTACTTTCTTCGAGCGCAATCGAGCCTTTCTTTGCAATTTTGCGCTCGCACGAAGGAGCTCCTAAACCAGGTGCATTTCTAAACAGAATGAAAAATGTCTGCATCCATCCTGGCATTTTCCCAAAGAGCGCTACTACAGCCTCGATGGCAGTAGAATATTGTAGCGGCGGCGCAATTATATGGTACACAGATAGTTCCTATCCCTGCATTTCTCTCTATAAGCCAGCTCTATTGAAAGATGGTCGGTTCTATGCTCTCTGGAAATCTCTCTTGGAAGAAAACAAAGCAGAAAAAAGCTATACCTACTGGGGAAAGCGAAAAGATTGGGCTTCGCAGCCACACAAGCTCGCCCTATCAAATCAGCAATCCTTTGTGCAGTCGAGAGATGCAGGGCAAAAATCGATTGTCGCAATCGCTCATCAAGCTCTTTCTTCGATGATAAAGGAAAAAACTACCCCGGAGCGTATGCTTTCTGTATATGCTAGCGAGGTTGCGGCAATAGTCGGTGAGTGGGAAGAACACTGAAGAACACTGGAGAAATTAGAGATGGATAGAGAACGCATCTCTAAACCTGTTATTCTTCTTTTTATCTTGACTCTCGTTCTATCAATAGCGACAGTCGTGACCGTACAGGTATTTTCTCGCTACAAGCCGGATATACGATCTAAATTCAATCTATATCTAGAAAAATTGGAACCTCAGTCAATGCTAGTCGTAGCAACAACCCAGGAGCGCTATGAGGCTTCTAAGGAATTTACAGCAAAACTGCTCGCTATCTTTAATATCAGAGCGAAAATCCGTCTTAGTGCTGTAGCTGATGTAACTTATATAATCCCTGCATCAGATCCTTCTGCCTGGTCTATCGATTGGAATTCTAAAGCCCGAAAAATTGTCCTCTCGAGCCCTGCGCCAGATTGTCTTCTGCCAGCCGTACACACCGAGACAATCGAAATCATTACAGAGAATCAAAATATCCTTACAAATACAATATTCAAACTCAAGGAAGAAGCTGCTCACATGCAGGCCGAGCTTTCGAATGACTTCCTCGTTCGAGCAAGAGCAACGCTTACAGAGCCAGCAGTTCGCGCAACAATCGAAGATGGCTTAAAGGGCTTTGCTATTGCATTCTGCGAATCAGCCCATCTCGGAAAACCGACATCGATCGAAATTCATCTGGGTGAATCGCATTAAAAAACAGCCTGGATTGAATCGAGCTCGGATGATTTGCGAATATTGAGCGCAATTGCCCGACAAAGGGTTGACACCTGCCATAAACTATAAGAATCTTAAATTGATTAAATATTACAGGGTAAGAATTGAAGGAGGAGCTTATGAAAAAAGCTATTTTTGCGTTTATGTTGTTGGTAGCAGCGGTTACTGCGCTTTCTGCCCAACTACCAGTCAATCTATACGGCCGTGCAGCAGTAGGAGAAAATGGAGTGGTTGCCGCAGCTAAGCCTGAAGCATCCCAGGTTGGAGTCGATATTCTAAAGAAGGGTGGTAATGCAGTCGATGCCGCGGTTGCGACTGGCTTTGCGCTCGGCGTGCTCGAAGCAAACGCCAATGGCATCGGCGGTGGCGGTTTTATGATCATCAAAATGGTAGACATGGATGAACCGGTTGTGATCGATTTTCGCGAGAAGGCTCCCGGCAAGGCCACGCCGACCATGTATTTAGGCCCAGATGGCAAGGTTATTCCCAATTCGACCATAGAAGGCGGGCTTTCCGTCGGAGTACCGGGTGAGGTAAAGGGCCTATTGTATGCACTCGAAAACTATGGCTCAGGCAAATTGTCTCGAGCCGATATCATACAGCCAGCCATTCAGTGGGCATTGCAAGGCATACCAGTCACGGTCAATCTAGAATCCATCATAAAAGACAACTATGGCAAGCTCGTCAAATATGAGAATGGAGCCCAGATCTATCTAAAAGATGGCCTTCCTTATGAGGTGGGAGATGTCATATACAATCCCGACCTAGCAAAGACATTGGCAAAGATCGTGAAGGAAGGCGAGGATGCGATTTACAAAGGCCCAATCGCTCAAGCAATGGTCGATGAGGTCCAGAAACGCGGAGGCATCCTCACTCTCGAAGATCTTGCCAACTACGAGATCAAAGTTCGCAAGGCAGTGGAGGGCGATTACAGAGGATATAAGGTCTACTCAGTGCCTCCAGCATCTTCTGGCGGCACTCACCTCATCGAGATTCTCAATATCCTAGAGAACTTCGATGTTGTAAAGCTCGGCTTCCAGACCCCGCAGGCATCTCATCTCTGGTCAGAGATATTAAAGCTCACTTTTGCAGACCGAGCGAAGTACATGGCTGATACCGATTTTGTCCAGGTTCCGTTAAAGGGACTTACCGATAAGGAATATGCCAAGCAGCAAGCAGCAAGGATCAATATGAATGCATCGATGAGCTCTCCGCAGCCAGGCGATCCATTCAAATACGAATCGGGCTCTACAACTCACTTCTCCGTAATGGATAAAGAAGGGAATATGGTAGCTGTTACCAAGACGATAAACTACTTCTTCGGCTCAGGCGTCGTTATCCCAGGCTGGGGATTCATAATGAACGACGAGATGGATGACTTTGTGCCGACTCCTGGTTCTGTCAATTCTGTTGAACCTGGCAAGCGTCCTCTTTCCAGCATGAGCCCCACTCTCGTTCTCGATCCTGAAGGCCGCTCCTTTATGGCAATTGGATCTCCAGGCGCAACGAGAATATTCCCCACCGTTGCTCAGGTCATATCCAATGTTATCGATTTCGGATTCCCGATACAGGAAGCAATTCTTGCGCCAAGGCTCTTTCAAGCAGCTTCTGGAAACTTGAATCTCGAAGGGCGTTATCCGGTCAGCGCGCTCGATGGAATCAAAAAGCTGGGGCATGATGTGACTATTCGCGCCGACTGGGATTCCTACTTTGGCGGAGTGCATGCGGTTTTGTATGATTATGACAAGGGATTGCTCTATGGCGGTGCAGATCCTCGTCGCGATGGACAAGCTGCGGCCTTCTGAGCAAATCAATGCAGTAAATCTGCATCGCATTAGAATGTCTTAGACAATGGAGCCGGCCGCTGAGATAGCAGGCCGGCTTTATTTAAGGCTTTTTTCTATTTTCTAGTCTATCTTATTCTAGAGCTTGTTTGGCTAAATTGTCTTGAGAAGACTGTTTTTTATTTTAAAAGACTGTATCTTAAAGAAGAAAGGGAATTTGTATGAAAAATGCCAGAATGACTATTATAGTTCTTCTAGCGCTTATAGCGCTTTTTGGAGGTAGAGCGATACTGCCCCTCGCTGCATATAATCTTAAGGCAGCTTTTGCACCGCAGCCGGCGTTACTCACTTCTATAGGCCAGAGCGCCGATGTCGAAATGGTAAAAACGCTCATGACAAGAGCAAAGTTGAATTTTACGATGGATCCATTAGTCAAAGCTCAGGCACTTGCAAGCACGAATGCCAAGACGCTAGTGATAGTGATTGGAGGCTCATCCAAGGGGCTGGGTGCAGCAGGTATCTCCGCAGATGCAGAACTCGAACGAACAAAAGCTCTGCTCGCCGAGGCTAAAAAACGTGGCATGAAAATAATTGGTCTGCATGTTGGTGGCGAAGCACGGCGTGGCGAGCTTTCAGATCGCTTTATTAATGAGGCTGTCCCTTCCTGCGACTATTTCATAGTCGTCGAGGAAGGCAATAAGGATGGCCTTTTTACCAAGCTGTGCGGAAATAAGATTCCTCTCGATATAGTGCAAAAAATCTCTCAGATTGGCGAGCCTCTGGCTGCGGCTTTTCTAAAATAGCGAGGTCTATGTGACACAGGAATTATGGCTTTTCATTCTGATGGTTGGTGCATTTGCCGCTGGATGTTTTGCTTTCAAATGGCCAGTATCGGTTGCAATGCTTGTTGCTTCGGCACTGGGTGCCATTGTTGGCGGCGTACAGAATCCAGTTCGACATCTGGTAGAGGGAACATTTGGCTATCTCGATACAATCCTCACGATTGCGACGGCCATGATGTTCATGACTGGCTTTCGCGATTCGGGAGCCCTGCATGGTTTGACGGCGGCAGTGATAAAGAAGTTCAATAAATGGCCTGCACTTCTTATGATTCTCCTGACCTTTGTGATTATGGTGCCAGGGATGATCACAGGTAGTTCTACTGCGTCGGTGCTGACTGCCGGTGCCGTGGTTGCTCCGATGTTCATTGCAATGGGCATGTCTACGGTAGAAGCGGGAGCGCTCATTTCGATTGCGGCGATTTTGGGGATGATAGCCCCGCCAGTGAACATTCCGGTCATGATCATAGGCGGAGGTATTGACATGCCTTATGTGGGCTTCGAAATACCCCTTATTCTCCTGACATTTCCGCTCGCCATAGTGTTTGCGCTTTGGTTTGGCTGGAGAAATGTGCGCAAGGTCGATCGTTCAAATGTGCTTGCAAACCTCGATTTCAGCGAGCTGAATAAATATGGCGGCCTCAGGCTATTTTCTCCCCTCATTTTTATCTTTGTATTGATGATTCTAGATAAAGCCGTGCCGCGTATATTCGGTTTAGGAATGCCGCTTATTTTCATCTTGGGAACGGCGCTAACATGGATTACAGGCACGCGCTTCAATATCTTGAAATCAGCAAAGAAAGCGATCGAAGATGTGCTCCCGGTTCTGGGGATTCTCGTAGGTGTCGGCATGTTCATTCAAGTAATGACAGCCACGGGTGTGCGCGGATTTATTGTTGTAAATGCGTTGTCTGTCCCCCCTGCACTTCTATATTTGATGATCGCTATCTCTATTCCGCTATTTGGCGCCATCAGCGCATTCGGTTCCTCTAGCGTGCTTGGAGTTCCTTTTATGTTGGCATTGCTTGGCCAAGACCAGATCACTGCGGCTGCAGCGCTTTCACTTATAGCTGCTGTTGGCGATTTCATGCCTCCAACGGCACTCGCAGCCATTTTTGCAGCCAAAGTTGTAGGCCTCGAGAAGTATGGGTCGATTTTGAAAAGACTGATAGTCCCTGCGCTGATTATCATAGCCTGGGCTATACTTTTCATCTTGTTCTCGAAGCAGATCAGCGTTCTTTATTAGTAAGAATCGTAAGGAAGGTGTCCATGTTCTATATATATCTTGGAATTCTGGCTATAGTGCTGGCTCTAACCATATGGGAGCTCTTCGATACAAAGAAGGTCTCTATGCAGATTACCGCAGCGATGGTGATCGTGCCGCTTCTCTTAAGGCTTCTGATGATAAAGTGAGTGAGGGATATTCATGCATAAACATACAATAACGGCAATTATATGCCTTGCCGGAGCTATTGTGGCATCAGCGGTTGCAGGTTCCTCTTTTTTGGCGATGCGAAAGCCCGATAAGATCGTGAGCGGACCTGGTGTTACGGAAATAAAGATGCTTTCGGACTGGTTTCCTGCTTTGAAAGGCAGCGCCGGCGATACAGAAGTCTACATTATGAAAGGAAGCGATGATGGAGTCTCTATGTTGGTGCTTGGCGGCACTCACCCCAACGAGCCAGCTGGCCATCTCACTGCCATATTGCTTATCGAAAACTTCTTGCCTAGAACAGGCACACTCTACGTTATCCCGCGAGCAAATGCCTCGGGCTTTACGGCAAATGATCCACAGGAAGGCGCTCCACAGCGCTTTACCATCGAAACGCCAAATGGCCCGCGAGTCTTCAGTTATGGATCGAGAGCAACCAACCCCGTACACCAATGGCCAGACCCGAACGTCTATATACATGCTTCGTCTGGTCAGACACTCTCTGGGAGCGAGACTCGCAACCTGAACCGTGGTTATCCAGGCCGAGCCGATGGTACACTCACCGAAAAAGTCTGCTATGGAATAGTTCAACTTATCAAAGAACAGAATGTCACCATAACAGTGGACCTGCACGAAGCGTCTCCAGAATATCCGGTTATCAACGCAATCGTCGCACACCCAAAAGCCATGCAGCTAGCATCCGATACTGTGCTTGGCCTCGAAATGCAGGATATAAAGATCAGTCTCGAGCCCTCGCCAGTCAATCTTCGCGGACTTACACACCGCGAACTAGGAGACTTCACGGACACTCTGCCTCTCTTGATGGAGACCGCAAACGCTTCACAAGGACGATTGCGTGGGCGTACAGACGAAGCTCTTGTGCTCACCGGCAAGGACAAATGGTATGTGCGAGCGGCAAAATTAGGGCGCCTATATGTTCCATACGATGAGAATGGCCATCCTATAGAAGAACGAGTTGGCAGGCATGTTACTGCGATTGCCGAGATCATCAACTCCTGGAATTGGGAGCACCCAGAAACACCATTGGAATTCGACAATATTCCCAGCTATGAGGATTTGCTCAACAAAGGGCTTGGTGCTTATCTGCTGCCTGTGCAGAAAGATTGAGAAACAACTAGGCTAGGCGGCGCGCTTTTGAGAAGGGAGATTTTTATGGAGGCTATGCTTTAGGGTTGCGCGCTTTTTAATTGTGGCCCTAGATAATCTGGGGCCACATAGCTCGCGGCACTAAAAACCCACAGCACCAGACAAAATGGCGAGTCAAACCTCTATATTGCTGAATTCTCGAATTCTCTTTGCTAATTTCTCATCACCAGAATAGGTTCCAGCGCCTCATCGATCTTGTCTAGGATTTCAGTGTTGAGTCTGGGCAGAATCTCGATAGCGCCGAGATTTTCTTCGAGCTGAGATAGACGGCTTGCGCCTGTTATAACGGTACTAACATTGGGATTGTGTGCAGCCCAAGCTAGGCCAAGCTGGCTCATGGTGGCACCGAGGGATTCGGCGATAGGGCGAAGCCGTTCAATGCTAGCTATTATTTCGGGCTGATACCAACGCTCTTGAAGCCACTCATAACCAGGCAACGCAAAGCGCGAATCCTTGGGAATACCATCCTTGTACTTACCTGACAAAAGGCCAGAAGCAAGAGGGCTGAAAGTAGTAAGCCCAAGACCTATGCCCTGATAAAGTCGTGCAAACTCTTTTTCGACTTTGGTGCGGACCAGCATGTTGTATTGGGGTTGCTCCATCTGCGGTTTTCGAAGGTTGCACTTGTCCGCGATTTCCCATGCTTCGCGAATCTGCTCCGCAGACCATTCGCTTGTTCCCCAGTACAGTGCTTTGCCCGAGGATATGATATCGTGCATAGCCCAGACTGTCTCTTCGATTGGCGTTTCTGGATCTGGACGATGACAGAACAAGAAGTCGACATATTTCATTCCCAGACGCTCTAGACTGCCTTCGATTGCCTCGAGAAGGTATTTGCGGTTGAGAGTATTCTTTTCGTTAGGACCTTCGTGGATCCCCCAAAAAAGTTTGGTCGAAACAAGATAGGAGCCTCGCCTCAAACCAAGCCGGCGAAAGGCTTGACCCATGATG
>Ga0208460_10002164_pt1 | contig 11317 bp, 10 predicted proteins | sample AD_STIC10_MetaG_FD_184436 | JGI IMG/M metagenome (GOLD analysis project Ga0208460, IMG submission 184436) | Active sludge microbial communities of municipal wastewater-treating anaerobic digesters from USA - AD_STIC10_MetaG (SPAdes) (version 2) | ecosystem: Engineered > Bioreactor > Anaerobic >... | reverse complement strand
CGTCTTGGCCGTGAGGTACACGCTTTCGCGCAGCACGCCCATGTTCAGCTGCCGGTAGGCCGCGGCCAGCAGGAAGCCGCCGAACGCGCCCACCGCCGCCGCCTCGGTGGGCGTGGCCAGGCCGAAGACGATCGAGCCGAGCACAAGCAGGATCAGCACGACGAGCGGGAAGAAGCTCGCCAGCAGCATCTTGAAGACCTCGAGCCGCTGGAAGCTCAGGAACGCGTAGAAGCCCACCAGCGCGAGCGCGCCCACGGCCAGGCCGATCCAGTAGCCGGTGCCGGCGGGCGAGCGCTCGGCGGCGGGCTGCGGGGCCGCATCGGCACGTGCAGACGGGGGCTCCTGCAGGCCGCCGCTGGGCGCGGCGCCGGGCGGCTCCTTCACGCCTTCGGCGCCGGGCGGTTCCTTCGCCGCGCCCTCGGCGGGCGGTTCCTTGACGCCGTCGGCGCCCGGGGGCTCCTGCAGGCCCGCGGACCCGGGCGGCTCCTGCAGCCCGCTGCGCGCGCCCGGGGGCTCCTGCACGCCGCCACCCGGCTCGGCCAGGGCGCCGCCGTCGTTCACCGACCGGGCCTGCACCTCGACCGGCTTGGTCGCGCCGACATAGCCCAGCCCGGCGAACAGCGCGAACACGATCGCCGGCAGCAGCGTGATGCCGAGCTGCTTGAGCAGGTAGTCGGTGGGCACGCCCGCGTTGCGCGAGCCCTTCAGCGCCGTCACCAGCGCCGGCAGCGCGGTGTTCGAGACCGTGTCGGAGACGCGCTGCGTCAGCGGCGGCAGCGTGATGAGGCGCGCCTGCGCCGACAGCGGCGGCGCGAGGTCGGGCCGCAGCTTCGCCAGGATGATCACGTAGACGATGTACAGCCCCGCCAGCATGATGCCGGGGAAGAACGCGCCCGCGTACAGCTGCACCACCGACACGCCGGCGGTCGCGCCGTAGACGATCAGCATCACGCTCGGCGGGATCAGGATGCCCAGGCAGCCGCCAGCCGTGATGGCCCCGGCCGACAGGCGCACGTCGTAGCCGCCCTTGAGCATCTGCGGCAACGCCAGCAGGCCCATCAGCGTGACCACCGCGCCGACGATGCCGGTGGCCGTGGCGAACACCGCGCAGGTGAACAGCGTGGCCACCGCCAGCGAGCCGGGCACGCGCGCCAGCGACAGGTGCAGCGACTTGAACAGCTTCTCGATCAGGTTCGCGCGTTCGACCAGGTAGCCCATGAACACGAACAGCGGGATCGAGATCAGCACGTCGTTGCTCATCACCTTGAAGGCCGACTGCACCATCAGGTCGAGCGTCTTGTGCCAGTCGCGGTCGTAGGCCAGCCAGGTGAAGACCATGCCCATGCCCATCAGCGTGAACGCCGTCGGGAAGCCCAGCATGATCGCGACGACGACGAGGGCCAGCATCATCAGGCCGAGGTGGCCGCGGGTGACGGTCTCGGCCGAGACCAGCATCACCAGCGTGCCGGCGATGATCAGCCCCATGATGATGAAGCCGAACCAGAGTTCCTTCTTGATCTTCATTTGCGCTCCCCCCCGGACACGTGCTCCGCGGGCGCGAGGTACTTGTCGAGCGCGGCGATGTCTTCGTCCTTCACGTGCACCATCGCCTTGAGCTTGTCGACGTCGACCTCCTCGACGTCCTGCTCGCGCGACGGCCATGCCCCGTCACGGATGCAGGCCATGCAGCGCACGATCTCGACCAGGCCCTGCAGCAGCAGCATGCCGCCCGCCAGTGGGATGATGAACTTGAAGGGATACAGCGGCAGCGGCGTGGCCGAGAAGGTCTTCTCGCGGATCGCCAGCGACTCCTGCGCGTAGGTCCAGCCCGCCCAGGTCAGCGCGACGATGCCCGGCAGGAAGAACACCAGGTACAGCAGCAGGTCGAGCGTGGCCTGCGTGCGCGGCTCGAAGAAGCCGTAGAGCACGTCGCCGCGCACGTGGCCGTTCTTGCTCAGCGTGTACGCGCCCGCCATCATGAACAGCGTGCCGTACAGCATGATCTGCAGGTTCAGCGCCCAGTCGTGCGGCGAGTTCAGCACGTAGCGCGAGAACACCTCGCCGGTGATCATCACGGTCAGCACGACGATGGACCAGGCAAAGAACTGCCCGAGCCAGGTCGACAGGCGGTCGACCGCCAGCAACAATTTCTGCATCAGTTTCCCCTCGACGCCCCGATGTCACGAACAGCAAAAGGGCCACCGGCCGGACTGGCGGGTGGCCCCGTTCGGGCGGCTGCGCTTACTTGCGGCCGAAGTAGTGGTTGTAGGCCATCTTGAAGTCGACCATGTAGTCGTTCTGCCAGGGGATCACGCGCTGCGCGAAGGCCTTCTGCGAGTCGAGCACCTTCTTGAACAGCGGGTTCTCGCCGGACTTCTTGGCGATGACCTTGTCCCAGGCCTCGAGCTGCGCGCGCAGGATCGCGTCGGGCGTCTTGTAGAAGTTCACGCCGGCCTTCTTCAGCTCGGCGTAGTCCTTCGAGTTGCGCTCGATGGCCTTCCAGCTCATGTCGGCGCTCGCGGCCTCGACCGAGACGTCGATGATCTTCTTCAGCTCGGCGGGCAGCCCGTCGTACTTGCCCTTGTTGAACAGGATCTCGAACTGCTCGCCCGACTGGTGGAAGCTCTGCAGCATGCAGTTCTTGGCCACGTCGGCGAAGCCCAGCACGCGGTCGGAGCTGGCGTTGTTGAACTCGGCCGCGTCGATCAGGCCGCGGTCGAGCGCCGGCACGATCTCGCCGCCCGGCAGCGGGTTGACGGCCGCGCCCAGTTCGGTGAACACGTCGACGGCCAGGCCCACGGTGCGGTACTTCAGGCCCTTCAGGTCCTCGACCTTGGCGATGGGCTTCTTGAACCAGCCCAGCGGCTGCGTCGGCATCGGGCCGTAGACGAACGAGCGCACTTCGATGTTCAGCGACTTGTAGATCTCTTCGAGCAGCGCCTCGCCACCGCCGTAGTAGTGCCAGGCCAGCACCATGTTCGGGTCCATGCCGAAGGCCGGGCCCGAGCCCCACAGCGCCAGCGCCGAGTTCTTGCCGTAGTGGTAAGCCAGCACGCCGTGACCGCCGTCGAGCGTGCCCTTGGCCACGGCCTCGAGCAGCTGGAAGGCCGGCACCACCGAGCCTGCGGGCAGCACCTCGATCTTCAGGCGGCTGCCCGCCATGTCGTTCACCTTCTTCGCGAAGTCGTTGGCGTACTCGTGGAAGATGTCCTTCGCCGGCCAGGTGCTCTGGAAGCGGAAGCTCGTGGTCTGTGCGTTCGACACCATCGGCGCGGCCATCGCACCGGTGGCCACGGCGCCGGCGGCGGCCTTCTTCAGGAATCGGCGGCGGGGCGCGGGGGTCTGCTGGGTCATGCGGTTGTCTCCGTTCGGTGGATGTGAAAGCCATCGCGCTTCGCACGGCGCGTCTCGCTGCAGTTTCAGCGTCGGTGCCTGACACAGGCAAGTGGAGGAAACCCTTCGCGACGCTGACGCTTCAGCGACAGATACACCCGCGTCTGCACGGGGCATCGCCCTTCGGCTACAAGCGGGTCGCCCCTCAGGGTCTCCACCGATTCGCGGGGTCGGCCTCAGTCGCGGATCGCCTCGACCTGGATCAGCAGTCGCACGCGGTCGGCGATCAGCGGCAGGCCGTAGCCGATGCCGAAATCGCTGCGGTCGAACTCGGCGCTGAAGTCGCCGCCGCAGACCTCGCGCCGGTAGACCGGGCTGGTGTAGCAGTCGAAGCGCTGCGCCGTCAGCGTCAGCGGCCGGCTCGTGCCGCGCAGCGTGAACTCGCCGCGCAGTTCGCGCACCCGTGGGCCGTCGAAGACGAAGCGCTCGGCCACGAAGTAGGCCTCGGGGTGCGCCTCGCTGGCCAGCAGGTCGGGCTCGCGCAGGCGCTTGTCGAACACCGGCGCGCCGGTGCTCACGCCGGCCGTCGGGATGCGCAGCTGCACGCGGCCGGTGCCGGCCTCGCGGTCGAGTTCGGCGCTGCCCTGCAGCGGGCCGAAGCGGCCGCGGATCGTCGAGGTGCCGAAATGAACGACCTCGAAATGCACGTAGCTGTGCAGCGCGTCGAAGCGGTAGGTCGCGCCGCGCGCGGGCGCAGTGGCCAGCACCGCCAGCGCGGCCAGCGCGATGGCGCAGCCGCGTCGGCACCGTCGGCGCAGGGTCGGCGGCATCGCGTCGGTCCGGTGGTGCGCCAGGGCCGCGCTCACAGCGGTGCCACGCCGGTCAGCGCGAGCCTGAAGCGCACCTGCACCTCGTCGGCGACCATCGAGGTGTCTTTCCAGTCGCCGTCGCCGATGCGGAAGTCGAGCCGCCGGATCGCGAAGGCGCCGGTCGCGGTGGTCGTCGCACCCGTCTGCGCCAGCGTCACCGGCACGAGCACGGCCTGGCTCGCGCCCTTGATCTTCAGCGTGCCGGCCACCTCGTAGCGGCCGGCGCCGGTGGCCCTGACCGCGGTGCTCTGGAAGCTGGCCTGAGGAAACCTCTTCGTGTCGAACCAGTCGGCCTTGGCGATCTCGCTTTCGGTCTCGGCCGCGCCGAGCGACACGCTCGCCAGGTCGATCGTGAAGGCGATCTTCGCGGCCGCGGGCTGCTTCGGATCGAAGGCGAGCTGCGCGGTGTAGGTCTTGAAGCGGCCGTCCACCGGCACGCCCATCTGCCGGCTGGTGAAGGCGATCTCGCTGCCGGCGGGCAGCAACTGCTGCGCGCCGGCCGAGGTGGCGGCAAACAGCGCGGCGCCGGCCAGCGCGAGGGTCGGGAGGGCAGGTCGCGGCATCGGGGTGTTCATCGTGGCGTCTCGGTCGGTCTCAAGGGTGGGCGTGGGGGACGGGACGGCCTCAGCCGCGGCCCGGCCGCATGCGCGCGAGCAGCCCGTCGTGGTCGACGAAGCGGTGCTTCAGCGCCGCGGCGACGTGCAGCAGCACCAGCGCCGCCAGCGTGAAGGCCAGCGCCGCGTGCAGCGGCTTCAGGGCCTCGGCCAGCGCCTTGTCGGCGGGCACGAAATCAGGCAGCGGCAGCACGCCGAAGGCCACGACGGGGAAGCCCGCCGCCGAGCTGTAGGCCCAGCCCGCCAGCGGCACGGCGAAGAACAGCCCGTACATCAGCCGGTGCGTCAGGTGCGCGGCGCGCTGCTGCCAGGCCGGCATCGGCAGGTCGGCCGGCGGCCGGTGCGTCAGGCGCCAGACCAGGCGCAGCGCCGACAGCGCGAGGATCGTCACGCCCGCCCACTTGTGCCAGTTGTAGAGCTTCAGGCGCGTCGGCGACATCGGCAGGTCGGACATGGACAGACCCATCGCGAACGAGCCGACCAGCGCCATGGCCAGCAGCCAGTGCAGGCCGATGGCGACCGGGGTGTAGCGGGCGGCGGGAGCGTTCATGCGTCGGGGTGGGCGTCGGGGCGTGTCGGGCCGCGGGGGCGGACTTTGGGGCGGCGCAGGCGGTGGCATTTCACACCTCTGCCCGTGAGAGTTCGAAAAACGTGCAGAACGTTCCCGAGGTCTGCAGAATCTGCGCGGCGATTCTCCCGCCCCGATGCCGCGTAAGCCCATGGCCACCGCCGAAGAACGTGTCCTGCTGTCCGAACTGAGCGACCTGATCCGCGTCGGCGAGCCGCTGCCCTTCCGCGTGCTCGACGCGCAGGCGCGGCTGCTGCTCAACGAAGGCCAGGTCCTGCTGGGCGAGGCGCAGGTCGAGATGCTGATCGAGCGCGGCGCCTGGGCCGAGCGCCCGCAGGTCGTGGCCGAGCGCGGCCGCCGCGCGGCCGCGGCCGGCGGCGTCAGTGCCGTGCCCTCGGGCCAGCGCCGCCGCACGCTGTTCGACGCCTGGGAGCAGTGCGTCTGGGACCTCGACGCGCTGCTGCGCCAGGCGGGCCGGCCCGCCGGGGTCGGCGCCGCGCTGGCCGAGTTCGTGCAGGCGCAGGTCGCGCTGGTCGACCGCGACCCCGACATCGCCCTGTTCATGGCCGTGCGCCAGGACGACCGGCGCTTCGCGCTGTACGCGCTGACGCACGGGCTGCACACCGCCACCGTCGCGCTGCTCGCCGCACGCGCGCTCGGCTGGAGCATGGCGCAGCAGGCCAGCCTCGTCGGCGCCGCGCTGACGATGAACGTCTCCATCCTCGAACTGCAGGCGCACATGGCCGAGCAGGACACGCCGCCCACGCAGAAGCAGCTGGAGCAGATCCGCAGCCACCCGCTGCGCTCGCTGAAGCTGCTGCGCGACTCCGGCGTCGACGATGCCGCCTGGCTCGAGGCCGTGCTCGACCATCACGAGCACCGCGACGGCAGCGGCTACCCGCGCGGCCGGCGCGACGCGGGCGAACTGCCCTTGCTGCTGCGCGCGGCCGACGTCTTCATGGCCAAGATCAGCCCGCGCGCGCTGCGCGCGCCGCTGCTGCCGCAGGCCGCGGCGCGCCAGCTCTTCCAGCAGGAGGCCGGCGGCCCGCTGGCCGCCGCGCTGATCAAGTCGCTGGGCATCTACCCGCCCGGCGACCTCGTGCAGCTGCGCAGCGGCGAGGCCGCCGTCGTCACGCACCGCGGCAGCACCGGCGCCGCGCCGCGCGTGGCCGCGATCAGCGACGCCCGCGGCCGGCCGGTGGCCGGCACCACGCCGCGCGACACCTCGGACCCCGCCTGGGCGATCACCGGCACGCTGGTCGAGCGCGCTGCCTACACGCGCGTGTTGCCCGAGCGCGTGTACGGGCTGGTCGAGGCCTGACGAGACACCCGCCGAGGCCGCGCTTCAGCTCACGCTGCGTCAGCGCGCTGCGGCCAACTGCGCAGCCGGCGTCGCCGCGGCGCAGGGCCAGCGGCCCTGGCACGCTGCGGCGGCCACGCGCAGGTCGTGGCCGATCACCACGCGCACGTCGGCGCGATCGGTCTCGCCGGGTGCGCGCGTGATGCCGGCGCCGTCGGGCATGCGCCGTACGATCTCGAGCGCCGCCGCCAGCTGCCCGGGCTGGTACTCGACCTGGGTGCGTGGGCTGTTGAACGGCCGCAGGTTGCTCAGCCGCGCCTGTGGCGCGCCGCGCTCGTGCAGCCAGTCGCGCAGCCGTGTCGCTGCGCCACGCATGCCGTTGCCGTTGGTGATCTCGACTCGGAAGCCGGACAGGCGCTCCGGGGCGGCTCCGGCCATGGCCCCCGTCGACGACGCCGCGTCGGCGACGACCGAAGACGTCGGCGCGCCGACCGCCTCGGTGGCGGCCGGGGACGCGGCGGCCACCGGCCCGGCGGGTGCCGTGTGGGGGGCGGGTTCGGCGCCTGGCGCCGCCCCGGGGTCGACCGCCGGCGCCGCCGCGGCCGCGGCCGCGGCCGGCCGCAGCATGATCTCGGCGCGCGCAATGTTCGTGCGCGCCATCTCGTGCCCGGGCTCGCGCGCCAGCGCTGCGCGCAGGAAGGGCAGCGCGCGCGCGTACTGGCCGCTCAGCAGCAGGGCGTAGCCGAGGTTGTTCAGGTACTGCGCGCTTTCGGGCGCGAGGTCGACGGCGTGGCCGAAGGCACTGATCGCGCCGTCGTACCGGCCGAGCACCGCCTGCGCGATGCCCAGCGCGTGGAAGGCCGCCGCGTTCTCGGGGTCGGCGAAGGCTGCCTTCGAGTAGGCCTCGGCGGCCTCCTGCCAGCGGCCCTCGCCCTGGTAGGCCTCGCCGAGCGCGGCATAGGCGCGGCCGTTCGCCGGGTCGCCGCCGTGCGAGACGCGCATCAGCGGCTCGATGCGCCAGGCCGCGCCGGCGCGCGGCTCGACGCTGGCGCAGCCGATCAGCGCGGCGCACACCAGCGTGCCGAGGGCGACGGGGGCAAGTCGGAAGGCGGGCATGGTGTTTCTCCTGGAACGCGGGGCGGTGTCGCGACACTCAGCGGCCGCCGGCGAAGGTCGGCAGCAGCAGGCGGTAGACCTGGATCATGGCCGGGCCCATCAGCACGACCATCAGCGAGGGGAAGATGCAGAACATCAGCGGGAACAGCAGCTTCAGCGCGATCTTCGCCGCGGCCTCCTCGGCCTTCTGGCGCCGCCGGGTGCGCAGCATGTCGGCGTGGATGCGCAGCGATGCGGCGATGCTCGTGCCGAAGCGCTCGGCCTGGCTGATCATGGTCACGAAGCCGTCGACCTCGTCGACGCCGGTTCGAATCGCGAAATTGCGCAGCGCCTTCTCGCGGTCGGCGCCGGCACGCAGTTCCAGGTTCACCAGGCGCATCTCCTCGGACAGCACCGGGCTCTTGAACTGCATGTCCTCGGCCACTCGCATCAGCGCCGACTCGGTGCCGAGACCGGCCTCGACGCACACCGTCATCAGGTCGAGCGCGTCCGGAAAGCTCTCGAAGATCTCGCGCTGGCGCCGTGTCACCTTACCCGACAGCCAGGCGTTCGGGCCGTAGTAGCCGAAGCAGGCCATCAGCAGGATGATCATCAGCAGGTTGTTGCCGCGCAGTGTCGAGCCGGCGAGTGACATGCCGGCGAAGGCGAGCATCGGCAGGCCCAGCGTCAGCAGGGTCTTCACGCCGAAGAAGACCGTCGGCGCCGCCGGGTTGCGGATGCCGGCATGTGCAAAGCGCAGCTTCAGGCTCGACTTCTCGAATCCCTCCTCAGGTGCCGAGAGCTTGCCGATCGGCCGCGAGACGTTCGCGAACCACTTCACCCATCGGTCCGAGCGTGCCGGCCGCGCGTCGCCGGCGGTGAACTCGCGCAGCCGGTCCTGCGCGGCGTTCGGTCGCATCACCGCGGTCGCGCCGAGCACGCCGGCGACGACGACGACGAAGACGAGCACGAGAAAGGCGATCTGCAGGGTCGTCATGGAGGCCTCGCTTGACTACACGCGGATGCGGATGATCTTGCGCATCCACAGGATGCCCAGCAGCATCATGAACAGCGCGACGCCGATCAGCTTCTGACCGGCCGGGTCGGTCCAGAGCACCGACATGAACTTCGGGTTGATGAGGTTGACCATGAAGGCCACGCCGAAGGGCAGCGCGGTCAGGATCTGGCCCGACAGCTTGCCCTCGGCCGACAGCGTGCGCACCTCGCCGAGCAGCTTCAGTCGCTCGCGCACGATCGCGCTGATCTTGTCCAGCAGCTCGGCCAGGTTGCCGCCCGACTCGCGCTGGATCATCACCGCGACGACGAAGTAGCTGACGTCCGGCAGCGGCACGCGGTCGGCCAGACGAGCCAGCGCCTCGTGCGCCGGCACCCCATAGTTCATCTCGTCGAACAGGATGCGGAAGTCGCGGCCCAGAGGGTCGGCGAGCTCGTCGCCGATCATCTTCACCGCCGTCGGGAAGGCGTGGCCGGCGCGCATCGCGCGACTCATCAAGTCGAGCGCCTCCGGGAACTGGCGCTCGAAGCGCTCGACCCGTGCCGCCTTGCGCGACCCCACGCGCCACCAGGGCAGGATCGCCAACGCCAGCGCGAGCGCCGCGCCAAGGATCGGTGGTCGCCCGAGCAGCGAGGGCAGCAGCGCGCCGAGCAGCGCCAGCCCGGCCGACATCAGGATCAGCTCACCCGGCGACACCGCCATGCCCGAGGCCTTGACGTGGCGCGACAACTGCTGCCCTGCCTCGCTGCGGTCGAGCAGGTGCTGGAACCAGGGCAGCCGCGTCAGGTTCTGCTCGCGCGCGATGCTGACCTCGACCTGCAGTTCGCCGCGCAGCGCTGCCAGGCGCTGCGCCACGCGCCGCGCCTCGGCGCTGCGGCTGGAAGCCCAGAGGTTGTACAGGCCCTCGAACGCCAACACCACGGCCAGGAAGGCCAGCACCGCGAACATGATGAAGGAGGTGTCCATCGCCCTCGCCTCCTCAGACTGCGCGCCGCACCGGCGAGAACATCGTCTCGGGCAGGCGGATGCCGCGCGTCAGCAGGCGGTCCCAGAAGCGCGGGCGCACGCCGGTGGCGGTGAAGTGGCCCTCCACCGCACCGGTGGGCGAAACGCCGGTCTGGCGGAACTGGAAGATCTCCTGCAGCGTCAGCGTCTCGCCCTCGATGCCGGTGACCTCCTGGATGCTCGTGATCTTGCGCGTTCCGTCGGACAAGCGGTTGGCCTGGATGATCACGCCGATGGCCGAGGCGATCTGCGCGCGCGCCGCGCGCATCGGCAGGTCCACGCCGGCCATCGCGATCATGCTTTCCAGGCGCGCCAGCGCGTCTCGCGGCGTGTTCGCGTGGATCGTCGTCATCGAGCCCTCGTGGCCGGTGTTCATCGCCTGCAGCATGTCCATGGCCTCGGCGCCGCGCGTCTCGCCGAGGATGATGCGGTCCGGTCGCATGCGCAGCGCGTTGCGCACCAGCGCGCGCTGCGTCACCTCGCCACGACCCTCGACGTTCGGCGGCCGCGTCTCCAGGCGCACCACGTGCGGCTGCTGAAGCTGGAGCTCGGCGGCGTCCTCGATCGTCACGATGCGTTCGGTCGGCGCGATGTAGCTGCTCAGGATGTTCAGCAGCGTCGTCTTGCCCGAACCCGTGCCTCCGGAGATCAGGATGTTGATCTCCGCCTCCGAGAGCGCGCCGATGAACTTCGCCATGTCCTCGGACACGGACTTGTACTCGATCAGGTTGTGGATGCGCAGCGGAACCACCGCGAAGCGCCGGATCGACAGGATCGGCCCGTCGATGGCCAGCGGCGGAATGATCGCGTTCACGCGCGAGCCGTCGGGCAGCCGCGCGTCGACCATCGGGCTCGATTCGTCGATGCGCCGGCCCACGCGGGAGACGATCTTGTCGATGATCTTCATCAGGTGGGCGTCGTCGACGAAGCTCACGTCGGTGAGCTCCAGGCGCCCCTTGCGCTCGACGTAGACCTGCTTGAAGGTGTTCACCAGGATGTCCGACACCGTGGCGTCGGCCAGCAGCGGCTCGAGCGGCCCCAGTCCCAGCATCTCGTACTGGATGTCGCGCACCAGGCCGCGGCGCTCGGCCGCGTTGAGCACCAGGTTCTCCTCGAGCAGCAGGCGCTCGACCATGTTGCGCAGCTCGTCCTTCAGGCGCTCCGGCGACAGGCTTTCCATCGCCTCCAGATCGATGCGCTGCAGCAGCAGCTGGTGGATCTGCACCTTGATCGAGTGGTAGGCGCGCGTGCCCTGCGCGGCCTCCTCGGCGGTCTCGGTCATCGGCGCGAAGCCCGAAGGCGCCGCACCCAGTCGTTCACGCAGGCTCATGGTGTGCCCCGGTTCGTGGCATGGGTCGGTTCAAGGGTGAGCATCGCCGGTCTCCTCAGGGCGCCGCGCCACGGAACAGGCCCGACAGCCAGCCGCTGCGAGCGCGCGCCTTCTCGGGGGCGATGGCCGCGGCCAGCTCGCGCAGCGCCTTCGTGATCGCGCTCGAGCTGGCCAGCTCGAGCGCGATC
>Ga0208460_10002163_pt1 | contig 11319 bp, 10 predicted proteins | sample AD_STIC10_MetaG_FD_184436 | JGI IMG/M metagenome (GOLD analysis project Ga0208460, IMG submission 184436) | Active sludge microbial communities of municipal wastewater-treating anaerobic digesters from USA - AD_STIC10_MetaG (SPAdes) (version 2) | ecosystem: Engineered > Bioreactor > Anaerobic >... | reverse complement strand
CAATTCGCTCCGCTACCGGCACCGTTGCCGCGAACATAATCACGTTCTCCACGGGCCCTTTGAGACTAGTAAATATTTCGTTTAACTATTTTTCCCTTATGCCGATATTATGGATGGGACATAATGATACAGTCGCGCATGTTCTTGAATACGCTGTCCTTACCATTTATCACCTGTGAGCGAGGGGCGGATGAAGAAGAAGGCCAAGAGCTTCAAAACGCAGTTAAAAAAGTACCTCGGAATAAAAGGGCTCGATATCGTCGTATATCTACGCGACGGCAAATCGATCGAACTGAACAAAAATAGATCTCTCGTAAAGGACCATATCGTCCTCGTCGACAAGAACAACAGGGAAATGCGCATTCCCATCTCGCAGATCGTTTCGGTTGATTTGTTCGCCGCCTGAGGTAAATCGCATTTTTCCCCCAAAACAGACCTTCTCCCCGCCGGCAGGCGGGGATTCTTTTATACCGTCGCTTCGTTAATAATAATTATTGACAGCCCGCCGCCGGCTTTATACTGTATCAGGCGTCATTTGGAATGTATAGCATTTTAAATAGACATCTTTCTTGAATACGTTATATTTCATGGCCGGTCGGGCCACCGCTTCCGCCGGATATCGACACCCGGCCGTAACGACGGCAGGTCACTGTGTACAATCTCCGTGGCAAGGGGAGCCGTTGATCCGGCGTAATCCGCGCAAGCGCCCGCATGAACGGAAAAACAACGGTCGTTGAGGCGGGGCGACAACTCAAACGACATCCCGGAGTTTCTACCTTTAATGCAGAATGTCAAATATCACGCCATCAACACCGCGTCCGTCATCGCCTTCGCCCTTGTCCTCGCCGCAGGGATCAACCAGCTTATACGGTTGAGCATTACTCCGCTGCCCGGACATCAAGAGCGCAAAACCCGTGTCGTCGGAGCGCAGGCCCCGGCCAGGACCTTCGACGATTACAGGCGGATACTCGACTCGGGCTTTTTCCGCCTTGCGGGGCAGGAGGCCCTTAACGGCGGCTCGACGTTATCGAGCAAACTTACCGAACTCCAGTTGATGGGAACGATCTCCGGACCGGCTTCGATTGCCCGTGCTCTCATTAAAAAGAGCACCGAAAAGGACCCGGAGGTCTTCCGGATAGGCTCCCCGGTATACGGTTACACCCTTGTTAGGATCGACAACACGAAGGTTTATCTTCGGGGGACCGACAAGAAGCTGGAGATGCTGGATATGTTCGCCGGCCCACCCTCCGCGGATGCCGGCAAAGCGCCCCCCCCGGGAGGCGCGGAAGGCCGGATCAAGCAGACAATCAGCAGGGCCGAACTGCAGCAGAAGGTGCTCAACAACATGGATAACGCCCTGGCCGGGCTTCGCGCGGGGCCCTATCGTGTGGATGGGAAGATTCAGGGCTACAAGCTCTTCCGGGTCCAGCCGGACAGCGTACTCTATCAGCTTGGAGCCCGAAACGGGGACGTTGTGCGCAGGGTAAACGGACATCCCATAGACAGCACCGAAAAGCTGTATCAGATGTGGAAATCGATCCAGGGTGATTCCAGAATCACGATCGATCTGGAGCGCGGAGGGAAGCTCGTAAATTATGACTTCACCGTTTCCGAATAGGGAAATAACAAAGGGGATAAGCACATGACCTTTTCAAGATTGCCCAGGACCGTTAGCATCATTACGCTGATCCTCACGTGCGGAGCCCTGGGGGGCCCACGCCTTTTTTCGCAGTCCGTCGAGGATGGCGCGGCCGAGGCTGTCCGCAAACCCGTCGTCGAGACCCCGCTTAAAGCCGACACCGAAAACCCGGTCACCCCGGAGGAAAAGGCATCCGAAACGCCGGCCAACCCCCCACTGGACAGGCAGGACGGGCCCCGGAAAGCCCCCAAAATCGACAGGACCGAAAAATATTTTACGCTCAACTTCAAGGACGTCGAGCTTGCCGAATTCCTCAATATAATGAGCCAGCTCATTAAAAAGAACATCATGGTCGACGAAAAGGTGCGCGGCAAGATCACTATAAGCTCGGCAAAGCGCATACCCGTCGCTCAGGCCTTCGACATACTCAAGTCCATCCTCGAGATCAAGGGATTCGCCGTAATCGAGACCGAGAACTTAATCAAGGTCGTCCCTATAAAGGACGCCATCAAGAAAAATGTCGAAATAATCGTGGACAAAGACGGCGCCGCGGCGATTCCGGCCGAGGACCGTACCATCACTTATCTCCTTCAGGTGGATTACGCCGACGCCAACGAGATCGCCAACGTGCTGCGCCAGCTCAAATCCAACGATACCGACCTCGTGGTATATCCTCCGCTGAACACAATTATACTCAGCGGAAACGCCAAGGAGATCGGCGGCCTCACCCGGATCAGCCGCTCCCTGGACAGGAAGATAGAGGAGATCAAGGATGACAGGGCGCGCAAAGGGAACATTCACGTCATTCATCTCGAAAACGCGGACGCCGAGAAGCTCGCCGCCGTTCTGTCGCGCATTCCATTTTCCGAAACGGCCAAAATCGACACGTCCCCGATAACGCCCGCCGCCGGAACGACACCGCCACAGCAGGCCCCGGCCGTGCGGCGCTCGGACCGCACCGCCCGAGTCACCCAGACACAGCAGACGGCGCCGCCGTCCGCATCGACCCAGAAATTGTCCATCATAGCCAACAAGGAGACCAATTCGCTCATCATCTCGGCTACGCCCCAGGAGTTCGCCGAGATAGAGCGTATCGTAAACGAGCTGGACACCGTCCGCGAACAGGTTTACATCGAAACCCTGATCGTCGAGGTGAACGCCCAGGATGGATGGTCGCTCGGAATCGACTGGATGATGGGGGACCAGAGCGGAAAGCATATATACGGCGGTTCCTCGATAATGGGCGCCCCGCCAAGCTATACGCCTCCGAGCGGCCTTGGCGGCAAGACCCTCGCGGTGCCTGCCGCCACCGGCTTCCAGCTCGGCTATCTCGCCGACAGGAGCATACTCGGCTATATCCTTCTCAACGCCACCGGGATCGACAATAAGTACAACATCCTCTCCACGCCCCAGATCCTTACCCTGGACAACCAGGAGGCGGAAATCAACGTGGGGGAGGAAATCCCGGTCCCGACGAACAACCGGATAAGCGACACCGGCGTGCAGTTCTACACCTACGAGTATAAAACCGTGGGCGTGAAGCTTAAGATCACACCTCATATAACGCAGAAGAACCGCATCACCCTCGATCTCTACCAGGAGGTCAATTCCGTTACAGGCACCACGACGGTCTCCCCCACCGGCACCGTCATCCCGCCCGAGCTCGGAAAGCGCGACATTAAGACCAAGATAACCGTCCACGACGGAAAAACGATCGTTGTGGGCGGGCTAATCCGCAATAATTCGAACGTCGAGGAGACCAAGGTGCCCATACTCGGCGACATCCCGCTTTTGGGCTGGTTCTTCAAACGCAAGACCGTCCAGAACACGAAGACCAACCTTCTGGTTTTCATAACCCCGCACGTGGTGACCAGGCCCGACCGCGCCGAGGCCCTGACCGACCAGAAGCGCGAGGCCCAGCGCCGGGTAAGAGGAAGATAGGCATGGCCCTGCGAGGCAGGAAAACAAAACCGCTCGGAGCCCTGCTCGTCGACAGAAAGGTCCTCACGGCGGAACAGCTCCAGGAGGCGCTCATCCTACAAAAAACGACGCCGCTTCGCCTGGGGCAGCTTCTAATAAAAAAGGGCCTTGCGACCGAGGATGAGGTCCTCGAGGCGCTTGCGGAACAATCCGGCGTTCCCTATCAGAAGAGCATCGCCTTCGACGACCCCGACGATATCTTTTCCCGGGTTCCCACCTATTTTTTAAAAAAGAACAAGGTGGCGCCCTTCAGGGCGGGCGGCTCGGTTATCTATGTGGCAGCCGCCGATGTGCTCAACATCCACCCCTTCGACGATCTAAAAATGCTTTACCCCGACCACGACATCGAGGCCGTACTCGCGCCCGAGGCGGAGATATCCAGGATCATCAACAGTCATTACGACATCATGCGCGCAGACTCCGCCGGGGAAGTGATCGAGGGACTCGCCGGCTCCGATTTCGAGATTTTAAGCTCGCCCGTCCTCGAGACCGAGGACATACTCGACATGGCGAACGAGGCGCCCATTATCCGCCTCGTCAACACCATGATAACCCAGGCCGTTCAGGACAGGGCGAGCGACATCCATCTGGAGCCCTACGAAAAGGACATGGCGGTCCGCTTCCGCATTGACGGCATACTGTACCAGATGTTCACCCCGCCCAAGAAGTTCCAGGGCGCCATAATATCACGCATAAAGATAATGGCGAACCTAAACATCGCCGAGAACCGCCTTCCTCAGGACGGACGCATCCAGATCAAGATTGGCGGCAAGGACATCGACATACGCGTATCGGTCTTCCCCACCTATTACGGCGAGCGTGTCGTCATGAGGCTCCTCAACAAGACCGACATGAACTTCGACCTTTCGGCCATGGGCTTCTCCGCGGCCGTACTTAAATCCTTCGAGGCGACCATCCGAAAGACCTACGGGGTGGTCCTGGTCACCGGCCCGACCGGAAGCGGGAAGAGCACCACCCTATATGGAGTGTTGTCGGGCCTTCGCTCTCCCGAGATCAACATCCTTACGGTCGAGGACCCCATCGAGTACCAACTGCACGGCGTTGGCCAGATGCAAGTCAAGCCGAAGATCGATCTGACGTTCGCGAACGGCCTGCGCTCCATACTCCGTCAGGACCCGGACGTCATAATGATCGGCGAGATACGCGATCTCGAGACCGCCGAGATCGCCGTGCAGGCAGCGCTGACCGGCCACAGGGTGTTCTCCACCCTGCATACCAACGACGCGGCCAGCGGCGTCACGCGCCTCATCGATATGGGGGTCGAGCCCTTCCTTATCACCTCGTCGGTAAACGCGTTCCTGGCCCAGCGGCTGGTTCGGACGATCTGCCCGAGCTGCCGGCAGCCCTATCGCCCAACGGCGCAAATGCTCTCGGAGCTCGGCCTTGGCGGGGCAAAGGCCAAAGGGGCCAGGTTCTTTCACGGCAAAGGCTGCGAAAAGTGCCTGGGTACGGGCTTTATGGGCCGTACCGGTATTTTCGAATTCCTTCCCCTTTCCAACGACATCCGCCGGATGATCATAAATCGCGCGGAGGCCTACGAGATCAAGGAACAGGCGATTCGGGAGGGAATGGTGACCCTGCTCGCCGACGGACTCCAGAAGGCGATGGCCGGCGCCACGACGGTCGAGGAAGTCCTAAGGGTAAGCTGACATGATCTTCGAGTACCAGGCGCTTAACAGAAAGGGCGACACTGTCGCGGACGTGGTGGACGCCCCCAGCGAACAGGCCGCCCGCCAGAAGATCCGCGGTATGGGGCTCTATCTCGTAAAGCTCGAGGAGCACGGAGGGAAGCCCTCGGCGGCCTCGTCCGCGTCGAGGAGCGGAATCCGAAGGGCATACGAGGGACTGAGGTATTATCTGGACCTCAAGTTCAGCTCCAGACAGGTGGGCATATTCTCGCGCCAGCTATCCGTGCTTCTGGGCGCGGGGATGCCGCTTCTGGTGGCGATCAACGACATCATCGACCAGGTCGACAACAGAAACTTCAAGAGCATCGTAGTCGATATAAAGGAGAAGCTCGAGGAGGGATCGTCCTTTTCGGCCTGCCTGGAGCGGCATCCGATCGTTTTCACCGAGATGTACATCAACATGGTGCGAGTCGGAGAGAGCCTCGGTTCGCTCGACCAGGTGATAGAGCGGCTCGCCGAGCTCGAGGAGAAGAAGAACATACTCAAGGGCAAGATCCAGGCGGCGCTGTGGTATCCCGCATTTCTGATATTTTTCGCCATTCTGGTCGTCCTCTTCATCATGATAAACATCATTCCCTCCCTCACGCGGATGTTCCTGGAGCTCGGCAAGGACCTCCCCCTGCCCACCAGGGTGGTGATGGGATTCAGCGATTTCCTGGCGAGCTTCTGGCCCCTCCTTCTGGCTGTACTGGCGGCAGGCGCGCTCTTCGTCAGAAAGTACGTTAAAACACCCGAGGGAAGGCGCAAGGCCGACGAACTCAAACTCTCCATACCGCTTGTCGGAAACCTCTACCGTAAGCTCGTGGTGCTGCGCTTCACCCAGAACCTCGGGGTGCTTCTTTCCAACCGTGTGGACATAATGAAATCATTCGAAATAGTGAAAAAGATAGTGGTAAACTCCGTCATCGAGGAAAAGATAGACGAGGCGGCCGACCGGATCCGAGAGGGCTCGTCCGTATCCACGGCGCTTGCCAGGGCCGATTTTCTCCCGAGACTCGTCATCGGGATGATCGCCGCGGGCGAGGCGAGCGACAGGCTGGACGCCATGCTCCAGAATATTGGACGCGTGTACGAAACCGAGCTCGACCTCACGGTGACCAGCCTCACCAGCATGATCGAGCCGATAATCATCATAATCATGGGCGTTGTCATAGGGCTTATCGTCATCGCGGTGCTTCTGCCCATTTTCGAGATGAACCTAATATTACAGTGAGGGAGACATGAAACGGATTCTAAGAGCAATCGCACAGCGCGCGGCAGCCGCCACTACCGGATTGAGGGGAAACGCGGGCTTCACGCTAATCGAGCTCATGATCGTAATCGCCATCATAGGCATTCTATCGATCATCGTGGTGCCGCGCTTTATGGATATTCCGCAGAAGGCCCGCGTTGAGGCGACCAAACAGCAGATCGCGGCCTTCGGCCTTGCGCTCGATCGTTACAACCTCGACAACGGCATATACCCGACCACCGAACAGGGACTGGCCGCGCTTATAGAACGGCCCTCCTCCGAGCCCGCCCCGATGAACTACAACGAGGGGGGATATCTCAAGAAGAAGGAGCTTCCCAAGGACCCGTGGGGACGCGATTACATATACCGCTCGCCGGGCGATCACGGCAACGATTACGAGATCATGAGCCTCGGCGCCGACGGCAGGGACGGCGGCGAGGGCGTGAACGCGGACATAAAAAGCTGGTAAGCCCCGCACTCCCTGCAGTGTATACGGCCGGAAGGGCTCATAACCTTAAGGGGCGGGGCGGCTTTACCCTCCTCGAGCTCATCGTGGTGATCGCCATAATCTCGATCATGGCGATGCTCATCGTGCCGCGCATTCCGCGCTTTGCGGGCACGGACCGGGGCAGCTTCATCATCCTGACAGGCATAGTCGCCCGCTGCTTCGACGACGCCTATCTCAAGGGGAACACCAACTACCTCATCGTCCACCTTTACGATCGAGGAACCGAATCCGGGGAATACGATGAAAAGATTTTCAGCCGCGGAAACGGCCTCTCGGTGGTGACCATGGACCGGCAGGGCAGGTTTTCCGATTCGCGCGATAGGCTGCTCGCCTACCATCGCTTTCCGGACTCGTTTAAAATTGAAGAGGTCATCGTCCCCGGAGCGGACCCCATAAGGGAGGGAAACGTGTTCATTCCTTTTCACCCCTCGGGTTCCTCCGCGAACGCGATCCTTCATATTCTTACCGGCGGAAGGGATCGATGGTCCGTGCGCATCAGCCGCTTAAAAAAAGAGGCCAGGATAACGCATGAATACGACGTATTCGAATGAGGGCCGCGGCGGGTTTGCGCTCGTCGAGATTCTCATCGCAATCGCCATACTCTCCATCGCCATGCTCGCAATCATATCCGGCGTGTCCTCCGGCATAGCCGCCATATCCGGAAACAGGAACATGACCCGGGCCATGCTGATAGCGAAGAGCAGGCTGAGCCTTTATTACGTGTACCGCATGCGCGAGCCGGACGCGCAGGAGGAGGCTGTAAAGGAGTATCCCGGATTCAGCTACAGCAGGAAAACTACGAAGTTCGAGCACGAGCTCTTCGGGCCGGTAAACGCACGGCGGGTCGAGATAACCGTGCACTGGACGGAGAGGGGGCGCAAACGCAACTACACCCTAAGCTACGTGTATCCGGAGAGGATGTGAAGCGCGGAACCGCCCGTATAATGGCCCAAAACCTTCGCTCCGTCATTGCGCGCTTGGCGCGGGACCGGGCGGGCTTCTCCCTGCTCGAGGTGATCGTCGCCACTGCGGTCTCCTCGGTCATACTCCTCATGGTGTATTCGGCCCACCGTTCCATCATGACCTCCGTGTTCGACCTCACCGGAATCGCCGAGTTCCACGAGAACATTACCCTCGCCATCCGGCGCATGGACAGGGACATATCCTACGCGTACGCCCAGAAATTCAACGAGCACGTCTGTTTCATCGGCGAGAATCGTTCGGGCCAGACCTCCGACGGGCGCATCGATTTTATCACCACCGACTTCCAGAGCGAATCCATCTCCCTTACCCCGAAGAGGCAAAACCCGTCCAGCGACATCTACGAGGTTGGATACCACCTGCGCCCCGACCGCGAGGTCCCCGGGCTCCATCAACTAATGCGGCGAAGCGACCTTCATTACGACGACAACCCTCTCGAAGGGGGCGATGAAGACGTACTGCTCGACAACGTCGTGGATTGCAGATTCGAGTTCTGGCTGAGGAACGACTGGGTGGACAAATGGGACTCGCGCGAGGCAAAAATACACCCGCAGGCGGTGAGGACCACGCTTCGCGTAAAGAATTACCGCGGAGTCGTTGAAGATTTCGTGTTCATATCCTACGTAAACCCGGTGAACGAATGAGCCCCCGTAAGCTTTTCCATGCCCTTTCGAAGGCCGCCGTTCGCGACTACCGCAGGCGCGAAAAGGAGCTCCTCGAAAAGGGGCTTTTGGGCGCCTTTGCGGGTTCGTCGGGTTATATCCTGGTCATAGTGCTCCTCGTAATTTCGCTCCTGGTGGCCATTTCGAGCGAATTCATAATCACGGCCCAGACAAACGTGCGGTATATCGGCAAATTCAGCGAGTCCCTGCGCGCCCGCACCATCGCGCGGGCGGGCGTAAACCTTGCGGTCGCGCTCCTCGAGGCCGACAAAAAGGGGGCCGCCTCCGGCCTTCTTTCCGGGGTTTCGACAAACACGAACGTTGACTCGTATCAGGACATCTGGGCCATAGACCTGCCGCCACTGCCGATCGAGGGCGGACATCTGAAGATATCCATAGCCGACGAGAATTCCAAAATCAACATCAACGCGCTCGCGAATGAGGTGGTGGACAAATCCCCCTATTACACGGTGGCGCAACGTTTCTTTCTCAATATGGGGCTTTCCATGGACCTCGCCGATACGCTTATCGACTGGGTGGATATCGACGACAGCCGCTTTCCCTATGGGGCCGAATCCTCCGACTATTATCTGGCGCAGAGGCGGCCTTACAGGGCCAAGAACGCCGCCATGGACAGCATCCAAGAGATGCTTATGATAAAGGGCTTTACGCCGGAGATTTACTACGGCCTGGGCGGAGGCAACCACGGCAGGGAAAGCGGAATTGTGGAGGACAATCGCGGGGCGCGAGTGGTAAACCCCGACGCCGTGTCCGGGCCCGGCTCCGGACGGGCGCTCGACTCGCGTCGAACCGACCCCGCCGAGAGCTCGGCTCCAATCGGACGCGAGCGCAGCCGCAGGCTCGACGAGTATTTCCGCGTAACGGGCGAACGGAGCGACTATCTAAGCGAGATGAACAAGATCAACATAAACACCGCATCCTACCGTGTCTTATCGGCGTTGACAGACGAAATGACTGATGATAGGGTTACCGAGCTCATTCGCCGGCGCCGTTCCAGGCCTTTCGAATCCATCGACGAGGTCGCGGACATCGTAACCGACGAAACCGTCAGGCGGAACCTGCTCACCGTGCGATCTTTCATTTTCCGTCTCGCGGTAACGGGCCGCGTCAATAAAACCGAAGTGACGATGATCGCCCTGTACAACAGGCAGAACAGGGTATTCTATTACATGAGCGAGCAATGAATATTTATTCCTTGACATCCGCCGCGAACCGTTCATCCAACAATAATTCCCCTAACTCCGGGAAGCGGAGGTCTTGACGTGTTCGAAAACATCACCGCGCTTGACATCGGTTCGTCTTCGGTCCGCATGCTTACCGCCAGGACTGGACTGCGGAACTTTCAGGTGACCGGGCTATCCATAGAGGACGTAATCCCCGAGGAAGGCGATTCCCCGACAGAGGCCGTGCGTCGCGCCATCGAGCGTCTCCTGGCCGACAGCGATCCTGGAAACCGTACGATACTGTGCAATCTCCCCATGGAGAGGGCCATAGTGCGCAATATCGCCTTCCCGTTCAGCGATGTGGAAAAGATATCCGCGGCCATCCCCTACGAGGCGGAGGAGAATTTACCATTCAGCATCGACGAACTAATAATGGACTTCCAGGCGCTCAAAAGTCCCCGCACCGAGGAGGCCCGCATTATGCTTGCGGCCACGCCCATAGAGGCCGTCCGCGAGCATGTGACCATACTTGCGGACTCGGGCCTGCGCCCCATAAGGATGGGGCTGGAGGCGAACGCGCTCTTCGAATGCTACCGGTATTTCAACCGCATACCCGGGGAGAACATCATTCAGGTGGACATAGGACACGAAAAGACCGTGCTAAACGTGGTCGGCGAAGGGGAGCTTCTCTATACGCGCTGTATTTCGCTAGGCCTTGGGACCGTGCACCGGGAAATCGCGTCCATAAACCATACCGGCATGCGCGAGGCGAGGCTCCTGTTCGAATCGCTTAACCTGGACCTTACATCCATCGAAAACAATTACCAGCGCGATTTCCATAAAACATTGGGCTTGACCAGACCGCGCCTTAAAAAAATATATGATCGCACCGTGTCGCTCGTTGAGGAGCTGGTGGAACAGATCCTTCTCACGCTGCGGGCATTTACGGTGGAATACGGCGCGTTGGAATTCGGCCGCATCCTCATCTCGGGAGGCGGCGCCAACCTCGCCGGGATCGGCCACCTGCTGTCGCGAGAGCTGGAGCTTCCGGTCGCCTCCCTTCCCTTTCTACAGGGTTATCCGGAGCAGGCCATACAGACGCAGTTTCCAATCGTTTTCGGTACAATGCTCTCGTATCTCAACTCGCGGCGGCAGGCCGTAAATTTCCTAAAGGGCGAATTCGTTCCCGATCTCGCCGGAGGCTCGCGCAGGATATACTATCTCGCCGCCCTTTTTCTCGGGCTCGCCGGTATTCTGCTCCTTGCCAATCTTGCGGTGTCCTCTTTTCTTGGCTACAGGACCGGGGCCCAGTACCAAAGGGAGATCAACGAGCGATACATGCGGTATTTCCACGCGCGGCAACCCGCCGAAGACCCTATCAAGGCGGCAGCGGCCATGCTTAACGAAGAGAAAAAACAACTGGAC
>Ga0208460_10002151_pt1 | contig 11361 bp, 6 predicted proteins | sample AD_STIC10_MetaG_FD_184436 | JGI IMG/M metagenome (GOLD analysis project Ga0208460, IMG submission 184436) | Active sludge microbial communities of municipal wastewater-treating anaerobic digesters from USA - AD_STIC10_MetaG (SPAdes) (version 2) | ecosystem: Engineered > Bioreactor > Anaerobic >... | reverse complement strand
GCAAGCTGTTGCCTTGCATTATTTTGTAGTCCAGATTCGGCAGGGGTTTGATTTGTTTGATGTCGTCTTCGTCCACGATCAAGGATAGCCACAGGCGGAGTTTGGCGATTTCCACCGCGCTTGGATCAATGTCAACGCCGTAGAGGGAATTTTGGATGCAGTCGCGCTTGAAGTTGTAGATGGTGCGGGTTTCGTCTTTGAGGTATGCCGAAAGGGTTTCACGGGCTTTGACGATTTCGTTCATCATTCCCACGGGAAACGCGCCCGAGCCGATGGCCGGATCGCAAACCTTTATCGTTGCCAGCTTTTCGTCAATCGCGGCGGCGTTTTGCCGGACGCTTTCGGGCAGTTTGTAATGATGGGCGGGGGTTTGCTTGCCCTTGCTTTCAACCAACAATTCATTTTGCCCGGCTTTGTCGCCGTCTTTTATCAATACCTCCAAATCGTCTTTTGAAATTTTGCCCTCCAATTCGCCGGCCAAATAGTTTATCAAACTCTGCTGGCACATATAATGCACGATTTCGCGCGGGGTGTAATAGGTGCCTTTGGATTTGCGGTCTTTCACTTCCAGCAGGTTTTCAAAAACCTTGCCCAGCATTTCCGGGTCAATGGCAACTTCCTTTTCCAGCGGCTCGTCTTCTTTGACGGTGAAATTATAACGATCAAAAATATCCAAAATACCGTCGCCAACATCGCCCTCCTTTGTCGCACGGTCGTTGGAAAACAATTCGTCGGGAAGCATTATGGAAGTGTTCACCCAGTCATAATTATTGATCGGGTCAAAAAGTCCACCGTTTAAAAACGGAATTTTGCAATTAAAATGACTGTAATAATTATCATCGCGCTCTTTTGCCAATGCTTCATAAAAAAGCGGTTCCAAATAATCGTTGAAATAATTGCCGTTATTTTTCCGCGCCTTATTGAATAAATTTCTCAAAAATTTTTTGTCGCCTTCGCCCCAGTTTTTATCTTTTGGCACGCCAAACCAGCCCTTCTTTTGCAAAAAGTACAAAAACACGATTTGCCCGAGCAATTTTTTGGAAAAATCAACCGTGTTCACCGATTTGGTTTCAAAATCGTCTTTTATCTTTTCGTCTTTGGCGGCAAGATCGTCTAACGCGTCTTTGGTTTGGCAAAACAAATCGCGGTATTTTTCAAAAAATTCTTTGGTTACTTTTTCAATGTTGAAAGCTTCTTCAAGCTCTTTGAGGGTTGGATCGCGATTGTCATTTTCCACGATCGGCGCTAAGCGGCTTTGCGCGGTGTGGCTGTTTTCGTTGGCACCCACCAAAAAAGACCAGCGCCGGGCCGGAGTGAAATCCTGAATTACTTTTGTTTTTCCATTGCTTCCTTCTTCAAACTTGTAATCCATTTTCACCAAAGAAAACCGCCAATCGTTGGTATCGGGCGCGACAAAAGCAATCAACGCGCCGTCCTTATACTTTCCTCGTCGGCCACCGTTTAAATACCACGCAATGAAATTTCTTTGGGCGCTTCTTGCCCGTTCCAGCGTTTCCCCTTTTTTCAAATTGACAATCAAAATGTCAATTTCGTTTTCCCCGTCCACGTATTTGCCGATCCTTTCAAACGAACCGACGCGCGCCCTGAACGCTTCGGGGATGTATTGTCCGCAATGCGGCCGCTCGTTTCTCTCGTCAAAATGATTAAGCAAATTTCTGATAAAATAACGGAAACGATTTTCATCAAATGAATTTTCAAATGTTTCCTTCACCAAATTTTGCGCTTGAATTTTATCCATAATATTTTAATTGCGCCCATCAACCTTGACAAAACGCTAACGCCGGTTATACTTAAATTGGAATTGCTTCCAGGCCAAACTGTGGCGTTTATCGCCGCGTTCCCGCAAGGGATAGGCTTGGGAGTTTTAGTTTATTTTGGCAATCCGCCTATTTGGGCCAAATTTGAACATAAATCTCTCTGTGCGCGATAATTTTCCGATAAGCATCGGATTTTTTCTTTTCATTTTTGACCGACCGATTTATCGCGCCCGCGACATAATCGGCCAGCTGCAGCAAGTTATTGCTTTCCGATCTTTGCATTTTAATCTTTTTTATCAATTTGTCATTTTTATTCACGCGTTTCCGCAAATATGTTGCCAACTGGTTTTTAAAATCAAGATTGCCGCTTTCATCAATTATCACCGTTGAATCGCGCATTTTTTCTTTGGCATTTTCAAAAACCAACCCGCAAGCATATTTATAAAACGAACTCTTATTTTTGAATCCATCTCCAAAAAGTTTTTTCGGGTCTTTGTTGATAACAATTCCGTAATAAAAGAAATTATACGGCGAAACCGCTTTTAAAAAAGCAACTCTTATTTTATCCGAATTATTTTTGAAATGAAATTCGTCATTTTCGCGCCAACCAACCTCTTTTTTTAAAAGCTGGATTCTTTGGTCGCAGGAAATTGCTTCCTCATCTTCCTCAAACAACACCAAGCCAACCGTGAAATAACGGCTTGATCCTTTATCAATTTTCAATCCGGAATCTCCCGATTCGTCAATAAAAATTAACATAGATATTCCGATAGAATCACTTCCCGTTTGCTGGTGTTGCGGCCGGCGGATTCGGCAAAATGGCTTTCAAGAAGCGGATTGGGGATATTGGCTTCAAGAATGGCGAGTATTTTCAACGGGCTGATTCCTTTTTTGATTTCTTCGCTAAGAGCGGCCAGCGCGGTTTTGGCGGTTTGTTTGGGCAAGCCGCCTTCTTCCAGCCGGGTGATGACTTTTTTCAAATATAATTCCTGATCGTCGGTAAATTGGCGGCGGTCTTTCATTGTCGCTTTGATAATTTGAAGAATCTTGGTGGCACTGTCGCGGCCGCCTCTCATTTTGGCTTCCGGCAATTCTTCGGCGGTGGCAAAAACAAACGCGTTTTTATTTTTATCGCGCAAATCATAAAAATCATCGCCCAATTTTTGCTGTTTCGTGTTTTTGTCGGCTTCAAGAATTTTGGCCGCGGCCATAAAATCCAATTCTTTAGCATCGCCGTTATTGTTTGCGATAAAAAATTTTTGCAATTTTCCGCGCCGGAAATAAGTTATCAAGTGACCGGCATAATTTTTGTCAAATCTGGCAGTGCGCGCTTTTTTGGGAATTTTTTTGATCTTTTCAAAAATATCCGGTTCTTTGTCGCGCAAACTTTTGATGGCGTGCAGATATTTCAATTCGCTTTCCTCATTTTCGTCTTCTCCGGTGATAAATTTTTCCGAGGTCAAGCGGCTGAATAGTTCGTGCGATCCGATGGGTTCGTTTTCCGTCAATAATTGCGCGTCGCCGCCCAACAACGAAAGAAAAGCGTTGATTTTGGCTTCGGCGGCTTCCCGCAATTTTATTTGGTCATTGGCTTGTTTGGTCGGAAAAAAATTATAAGTGTAAATTTTTTCAAATTTCGTGTCAACACGATTGATGCGGCCAACTCTTTGCATCATCCGGGTGGGATTCCACGGCAAGTCATAATTGATCACAACATTTGAACGATGGAGATTAACGCCTTCGGCCAGTATTTCGGTGCAAACAAGAATCCGATAATCGTCTTTTGGAATTCTTACCTTGGCATCAAAATTTTCAATCACTTGCTCGCGGACGGTTTGGCTTGACGCGCCGGTAAAGCAAAGCGTTTGCTTTGGAAATTTAATTCCAATATTTTTTGCCAAGTATTCCGCGGTTTCCTTGGATTCGGTGAAAACAATGAGTTTATTTTTTTTGAGAATCGGATCCTTATCAAGCTTTTCAACGAATGCCAACAATTTGGGATCGCGATCAATACTTGCCCACATCGCGCGAATTTCTTTCAAAATGTCCAAGTCGTTTTGCAATTCCGGCTTTAATTTATTGTCAAACTCTTTGCTGGGAAGTTTTTCCGCCTTACCTTCGCTGATTAAATGTTCGATCGCCTCGTCGTTGTCATTTTCCAAATATTCAAAAATCTTATTGATGTATTTTTTGCTCACATAAACATTGCCCTTATCAAATTCGGTTAAAAACGATTGATAGGAACCGATGAATCGGTCAATGGAATTTTTAAAAGCGTAAAAACTGCTTTCAAGTCGCTTGATAAGCAATATTTTCATAAACTTTCCCATATTTTTCTGCGCCAATTTGTCCGCATGGGAAAGTTCGCCCGTATAGTGCAGCAACGGCATATAACGGGCATATTTGAATTTTTTGGCAATAAGCTCGATCGTTTTTGTAAAAACGACATCCTCATTATCGTTGAGTTCATAAAAAACCGGTTCGGGTTTGGCAACTTCCGGGAATTTCAATTTTTGCGCCGCCAAATCTTTTTCAAAATATTCGTTGATTTCGGTGCGCGTTCTGCGAACCATCAGATGCTTCAAAACCTTTTCCCTTATTTCCTTGGCGTTTTCTTTGACTGTTTCAATATAGGCATTATAATCGTTTTGGCGATCCAAATTTTTCAATTTCCGATCCAAACCGGAAAAGAACTGTTCCAAATCGGAAAGTCCGGGAATCGTGCTTCGGCGGGCGGGCTGGAATAGCTTGATTTGGCTCAAAATGTCTTTTGGAGAGTTGTTGTAAGGGGTGGCGGTAACCAATATCACTTTTTTCCCGCGGCAAATTTGGGCCAATTTTTCGTAAGTGGCGTTGTTTTCGGTTCTAAAACGATGTGCTTCGTCCACAAAAACATAGCGATATTGATCAATGCCGTCCTTAATAATCTTGTCCAGCTCGCCGATGGATTTAAATGTCGCCGGAACATTGAAATCTCGAAAAACCTTTTTCCATGACCCCGGATTTGTTTCATCAATAAGCACGGGCGGAGCAATAACCAATATTCTGCCATCATTAACGATTTGTCCGGCAAGCATTGCCGAAATGTAGGTTTTGCCAAGCCCGACCACATCGGATATGAACACGCCGCCATATTCATCAAGTATCTTTTTTGTGTTTAAAACCGCTTGTTCTTGATATTCCAATTTCAAAAATTCGTCGGGCAAATATTTAAAAAGCAATTCATCATGCTGATTCAAGTCTTCCTTGAAATACTCGTAGAGGAATTTTAAATATAATTCGTAGGGAGTAATCTTGTCATTGAGCCAAGTTTTTGCCCGAATGGTTTCAATATATTTTTGGCTCACATCAACCGCGTCCTTCCAAAGATCGTTAAACTTTTCCAAAGCAAATTCATAATCGGAACGATTTTTAAGTTCAACATTAAATTCCAAATTATCCATTAACCCGGCTTGCGTGAAGTTGCTTGATCCGGTAATAACCCTCCCTGTGTCTCTGTCACCTTCGGAAAAAGTCATAATATAAACCTTCGCATGAATCTTTTCCGATGGATAAGCACGAATTTCAAGCCGTCCGTCCTTTATCCATTCTATAAATTTGTATATTCCGCCCTCAATTTTTTCGTTTTCTTCAATTTCTTCCATCTCTTTTTCAACGATTGGACCCAATTGCTCTTTTGTTTCCGCGTGAGAAAACCGCAAAGAGGCCTGTTCGGCAATCTTTGCTTTTTGCATCATCTCGTATGTCTGCTGATTGGTGCTAATGCCAATAAGGATTCTTGTTTTCTTTGTTTTTTTAAGCGACTTGTATATTGCGTGAAATCCGCTGGCGTAAAAATAGCCAACCAAACAATCAAAAAAATCGGTATTTTTAATCAACACCTCAAATCTTTGTTTTAGATTCTGGCCTTTCTCATTTGTAACGAATGTTAAGTCGTTATTCATAAATATTAATAGCTTTGCGGCTTACAAGGTCATACTTCATTATAATTTACATCTTTTTAGTTGTTTTTTCAATTATTGAACTATAAAAAATTCGCGAAGCCTGCTGGCTTCGATTTATATATTTTAAATGCAAAATTCTCCCCTTTTACCCCCCCACCTTGCGGCTAAAATGCGTTGGCCTGCCCCAATTCGAGCCCGGCTGCCCCTTTGCGGGCGGAGTTTTTTGGTTCGCGAAAATGTTATGTTTAAATATAGCATAAATATAACATTAAAAATGATTTCGGTTTTGCCGGCATATCAAATTTTGGATTATTTTAGTAAAATTCATTGCGCGATTATTTCAAAATAGAAATGTAGAAATAGCGTCAACTCTGGTTTTTGATTAACGATAGTTTTTTGCGTGCTTCCAACTTTTGATTTCGACTTTTGGAGAAGGCAGGCAAAATACATAAATGGAATAGTGGTACGTCGTCTTGCCATCCGGCAAGCCTCCTCACCACCAGCCGCAAGTACATCGAAAAGCTCGCCCTAAATGGACGAGCTTAATCATTTTTACTGCGGCTGGCTGCCGGACCTGGATTCGAACCAAGATAGACGCCTCCAAAGGGCGTTGTCCTACCATTAGACGATCCGGCAATTTCACAAAACGGGTTTATTATAGCGCAAAAACAATAAAAATCAATAAACCAACAACAAAAAATCAGGAGTTTGGCTTCCGAACTTTAACGATCAATCTCATTGACGTTTTCCCGGATAGCGGACATTCCAACATTCTTGAGAATGTTGGAATGTTTATTTACCCGCCAGAATACCTCGGGGCTTTGCCCCGGGGATGAATGGCGGGGAAACAAACTTTTCCGATCGCGTAGCGAAGCGGAGCGCCGGAATACGTCGGGGCTCTGCCCCGGCGTAGTTTATTTTCATGCCGATTCGGTGTAGTTGCACTTCGGGAAATTACCGCAACCGTAAAATGCGCCATATTTGCTTTGTCTGATAACCATTTTGCCGCCGCATTCTTTGCAGTGCACAGCGGATGATTTCGGATCAAATTCTTCCAATTCCGCAACGAACAAAGACCGTACGCCATTTTCCGTGATGACAAAGACTTTATTGCGAGCTCGAGTCATTGCCACATACATCAGTCGTCTTTCTTCGGCATAAGGGTATGGATCAGATTGGCTTAAAACTATTCCTAGCAAGGGGTCGTCGGCAATTTCGGCTGGGAATCCATATTTGCCGGAAATTACATCCATAATAATTACATAATCAGCTTCACCGCCCTTTGCCGCGTGAACAGTTAGGTATTTTATTCTCAAATTTTTATATTGTTGCCGCAATTGGGCGAATTTTTGCGGAATATTATGCTTATATCGTCCAAGCAGGAAAACTGTTGCCGTTTTTTTATTCTCCAGAGCTCTTTTGTCCAGAGATCCGATAATTTCGTCTAAAAAACGCTCAATATCTCCATTTTTCTTCTTACTGAATATTTTTATGGCATCACCGACAATATTTTTCTCTGATTTTAATTGTTTTTCAATTTGATTCGGATTTTTCAATATAAATTGATTTGAGATGGTGGCCAGCTGGTTATTAAATCTATTGGTGGTTGTGAGCTTGTTATGGCGCGTAAAGCCATAAGATTGTTCAAAGTTTTTCATCAATGAAATATCTGATCCGGCAAATCTAAATATTGACTGCCAATCATCGCCCACGCAAAATAGCTTGGTGTTTTGGTTTTGCTTGCATAAAGCTTTGATAAGATCGCGCTTGCTTACGGAAAAATCCTGAAATTCATCAATAATTATGTATTTGAATTTCGCTTTATAACGATTTTCTTGAACAAATTGGGTTGCTTTGATTAGCATGTCATGAAAATCGATGCGGTTGTTTTGTTTCAGATAATTCTCGTACTTGGTAAATATGGGTGAAAGGATCTCAAAAAATGCCAATTCCCTGAGATTATCGCGTTTTTTAATTATTTCTTCCAATTCGGACAGATTATAGCCATTTGATTTGCAAAGATCCATAAAAGTGGCAATCAATTCAACAATCTGTTTTATTTTATCGCTACTTCTTAGGGTAAAGAGTATTTCTTTGATATTTCTGGGACTGTATTTAATGCCATATTTATCAAGTTTTTTGGTAAGCATTTCTCTCCAATTTCTTTCTTGGAATTCATAACTGTATGTTTCTATCAATTTGGTTTTATGTTCTTTGTGCAAATTTCGCTTCCATTCCATGCCGGACTGATATTTTTTTGAATGAATAAGGTTTTGCTCTCTATTTTTTGTGAAATGTATTTTTCCCTTGCGATCAATGCCAAAATGTTCAATGTAGACATCATGGTCGGGAAGATAAAAATCCGGGAAATATTGCCGATATTTGACGCTTGAGGTTTTATGCTCATATGGCTTCTCGTATTCGTAATTGATTCCGTTAATATATAAAAAATTAGCAATCATTACTTCCTGATAGCTTTTTACACGCTCCTTTTTTAAAGTTAGATTTTGTTCCGTTTTTACATAATTAAAGTATTCATTGAAATCTTCAAATTCCGGTTTCAAATTTACTGGTCGAAAATAATAAGCAAAATATTCTATCGCGCGACTAAGATAATCTCGTTTTTCTAAAAGTAAATCTAATTGGCGGCCCAAAAATATTTTTTTATCCGAACTTTCCGGAAATGCTAAATCCGGTTTGCGTCCCAAGACATTGCCGATTATGGAGAATCCGAAGCTATGGAATGTCAGAATCTCTATTTTATCCCCTGAAAATTTTTCAGCAATTCGTTCTTTTAATTCTTCCACCGCGTTGCCGGTAAATGATAAAACCAATATTTCTTGGGGTGCTATTTTTGCTCTTTTAATAAGATAAATTATTTTTCCCAGGATTGTGGTTGTCTTTCCGGTGCCCGCCCCTGCGACCAATAAAGTGTTGTTTTCGTCCGAAGCAATTGCCCGAATTTGATCGGCGTTGCAGGGGATTTTATAATTATCAAGCAGTTGTTTTATGCGCGGCGATTCTTGCAGGATAAATTTATCATTGAAATCATCTATGAATAGTTTTCTTCCATTGGTCCACGCCCGAGTAAAGGAAATAGCGGATTTTTTTATTGGATTATCGGTTTTGAGTTTTAAAATATCCGGATTTGCAATTTTAGCCAGATATTCATATTTTGTTTTCCAAGATTGATATTGCCAATCGCTTATATACCAATTATTTTGAAAAAGTTTGTGAAAATCTTCAAGGGCGACTTTAAAATCTCTATCATATTTAGTTAATTTTTGCAGAAGATATGATAAACGTTTTTTTCGTAATAAGATCAATGCTGCATAAGCGCTAAATGCCAATACTATTAATATTAAAATTTCTAACAAGCTCATAATTAAAAATAACGACACGGAAAAATTATCGTTTAGCTATAATTCTAATTTATTTGCCCGCCAGAACACCTCGGGGCTTTGCTCCGGCCCGGCTTATTTTTCAAGGTTAATTTTGAATTTTTTGCCGTTTAAGACTCCGCAAACGGATTTTTTATCATATTGTGTAATTTCCAATTCGCCAAGATCAAATTCTTTGTGATGATTCGGACAAAGCACGATCAAGTTTTCGGCTTTGGTTTTGCCGCTGTCGCGCACGGGCACGATATGGGCGGCTTCGGCATAATAACCGTTTTTTGTTTTGATGCGAATGCCGCAATTGGGAAATTGACAACGATAATCGCATTTTTCTTTGGCTTTTCGCACCACATCGCGATTGCCGATCCTGTTTAATGATTTTTCGTCGGCGATCTTAAACTGATTGCGGTTCAGCCATGTGGATTTTATTTCATCATCTACCTTCAACCAGCCAAGTTGTGGCAAAAATATTCCCGCTGGACGATAAAAATCAACCTTAACCGCTTTGCCGATTTTGTAGCAAAGGCAATATCCTTTGCTTGCCTTTTTCTTTAGATAATCCGGTGCTTGCAAATGGCCGAAAAATTTAACCAATCCGTCGAGCAGTTCGTTCTTGCTTGAATATTTGAATTTTTTCAATTTAACAATCTTGCATTGATAATTGATTTTGTTGGTCATTCGATCATACCAATAAATGGTATCGCCGATTTTTGCGTCATCATAGGGCCACATCTTTTTGATCCAAATATTAAAAAACACGTTTGATTCAAAAACATCAGTGCTGATTTTATAATTTCGGCTGACAATATATTCCATAGTATTTTTATTTTACCTACCTGAACAATTCGGGGCTTTGCTCCGGTGTGGATTATTTTTTTGATTTAATGCCAATTTTAAAACTATCACCCCTACTTTTTGCAATTTTTATGACAATAAATATCTAGTTAGATCCTGATCCACCAAGCAATATTTTTACCGGTTCGGATAATTTTTTAACGCTGAATATCTTTAATAGTGGATAACTTAATCTTGACAGCGGGTGAATATGTTAGTATGCTTTATTTGTGAGCTTTTGCTTACTATTCACGCGGTCCCGCTTTGGCGGGATTTTCGCTTCTAAAAGGGGTGCGTTTGCCGTTATAAAATTTTCCAAAATCAAAATATTTGTTTTTTATGCGATGTAATTCTCCCGCGGTTTTGCCGCGAACGCCGACGATACCGATTTGTTTTCCCATTACTTTTATTCTTTCCAGCGGACCGGATAAATCGGAATCGCCGGAAAATACCAAGACTGCTGATATTTTGCCGGCATCATCTAACATATCCATTGCCATTTCAACATCAAAATTGCATTTCGGCTCTTCAATTATTAATCCGGAATTTTGTAACTCTACTATTAACTTGTCAATTTTTTGTTTTACCGTTGGGTCAAAAAGAGTGATTGTCTTGCGTTGGAAAAATAAGCTTTCATTGATTTTTTTTGTAATGAATTTCATTGGCTTGGCGCGCAATATTGCGCCCGATTTTTTGATCCGATTGTGAAACGCTTTTGAATTTTTTAAATGAAGCAAAGGTAATCCACCGCTTTTAGCGGTGAGACCAGAATAGGTTTAACCGATGCCCGATGAACAAAAAGCATGGTGTATGATTTACCAAGGCGGCTTGATGACGCAAGAGTCTTGGAACAAACACCATGTCCAATGTTTATCAAAGTCTATCCCATTCAAAATGGGATTGCAAATACCATGTAGTGTTCATCCCGAAAAGAAGGAGAAAGATATTGTTTCTGAAACTTGCCGAAAAGCTCGGCCCGGTATTCCGCGATCTGGCACGGCAGAAAGAATGCGAAATCCTGGAAGGTAGCACGATGTCGGACCACGTGCATATGTGCATCGCCATTCCGCCCAAACATTCGGTTGCCTCAATCATCGGATTTATGAAAGGCAAAAGCGCCATCGCGGTGGCAAGGATGTGCGGCAAAGAAAGAAACTTCACCGGAGCGCATTTTTGGGCGAAAGGTTACGCGGTATCAACGGTCGGCTTCGAGCTTGGCCAAATCAAAAAATACATCCGTGACCAACGAGAACAAGAGCAGGACGATGAGCAGTATCAAAAACAAAAGTAATACCGAAGAAAATATTTAACACACAAGACTTGAGTAAGGGAGATTCCCTTTTAGGGAACCCCATTCATCAAGCCGCCGCCTCTGGCGGCGGTAATCTGACTATTGTCCATCTATTA
>Ga0208460_10002140_pt1 | contig 11419 bp, 12 predicted proteins | sample AD_STIC10_MetaG_FD_184436 | JGI IMG/M metagenome (GOLD analysis project Ga0208460, IMG submission 184436) | Active sludge microbial communities of municipal wastewater-treating anaerobic digesters from USA - AD_STIC10_MetaG (SPAdes) (version 2) | ecosystem: Engineered > Bioreactor > Anaerobic >... | reverse complement strand
CGGCGCTCAGGCGCCGAACTCGTCGCCGAGCTCCGTCGCGCGCCGCTGGGCGGCCTTCATCGCGTCGACGAACGCGGCCCGCACGCCGGCGGCCTCGAGCGCGCTGAGCGCGGCGAAGGTGGTGCCGCCCTTGGACGTCACGCGCTCGCGCAGCAGCGACGGCGGCTCGTCGGACGCGGCGGCCAGCGCGGTCGCACCGGCAAAGGTGGCCAGCGCGAGCGCGCGGCCCTGCGCGGCGTCCAGGCCCATCTCGGCGGCGGCCTGCATCATCGCTTCGATGAAGTAGAAGACATAGGCCGGGCCCGAACCCGACAGCGCGGTGACGGCGTCGAGGTCGGACTCCTGCGCGACCCAGAGCGTGCGGCCGGTGGGCGCGAGCACGGCCTCGACCTCGGCGCGGTCGGCGTCGGTGACCGCCTCGCGCGCGTACAGCCCGGCGATGCCCTGGCCGATCAGCGCGGGCGTGTTCGGCATCGAGCGCACGACGCGTGCGGCGCCGGTGGCGCGGGCGATCGCGTCGCTGCGGATGCCGGCCATCACGCTCAGGTGCAGTGCCCGGCCGACGTGCGGCGCGCAGGGCGCCGCCGCCTCGCGGAAGTACTGCGGCTTGACCGCCCAGACGACGGTCGCGGCGTCGGCCAGCGAGGCGTCTGCGGTGGCCAGTGTGCGCACGCCGAGCTCGCGCGCGAGCTTGTCGCGCGCGGCGTCGCCGGGATCGACGACGACGAGGGAGCCGGGCGCGCGGCCGGCGCGCACCAGGCCGCCGAGGATGGCGCCGGCCATGTTGCCGCCGCCGATGAAGGCGAGTGTGTGGGTCATGGGGTGGGGGCCCGCGGGCCGTGGCGGAGTTGCAGGGTGGATGATGCCTCGGCGCGCCGCTTTTCAAGCGTCGCCCGATCGGCGAGACTGGCGGCGGGCCCGCCGCCTGGCGGGATCGGAGGTGCGGCATGAACATCGCGCATCGAGCGGCCGAGGCCACGCGCCGGCGGGCCTGGCGGCAGGGCGTGGCCTGGCTGCTGGTGGCCTGGCTGGTGGCGGGCTGCTCGGCGGTGCGGCTGGTCCCCGACTACGACGCCGACGCGGCCCGGGGCATCACCGACACGGCCGCCGCGGTCTTCGCGGTCTACGACCGCATGATCGAGATGCGGGCGGCGAACCCCCGGCTGCCCTACGCCGAGATGCGCGACGACTGGGGCCGCGTCGAGACCCAGATCCGCGTGATGGCGCTGCGCGAGCAGGCGCGGCCGCTGAACAGCGACTCGACCGCCGTGGCCGCGACGATCCTCGGCTTCTGGCAGAAGTACCGTGAGGCGCATGCGCGCAGCAGCGACTACGGCCTGCGGCTGATGGTGATCCACCGCGACCGGTTCCAGCGCCTGTTCACCGCGGCCTTGAAGGCCGAGCAGGCGAAGAAGCTGGCCGCGCCCGACACCGACCCGGCCGCCGAGACCGAAGGAGCGAGCCCATGAAGATCGACTGGCCCGTGCTGTTCCGCGACGCGCTCGGGGCCGCGCGCAGCGCGGTCGAGAAGAACGCGCCGCAGATCGAGGACTTCCTGCGCGAGATCGGCCGCGCGCACGAGGACGCGATCCGGTCCATCGGCGACGCCTACGCCGACGGCGACATCGACGCCGAGACCTTCGCCTCCGAGCTCGACGACGAGGCCGCGACGCTCGCGGCCGAACTGCGCGTGGCCGCGGTGATGAGCAAGGCGATCGCGCAGCGCGCGGCCAATGCCTTCCGCGACACCGTGCTCGCCGGCGTGAACGCGGCCGTCGCCGCGGTGCTCTGAAGGGAGGTCCCATGGCCAGCGGACAGGACCTGCTCGATCGCGCCGCGCCGCATGTCGGCGAGCGCTACGTGCTCGGCGCGCGCGCGCCGAAGGACAACCCGGACTGGAAGGGCCCCTGGGACTGCGCCGAGTTCGCCTCGTGGTGCGTGTTCCAGGCCAGCGGCAGGCTCTTCGGCTGCGATCAGGCGCGCAACCCGAGCACCGCCGACGCGTGGACGGGCTACTGGCGCGACGACGCGCAGCGCCTGGGCTGCGGTGTCGACGTGATGACCGCGAAGTCCACGCCCGGCGCCTTCGTGTTGCGCTTCCCGGCGCCGGGGCTGGTGGGCCACGTCGCGATCAGCGACGGCCGCGGCGGCACGATCGAGGCGCACTCGACGGCCCGCGGCGTGATCCGTGCCGCCGTGGACGGCCGGCGCTGGGACATCGGCGTGCTGCCGCCGATGATCCGTTATGCCGAGCCCGACGTGCTGCTGCCGGTGGTGGCCTCGGGCCTGGTGCTGCGCCTGAAGCAGCCGAACATGAAGGGCGCGCTGGTGCTGCGCCTGCAGCAGCGGCTCCAGGCGCTCGGCTTCGACCCCGGAATGCCCGACGGCGCCTACGGCCCGCACACCGCGGCGGCGGTGCACGCCTTCCAGCTGACGCAGGGCCTGGTCGCCGACGGCGAGGCCGGCATGGCGACGCTGAAGGCGCTGGGCCTGAAATAGCGCCGGGCTCAGGCCGGCGCGTGCGTCATCAGGTCGACGTTGCCGCCGGCCGCGGCGGTGTTGATCGTCAGCGTCTGCTCGCCGCAGAAGCGGTACAGGTAGTGCGGCCCGCCGGCCTTCGGCCCGGTGCCCGACAGGCCCTCGCCGCCGAAGGGCTGCACGCCGACGACGGCGCCGATCATGTTGCGGTTGACGTAGACGTTGCCGACGCGCGCGGCGCGCGCGATCTGCAGCGCGCGGCTGTCGATGCGCGACTGGATGCCCAGCGTCAGGCCGTAGCCGAGCGCGTTGATCTGCGCGACCACGGCCTCGACGTCGCCGCCCCAGCGCACCACGTGCAGCACCGGGCCGAAGATCTCCTGCCGCAGGTCGGCGATTGCCGGCAGCTCGAAGGCGATCGGCGCCACCGCGCGCGCCAGCGGCCGTGCCACCGGCGCCTCGCCGATCGGCGCCGCCTCGCGGCGCAGCCGCGCGATGTGCGCGGTGATGCCGGCGTGGGCCTCGTCGTCGATCACCGGGCCGACGTCGGTCGCCAGGCGTGCCGGGTCGCCGACCTCGAGTTCGAGCAGCGCGCCGCGGATCATCTCGATCACCGCGTCGGCGATGCCCTCGTGCACGCACAGCAGCCGCAGCGCCGAGCAGCGCTGGCCGGCGCTGCGGAAGGCGCTGGTGACGACCGCGTCGACCACCTGCTCGGGCAGCGCCGTGCTGTCGACGACCATCGCGTTGATGCCGCCGGTCTCGGCGATCAGCGGCACGACCGGGCCGTCCTTCGCGGCGAGCGCGCGGTTGATGAGCCGCGCCACCGCGGTCGAGCCGGTGAAGCACACGCCGGCGGTGCGCGCATCGGCCACGAGCGCGGCGCCGACCGTCTCGCCCGGGCCGTGCAGCAGCGCGAGCGCGTCGGCCGGCACGCCCGCCTCGTGCAGCAGCGCGACGCAGCGCTGCGCGACCGCGGGCGTCTGCTCGGCGGGCTTGGCCGCCACCGCATTGCCGGTGACCAGCGCGGCGGCCACCTGGCCGGCGAAGATCGCCAGCGGGAAGTTCCACGGGCTGATGCAGACGAACACGCCGCGGCCGTGCAGGTGCAGCTCGTTGCGCTCGCCGGTGGGGCCGGGCAGGCGCTGCGACGCCAGCCGCGCCTCGGCCTGGTCGGCGTAGTAGCGGCAGAAGTCGACCGCCTCGCGCACCTCGGCGACGGCGTCGCCCAGGGTCTTGTGCGCCTCCTTCACGAGCAGGCCGCAGAACTCGGGCAGGCGCGCGTCGAGCGCGTCGGCGGCGCGGCGCAGCACGGCGGCGCGCTGCGCCAGCGGCGTGGCGTTCCAGCCCGGCTGGCCGGCGTGCAGCCGGGCCATCGTGGCGTCGATGCGCGCGGCGTCGGCCTCGGCGACCGGCAGCACCTGCGTGGCGGCGAGCGCGCGCTCGAGCGGCTCGCGCTGCGCGAGGCAGGCGAGGTCGACGCCGGTCGAGTTGCGCCGGCCGCTGCGGCCGTCCCAGCCGTACAGCGACACCGGCGGCGCGATCGCCGGCCGCGCCGCGGGCACCAGCGGCGAGGCGAGCAGCGCCTCGACGTCGACCGCCTCGTCCGACAGCTGGTGCACGAACGACGAGTTGGCGCCGTTCTCGAGCAGGCGGCGCACGAGGTACGCGAGCAGGTCCTTGTGCTCGCCCACCGGCGCGTACACGCGCACCGGCACGCTCGTGTTGGCCATCACCTCGCGGTACACGCCCTCTCCCATGCCGTGCAGGCGCTGCATCTCGAAGGACTTGCCGGCCCGGCCCTCCATCTGCAGCAGCGCCGCGACGGTGCCGGCGTTGTGCGTGGCGAACTGCGGGTAGATCACGTCGGCGTGGCCGATCAGCGCCTGCGCGCAGGCCAGGTACGAGATGTCGGTGTGGTGCTTGTGCGTGAAGACCGGGTAGCCGTCCAGGCCGAGTTCCTGGGCGCGCTTGATCTCGCCATCCCAGTAGGCGCCCTTGACCAGGCGCACCATGAAGCGCAGGCCGTGCGCGCGGGCGATGCGCGCGACCTCGTCGACGACCGCCCGGGCGCGCGTCTGGTAGGCCTGGATCGCCAGCCCGAAGCCGCGCCACTGCGGGTGCGTGGCGGCGATGCGCGCGGCCAGCGCCTCGAAGACGTCGAGCGACAGCTCCAGGCGTTCGCTCTCCTCGGCGTCGATGGTCAGGTTGAGGTTGGCGCGCGCCGCGGCCTCGACCAGCGTCCACACGCGCGGCAGCAGCACCGCGAAGACGCGCTCGCGCTGCGCGTCCTCGTAGCGCGAGAACAGCGCGCTGAGCTTGATCGAGATGCCGTCGGCCGCCTCGGGCGCGTCGGCGACGCGGCCGGCGGCGATGGCCTCGAGCGCGTTCGCGTACGACGCGAGGTAGCGCTGCGCGTCGCGCTCGGTGCGCGCGCCTTCGCCGAGCATGTCGTAGCTGAAGCGCAGCGCCGGCTGCGCGCGGCGCGCGTCGGCGGCCTCGCCCAGGGCCTCGGCGATCGATCGGCCGAGCACGAACTGCCGGCCCAGCAGCTGGATCGCGCGCACCGTGGCGGCCACCACCGTCTGCGCCCCCAGGCGCTGCAGCAGCCCGCCATCGCCGCCGCCGCCGGGCAGGAACTTCTTCGACAGCGCGATGGCGCTGGCCGACAGGTTGGCCAGCAGGCGGTGCGGGCCGCCGGCGTGGCCGTCGAACTCGGCGCGGCCGAGCTGGTCGGCGGTCAGCGCGACCGCGGTCTCGGCGTCGGGCACGCGCAGCAGGGCTTCGGCCAGGCGCATCAGCGCCAGGCCCTCGGCGCTGGAGATCGGGTACTCGCGCAGCAGCGACTCCATCGCCCAGAACGGCGCTGGCCGATCGCGCACCGCCTGCACCCAGGGTCGCGCGGTCTGCACCACGGCGGGCCAGTCGAGCCGCCCGGCCAGGCCCGCGGCCAGCGCGGCCAGCGTCTCGATCTCGTCGCGCCAGGGCTGCGGCAGGCGGGCCGACGGGGCGGGGGCAGTGAACATGGTGGGCTCCTGAAAAGAAGGCAAGTTTGCGAATAAGTTGCTAGGTTATCTTTAGGCAACCAGCGAGTTTCGCTAAACTCATGCCACTTCACAGAGAATCATCCGACATGACGAAGGACGATCACCGCGGCCAGATCCTCGACAAGATCGACGCCCGGATTCTGCGCGTGCTGCAGAACGACGGCCGGATCTCGAACCTGAAGCTCGCCGAGGAGGTGCACCTGTCGCCCACCGCCGTGCTCGAGCGCGTGAAGCGCCTGACGCGCGACGGCTTCATCCTCGGCTACGAGGCGCGGCTGAACCCCGAGAAGCTCGGCGCCGGCATGATGGTCTTCATCGAGGTGGTGCTCGACCGCACGACGCACGACGCGATGAACACCTTCAAGGCCGCGGTGCAGGTGCGGCCCGAGATCATGGAGTGCCACCTCGTCGCCGGCGGCTTCGACTACCTGATCAAGACGCGCGTGGCCAACATCCAGGCCTACCGCGAGTTCATCGGCTCGGTGATCTGGTCGCTGCCCGGCGTGCGCGAGACGCGCACCTACGCGGTGATGGAAGAGGTCAAGAACACCACCCAGCTGGCGATCTGAGCCGCCGCGTTCAGCCGCGCGCGCCGAAGACCGCGCTGCCCACGCGCACGATCGTCGCGCCTTCGGCGATGGCGGCCTCGAGGTCGGCGCTCATGCCCATCGACAGGGTGTCCAGCGCCAGCCCGCCGGCGTTCAGCGTGTCGCGCAGTTCGCGCAACGCACGGTGCGGCCGCCGTTGCGTGGCGGGGTCCCCGGTCGGCTCGGGGATCGCCATCAGGCCGCGCAGCGCCAGGCGCGGCAGCGCCGCGACGGCCGTCGCCACCTCAGCCACCTCGGCCGGCGCCAGCCCGCTCTTGCTCGCTTCGCCGCTGATGTTGACCTGCAGGCACACCTGCAGCGGCGCCAGCCACGCCGGGCGCTGCTCGGACAGGCGCTGCGCGATCTTGAGCCGGTCGACGCCATGCACCCAGTCGAACTGCTCGGCGACGACGCGCGTCTTGTTGCTCTGCAGCGGCCCGATCAGGTGCCATTCGATCGATGCGCGCAGGTCGGCGAGCGCGGCGATCTTGTCGACGCCTTCCTGGACGTAGTTCTCGCCGAAGCGGCGTGCGCCGGCGGCATGGGCCTCGCGCACCGCCTCGGGGCCGAACGTCTTGCTCACGACCAGCAACGTGACGCTTTCCACGGGGCGTCCGGCGCAGTCGCAGGCCGCGGCGATGCGCCCGCGCACGCGCTGGAGGTTGTCTGCGATGATCGCCATAATTTGCCGAGCGTACCGCGTCGCGGGGCTCCAACCTGCACCGGATCCATGGACATCACCCAACTGCTGGCGTTCTCGGTCAAGAACAAGGCCTCCGACCTGCACCTGTCGGCCGGGCTGCCGCCGATGATCCGCGTGCACGGCGACGTACGCCGCATCAATGTCGACCCGCTCGAGCACAAGCAGGTGCACGACATGGTGTACGACATCATGAACGACTCGCAGCGCAAGGCCTACGAAGAGACGCTGGAGTGCGACTTCTCGTTCGAGATCCAGGGCCTGGCGCGCTTTCGCGTCAACGCATTCAACCAGAACCGCGGCGCCGGCGCCGTGTTCCGCACGATCCCGTCGAAGATCCTGACGCTCGAGCAGCTCAACACGCCCAAGGTGTTCGCCGAGCTGGCGCTCAAGCCGCGCGGCATGGTGCTGTGCACCGGGCCGACGGGTTCGGGCAAGTCGACGACGCTGGCCGCGATGGTCAACCACCTGAACGAGAACGAGTTCGGCCACGTGCTGACGGTCGAGGACCCGATCGAGTTCGTGCACGAGTCGAAGAAGTGCCTGGTCAACCAGCGCGAGGTCGGCCCGCACACGCTGAGCTTCGCGAACGCGCTGCGCTCGGCGCTGCGCGAGGACCCGGACGCGATCCTCGTCGGCGAAATGCGCGACCTCGAGACGATCCGCCTCGCGCTGACCGCCGCCGAGACCGGCCACCTCGTGTTCGGCACCTTGCACACCAGCAGCGCCGCGAAGACCGTCGACCGCATCGTCGACGTCTTCCCGGCGGCCGAGAAGGAAATGGTGCGCGCGATGCTGTCGGAGTCGCTCGTGGCGGTGATCTCGCAGACGCTGTGCAAGCTCAAGGACGGCAGCGGGCGCGTCGCCGCGCACGAGATCATGCTGGGCACCGCGGCCATCCGCAACCTGATCCGCGAGAACAAGATCGCCCAGATGTATTCGTCGATCCAGACCGGCAACGCGCTGGGCATGCAGACGCTGGACCAGAACCTGTCCGACCTCGTCCGGCGCAACATCATCTCGCCGGCCGAGGCGCGCTCCAAGGCCAAGTTTCCCGAGAACTTCCCGGGCTGAACAAGATCGTCCGACTGCGCGCGCCGCCGTTGCGCGCCGCGCGCCCGCTGAACCCGCAAGGAATCGTCCATGGAACGCGACCAGGCCTCGAAATTCGTCAACGACCTGCTGCGCCTGATGGCGTCGCGCAACGGCTCGGACCTGTTCCTGACCGCCGACTTCCCGCCGGCGATCAAGGTCGACGGCAAGGTCACGAAGGTGTCGCCGCAGCCGCTGACCGGCGCGCACACGCTCGCGTTGACGCGCGCGATCATGAACGACAAGCAGGCGGCCGAGTTCGAGCGCACCAAGGAGTGCAACTTCGCGATCTCGCCGCAGGGCGTGGGGCGCTTCCGCGTCAACGCCTTCGTGCAGCAGGGCAACGTGGGCCTGGTGCTGCGCACGATCCCGCAGACGCTGCCGACGATCGACGGCCTGAACCTGCCGCAGGTGCTCAAGGACGTCGCGCTGACCAAGCGAGGGCTGGTGATCTTCGTCGGTGCCACCGGCTCGGGCAAGAGCACCTCGCTGGCGGCGATGGTCGACTACCGCAACGAGAACTCCTACGGCCACATCATCACGATCGAGGACCCGGTGGAGTTCGTGCACCCGCACAAGAACTGCATCGTCACGCAGCGCGAGGTCGGCATCGACACCGACGGCTGGGAGTCGGCGCTGAAGAACACGCTGCGCCAGGCGCCCGACGTGATCCTGATGGGCGAGATCCGCGACCGCGAGACGATGGAACATGCCGTCGCCTTCGCCGAGACCGGCCACCTGTGCATGGCCACGCTGCACGCGAACAGCGCCAACCAGGCGCTCGACCGCATCATCAACTTCTTCCCCGAGGAGCGGCGCGCACAGCTGCTGATGGACCTGTCGCTGAACCTCAAGGGCCTGGTCTCGCAGCGCCTGCTGCCGCGCCAGGAAGGCAAGGGCCGCATCGCCGCGGTCGAGATCATGCTGAACACCCCGCTGGTGGCCGACCTGATCTTCAAGGGCGAGGTCGCCGAGATCAAGGACCTGATGAAGCGCTCGCGCGAGCTCGGCATGCAGACCTTCGACCAGGCGCTGTTCGACCTGTACGAGAACCAGCTCGTGACCTACGAGGACGTGCTGCGCAACGCCGATTCGGTGAACGACCTGCGGCTGCAGATCAAGCTGCACAGCACGCGCGCGCGCAGCGTCGACCTCGCGGCCGGCACCGAGCACCTGACGATCGTCTGAACCCCGGGGCGGGCCGGCCGCGCCGGCGCAGTGCGTTCGGCATACTGCGCCCATGAGCACCAAGACCTACGAACCCGTCGCGGCGCGCCGCGTCGCCTTTCTCGGGCTGGGCGTGATGGGCGCGCCGATGGCCGCGCACCTGGCGCACGCCGGCCACCGTGTCACCGTCTACAACCGCACCGAAGCCCGGGCCGTGGCCTGGGTGGCCGAGCACGGCGGCACGCACGCCGCCACCCCGCGCGAGGCCGCGTCGAAGGCCGAATTCGTCTTCAGCTGCGTCGGCAACGACGACGACCTGCGCGCGGTCACGCTGGGCGCGCAGGGCGCCTTCGCCGGCATGGCCGCGGGCACGGTCTTCGTCGACCACACCACGGCCTCGGCCGAGGTCGCGCGCGAGCTCGCCGCGGCCGCCCGCGAACGCGGGCTGGCCTTCGTCGATGCCCCGGTGTCGGGGGGGCAGGCGGGTGCGGTGAACGGCGTGCTGACGGTGATGTGCGGCGGCGAGACCGCCGCCTTCGACGCGATGAAGCCGGTGGCGATGGCGTTCGCGCGCGCCGTCACGCACCTGGGCGGCAGCGGCGCCGGGCAGCTGGCCAAGATGGTCAACCAGATCTCGATCGCCGGGCTGCTGCAGGGCCTGTCGGAGGCGATCGCCTTCGGCGAGCGCGCCGGGCTGGACATGAAGGCCGTGCTCGAGGTGATCGGCAAGGGCGCCGCACAGAGCTGGCAGATGGACCAGCGCGGGCCGACGATGATCGAGCGGCGTTTCGACTTCGGCTTCGCCGTCGACTGGATGCGCAAGGACCTCGGCCTGGTGCTCGACGAGGCGCGCCGCAACGGCGCGCGGCTGCCGGTGACGGCGCTGGTCGACCAGTTCTACGCCGACCTGCAGGCGCAGGGCGCGAACCGGCTGGACACCTCCAGCCTGATCAAGCGCCTGGACTGAAGCCGCGCCCGGCCGGTCACTTCGGGGCCGGCTTGGGCTGCAGGTCGGCCAGCTCGGCCTCGGTCAGGATCTCGAACACGCGCACGACCTTCTGCACGCCGGCGATGCTGCGCGTGAGGTCGGCCGCGCGCGTGGCCTCGCGTTCGGTGACGCGGCCCATCAGGTAGACCGTGCCGCGCTCGGTGACGACCTTGAACGCGTTCGCGAAGATGTCCTTCGCATCGACGAAGCTCGCCTTGACCTTGCTGGTGAGGATGGTGTCGTTCGAGCGGCTGGTGAGCGAGCTCGCGCCCATCACGCCGAGCTCGTTGACGATGCTGCGCACGTTCTCGATGCGGGCCACATTCTGCTCGATCGCGGCCTTGTCGGCGTCGCTGGGCACCTCGCCGGTCAGCAGCACCTGGCGGTTGTAGCTGGTGATGTTGATGTGGCCGCGATCGCCGACGATTTCGCGGGCGCGGTTCACGCCCTTGAGCTCGATCGCTTGGTCTTCGACCTGCGCACCCGAGGTGCGGCGGTCGGTGACCATCAGCGCGCTGCCGACCATGGCGCCGCCGACGACGATCGGCGCGCAGGCGCCGAGCGCCGTGACGGCGGCCGCGGCCGCGAGGACCGCGGCCAGACGGCGCGGCAGGGGGGAATGGGTCATGAGTTTTCCTGTTCGCCCAGCAGCTGCAGATCGACCGCATCGCACAGGCAGTGCAAGGCGAGGATGTGCACTTCCTGGATGCGTGCGGTGCGTTCGTGCGGAACGCAGATGTGGACGTCGGTCTCGGTGAGCCGTTCGCGCATCTTGCCGCCGTTGCGGCCGGTGAGTGCGACGACGGTCATCTCCTTCGCGTGGGCGGCCTCGACGGCCGCGAGCACGTTGGCGGAGTTGCCGCTGGTGGTGATGGCGATCAGCACGTCGCCGGGCGCGCCGAGCGCCTGGACCTGCTTGGAGTAGATCGACTCGAAGTCGTAGTCGTTGCCGATCGCGGTGAGGATGGAGGTGTCGGTGGTCAGGGCGATCGCGGCGAGGCCGGGACGCTCGCGCTCGAAGCGGCCGACGAACTCGGCCGCGAAGTGCTGGGCATCGCTCGCCGAGCCGCCGTTGCCGCAGGCCAGCACCTTGCCGCCCGCGGTGATGCAGCCGACGACGGCGTTGACGGCGTCGGCGATGGGCTTGGACAGCGTCTCGGCCGTGGCGTACTTCAGGTCGGCGCTGTCGAAGAACTGCTGCTGGATGCGTTGTTCGAGCATGGTCACCGATGATATGACACCGATCTGGTGCCAGGGTTCATGCGCGTTTCAAGACGCGTCGAAGGCCGCGCGCAGCCACTCGAGCGCGTCGCCGTCGATCGCGACGACGTCGAAGCGGCAGGGCGGGGTCGACCCGAAG
>Ga0208460_10002093_pt1 | contig 11564 bp, 9 predicted proteins | sample AD_STIC10_MetaG_FD_184436 | JGI IMG/M metagenome (GOLD analysis project Ga0208460, IMG submission 184436) | Active sludge microbial communities of municipal wastewater-treating anaerobic digesters from USA - AD_STIC10_MetaG (SPAdes) (version 2) | ecosystem: Engineered > Bioreactor > Anaerobic >... | reverse complement strand
TGCTCATTCCCGCTTTCAATATTTTAAAATTGGAATCAAGAATTGCTAAAACAGGGGAGATGCAGTTTGTGGTGCAGGAAGCATTTGAGATAGCGTTTTGTCCCAAGTATTGTGAATCATTTACTCCTTTCATGAAGGTTTGAATGGTTCCGCCTTTGACCGGAGCAGATATGATTACATTTTTAGCACCAGCTTTGATATGAGCTAAGGAGGTATCGTCTTTAACGAATCTTCCGGTACATTCAAGAACAACATCAACATCTAAATCTTTCCAAGGAAGTTTTTCAGGTTCTTTTTCTGCTGTGACTAGGGATTTTTTTCCTTCAACCACGATATAGTTTTCAGTTCCTTTGGCATCGAAAAAAGTTTTTTCACCGGTGTTGTCTTCTAAATTAATTCTTTTTCCGTCTATCTCGACCCAAATTTCTTTATCGTAAACACCGTAAATAGTGTCGTGTTTTAATAAATGGGCTAAAACTAATGGGTTTGTTAGGTCGTTTATAGCAACAATATCAAGACCTTTATCAAAAGCAATTTTAAAGGAGGATCTTCCTATCCTTCCAAAACCGTTTATAGCTATTCGGGCAGTTTTATTTTCCATATACTTTAATAATACTACTTTAAATGCGAATCAATCCAGCTTTTTAGCATTTCTTTAGGCATTGCGCCTACTTTTCTGTCTATTTCTTTATCATCTTGTACAAGGACAAATGTAGGTATGCTCATTACTCCAAAATTTGCAGCGGTACTGCTGTCTGACTCTACGTCAATTTTTTGAAATTCAACCTTGCCTGTGTATTCAGGTTTCATCTCTTCAAATACAGGTGCCATCATTTTGCACGGACCGCACCAATCTGCATAAAAATCTAATAATTTAATCATTTTTATTCTCCTAAGATTAAAATTTTATTAAGTCAAAAATCTTACGCTATATGATAACATAACTTTTGTTTATTAATTATGCAAGACTTGCCTGATAAAAAGTTAAAACTTCTTCCGGTTTTTTTAATTACTGCACTGGTGTTTGGTGTTGGAGTTTTTGCTTTTAGAAAGCTTTTTACAAGAGAGATCGTTATAAAAGAGGATTTGTCTGAAAAAAAGTATTACACAAGCTTGTTGAGGAGTGAAAACTTGGGGAGCGAGTGGGAGCCGGGGGAGATGTTGGAGGTTAGCCTGGAAGATCAGCCTGAAATTTCTGCGGAGAGCGGTTTGGTAGTTGATATTAATTCGGGAAAGATTGTTTTTGAAAAGAATTCCAAGGAGAAAATGAAAATTGCCAGTTTAGTGAAAATTATGACTGCGGTGGTGGCTTTAGAGCATAAAAATTTAGATGAAAGGATTGTTGTTTCGAAAAAATCAGCGGGGGTAGGTGAAAATACGATGGGAATTTCTGAAGGTGAGGTTTATACGTTGGAGGAGCTTTTATATGGATTAATGTTGAATTCCGGAAATGATTCTGCTTACGCAATTTCAGAAGGTGTTGCAGGTAATGCAGAGGATTTTGTTGACTGGATGAATATAAAAGCTAAGGAGTTAGGTTTAAATGATACAGAGTTTTTTTGTCCTAGCGGACTTAGCGATGAAACTTACAGTACCGCGGTTGATTTGGTTAAGCTTTCAAGATATGCATTGCAAAATGAAGATTTTAGAAGGATTGTTGGAACTGTTGATTTTGAATTGCCTTATTCTGAAAGGCATAAATATTTGTATTTAGAAAATCAAACGAATTTGTTAACGACTTATCCTGGAGTGGGTGGTATTAAGACCGGATATACAGAGGAAGCGGGGTACTGCCTGGTTACTTATGCAAAAAATGAAGGAGTTGAGTTGATTGGGGTGGTTTTAAACTCCGTAAACAGAAAATTTGATATGTTAAATCTCTTAAACTTCGGGTTTGGGGTTTACGGGATAGAGGTTGAGAGTGGGTATGAGCTGTGAGGTACTGCTGATTTCTGAAAATGATATAATACGGTCATGGAGAACAATGGAAAAAACAACAATATACTGCCTTTGGTAGTAATTTTTTTAGTTATCGCAGGTTTGATTGGGGGAGCTTATTGGTTTGGTAAGAGTAGTATTATGCAAAATTCCCAAACAGGTCAAATGACCGATGTAAAAGAATCAACTGAACCAGAAAACAAATCCTTACAGGAACCTGAAAAATCGACTACAGAGCCTTCTGAAAATGTTGAATTAGAGGGAGAGACAGGGGCGGGAGAAACAGAAGACAAGCCTACAGAAGAAGGACCCGCGGTTGAAGAAGATTCCGACGAATCAGTAATCGAATCTCTAAAAATTCTTTTTGCGCAAAAATATGAAAAGAGAATCGAAGACATTACAGTTACCATCTCCAAAAGAGAAGGAAACTATCTTACCGGGGGTGTTAAATTCACTGCTGGTGGAGAAGGTGGTTACGTTTTAGCAGCAAAAGTTAACGGAGCTTGGAAAATTGTTTTTGATGGAAACGGAAGTTGGACTTGCAGTGCCGTAGATGTTGTTGATTTTCCTTCTACACTTGCACCCGAATGCTGGGATGAAGACACCATGGCCGTTGTTGATAGAACAGCTAATTAGTTTATCCTAGTTTTTTATTAGATATTCTTGATTTTATAGTTGCAAATGCTCGCAGTGTTTGTATTAATAAAAAAGGCCTAGTCTTTTGTTATAAAAACTAAGCCTTCGTCTGCAGTGTGTTGAGTAAGTATTCCCAAACCAAAACTGGAAATACACTTACCTGCGTATCTGCCCAAAATTATTCCTGCGACTATTAAAAGCACTCCCTGGATCGAGTGATGGAAATGATATTCTCCGAGACGTGTAACCCTTTTTCCAGTCTTTGGAAAATAGTTGTAAGCTGCAACTTCTAGCTTTCCAAAAATAAAACCAGTGAAGAAACAAATTAAATTTTTCACACTATCTCCTTTTTCTAATATGTTTATCGTCTATCTTACTAGAAATGTTTCTATTATCAAGTATTATCAATTTTTCCCACTATTTTTTACACTTAATTTCATACTTGCCATCTGTTATCATAACTCCGTGCCAACAAACTTTGAATTATTTACGGGATTAAATCCCCAACAAATTGATGCTGTTAAGCATTTAGACGGCCCCGCACTCGTTGTGGCTGGACCAGGAAGTGGTAAAACCCGTGTTTTAACTCACCGAGTTGCAAATTTAATTCAAAACCACGATATTTCTGAAACAAACATCCTTTGCGTAACATTTACAAACAAAGCGGCAGATGAAATAAAGCAAAGAGTAGGATCAATTCTTTCTGATTCATCGGGAATTTCAAAATTATCTTGGAGCGGAACATTTCATTCAATTTGTTCCAAGATTTTAAGAAAAGATGGTTATTACATTGGTATACCGCCCTCATTTGTTATTTATGACACCGAAGATTCAGCCTCCGTTATTAAAATTATCTTAAAAGATTTTGGAATTGATGCAAAAAGATTTCATCCAAGAGGTGTTTTGGAAACCATCTCAAGTGCAAAATCAGAATTAATCACCCCATCTGATTACGAGAGTTACGCTCAAGGTTACTACCAGCGTACTGTATCAAAAATTTACCCGGAATATCAAAAAAGGTTACAAAATAGCAACGCTCTGGACTTCGATGATCTGCTATATTTTACTGTAAAGTTGCTCGATACAGATAAAAAAACATTAAAAAAATATCAAGAGCAGTTCAAATACATATTGGTCGACGAATATCAGGATACAAACAAAGCCCAATATGTTTTAACCCGTCAATTATCAGATTTGCATCAAAATCTCTTTGTGGTCGGGGATATGTCTCAGGCCATTTATAGCTTTCGTGGTGCTGATTTTCGTAATATTTTAAATTTTCAAAAAGACTATCCCGAGGCTTCTATCTACAACCTGGAGCAAAATTACCGGTCCACGCAGGTTATCTTAGATGCCGCAAAAAACATGATTAAAAAAAATTCTACTCATATTCCTTTGGATCTTTGGACGGACAAAGAGGGTGGTGATAAGATAGTAGTCTTTTCGGGAAGCACCGGAAACGAGGAAACTGCCTTTGTAATTGATGAAATTTCAAACCAGATGAAGTTAGGAAAGACATTTGTGGATATGGCTGTTTTATACCGTACTAACGCCCAATCCCGAGCTATTGAGGAGGCCTTGATCAAAAACAGTATTCCCTATAGAGTGTTTGGTGGGGTGCGTTTCTATTCCAGAAAAGAAATAAAAGACATCATCTCATACTTAAGAGTGATTCAGAATCCAAAAGATTCGGTCTCATGGTCAAGAATTATCAACGTTCCAACTCGTGGCATGGGCCAAAAGTCAGCTGATAAATTAAAAAATGCAGATTGGGATCTTGATGAAATCGAAAAAGTTTCAAAAATTCCAATAAAAAGATGGATTTCAAAAAAAGATGACATGTCTACATTAGAATTAATGGAAGAGGTTCTAAAAGATACCGGTTATATTAAATGGCTTGATGATGGCACAGAAGAAGCTTTAAGTAGAATTGAAAACATTAAAGAGTTAAAAACAGTCGCCTCTCAGTTTGTAAATTTAAGTGAGTTTTTAGAAAATGTTTCTTTGATTGAAGATACGGGAAAAGCCAGTGAAAAAAACAATGTTGATTGTGTGACTTTGTTAACAGCACATGCCTCAAAAGGATTAGAGTTTCCAATTGTTTTTATTATTGGAATGGAAGAAGGCCTATTTCCCCACTCAAATTCTTTAGGAGAGCAAGATGAACTTGAAGAGGAGAGAAGGCTTTGTTATGTTGCTATCACAAGAGCAAAAGAGAGAGTGTATATGACAAACGCCCGTTCCCGTTTGTACTTTGGAAATATTCAAGCAAATCTCCCTAGCAGGTTTTTATCTGAAATTCCTAAGGAGCTTTTGGATTTTAGAGGCCTTGGTTTTAACAATTATTTTGAAAAAAACAAAAAAACTGATGATTTTCTTGATGATCTGGAATTTGATCGAGGTAATTTCAAATGGGACTAGTTTTTTAATGTAAAATTAATGTATGTTTAAACCTCACAAAGAGCTTGGGCAGAATTTTCTTACAGATAAAAGTGTGGCTAAAGATATGGTAGAAGCTCTTGATATTCAAAATGGCGACGAAATAGTTGAAATTGGTCCCGGCCACGGTGTTGTTACAGAATTTTTAGTCGAAAAAATAAAGTATTTGAATGTAAAAATCCATGCCGTGGAGTTGGATGTCAGGCTTTACCAAGAACTTAAAAATTTTTATTCAGGGAATGAAAAGATAGAGGTAATAAAAGAAAATATTTTGGATTGGCTTCCAACATTATCAACGGATAGAGAAATAAAAATAATAGGGTCTGTTCCTTATTACATCACATCTCCAATAATTCATAAAATAATAAAAATGCCTACGGTTCCACAAACCGCAGTGTTATTAGTACAAAAAGAAGTAGCTGAAAAGATAAAAAGTAAGGCACCGGATTCTTCTTACATGTCCTCGTTTGTTCAAACTTTTTTTGATGTTAAGTATTTAGGAAAAGTTCCTAGTAAAAAATTTAATCCTGAACCCAAGGTTGATGGCGGAATTATTAAAATGGTCAAGAAAGAAGATGCAAATCTCGACCTCGTTTTTATTAGGAAATACGAGGGTTTTTTACACAAGGCTTACTCCAATCCAAGAAAAATGCTAAACAAAGTATTCAGGAAAGAGGAGCTTGAGAATGGTAATATTAATCCAACACTCCGTGCGCAAAATTTAGATGCTGAAGAGTGGTTGAGTTTTTATAAAAAAATAAATGAAATTTAGTATTTGCATACCAACTTTAAACGAGGAAAAGTACATAGGCGGGATATTAAGTTGTCTAGAAAAACAGACATTTAAGGATTTTGAAGTTACCGTTGTAGACGGAAATTCACAGGACAGAACAAAAGAAGAGGTTTTGAAGTTTTCTAGTAAGTACCCACTTCAATTTTTGAAATCACCTCAAAGGGGAGTATCGTTTCAGAGAAATTACGCAGAAAAAAAGTCTTCCGGAGATTATGTAATATTTTTTGATGCTGATGTAATGATAGAGAGCGATTTTTTGGAAAAAATAAGCAACCATTTAGATAAAGGGGATATTGATGTTTTAACTACTTGGAATAAGCCAATATCCGATAAACCAATAGATGAATTTATCTACTTATTTGTAAATATTTTTATGCTGGAGCTTATTAAAAAGAAAAATCCCGGAGCTGTTGGCGTTTTTATATGTGTTAAAAAAAGCTCGTTTGAAAAAATCGGAGGTTTTAGAGAAAAAGTTAATTTTGGAGAGGACTTTGATCTTGCAAAGAGGCTTCATGATAGTGGTTTTACATACGCTTTATTGAAAAAACCAAAAGTACACGTATCCGTGAGACGTTTTGATAAAGAGGGAAGATTGAACATGATAATAAAAAATCTTAGAGCGGCTACATATTATCTAACGAACAACAACAACTACATCGACAAGATTCAGGGTAAGTTTAAGCACGAGTTCGGTAAATTTTAATTGGAAATTTTTTAAATAACCTTAAAGTCTGTTTTCCTAAATTCTCTAAAATGTAGATTAGATCGAAGCCCGCCAAATTTTTAAATTTTTGAACGGGCTTTTTTTTTCGGCCCGATTTTCATCAAAGCCTGTACTCTTTGATCCCGCCCTTATAGGACGATATTAAATTGTATTCATAAAATATCCTATATTGGCCTTGGAGTCAATGATATACTGGGTTTATGAAAAGACACATTCTTCAATCCAAGCTTTGGGAGAAGTTTAAAAACGACTATGGAACTCCGGCAGTTCGGGTTGGAAAAATTCTTTATACAAAACATAAAATTCCTTTTACTAACAATTATTATGGATATTGCCCCAGAGTTAACCCTTTTGATATTGATTTTGAAGAATTAAAAAAATCGTTAAATGAAAATAATTGTGTAGCTGTTCATTTTGATGTCCCCAATGTTACTAAAGACGATCCCGAGGCTGAAAAAGCAGAGCAAATACTTAAAGACAAATGTGTTTTATCCCAAAGAGATGAATTTGCCAAAGGAAATTTTTTAATGAAACTTAAAAAAAGCGAAGAGGAACTTTTAGCCAATATGCATAAAAAACACCGATACAACATAGGACTGGCTCAAAGAAAAGGCGTCGCGGTGAGAGAAACTACTGCTGACGAAGATTTTCAAATTTTTTATGATCTTTATTTTGAGACTACCCAAAGACAGAAATTTTTTGGTAGGTCCAAAACATATTTGAACGGTGTTTGGAAGACATTTAAAAGTGCAAATTCCGCATATTTGCTGATTGCCGAATATGAAGGGAAGCCCTTGTCCTCTTGGATGTTGTTGGTTCAAGATGGAGTGCTTTACTATCCTTACGGTGGTTCAACTGAAAAAGATAAAGATGTGCAATCAAACTGTCTTTTGGGGTGGGAAGCTATTAAATTTGGAAAAAAGCTGGGGTGTGATTTGTTTGATATGTGGGGTGCTGCCGAAGATATGAGTAATAAAAGTGACCCTTACTACGGATTTTCTTTATTCAAAGAGAAGTTTGGAGCAACCCATGTTAGTTATATTAAATCTTATGATTATGTTATAAACGAACCCTTATACAAAATGTTTTTGGTGGCAAATAATTTGAGATGGAAGTTTTTGAGTATACTAAAATGAAGCCCGAATTGGATATTCGACAGAGTGATAAATGGGCAAAATATCTTGGAAGAATGGGGTGGGAAAGTCATCGTACATCGAGTGGTATTAATATTTATTTTCATAGAACTTTTCTTGGAACAATTATTAAAATTCAAAAACCTCTGTCGGTTAGTAAAAAAGATATTAAAGAAATTGAGAATTTTTGTGTAAAATTAAAGCCTCTTTTTATTAAAATAGAGCCTTTTATAGGTCAGGAGATTGCGGTTTTGGAGGAGTGCGGTTATGTAAAAAGTGAGGTGGCATTAACACCCCCCTCAACTATTTATATTGATCTTACAAAATCAGAAAACGAGCTTTGGGAAAGCATTTCTCACAGTGGAAAATATTCAATAAAAAGAGCCCAAAGAGAAGGTACTGTGACGAGATTCTATCAAAATCCTATTAAAGATAAGATGGGTGCCTATTTTGAGATGGTCCAAGTTACAGGAAAAAGAAAACATTTCTATGTTCAACCGATGGTGGATTTTGAAGAAAAAGTTAAGATATTTGGAAAAGAGTGCCACCTCGTTTTATCTTTTAACGGTGAGGGAGAACTCTTAAGCGGGAAGTTCTATCTTTGTCACGGGGATATGGTTTTGTACTCGACCGGCGGCACATCTGAAAAGGGATTAAAAACCAAAGCTGGGTACGAGCTTCTGTGGAAATCTATTCTATATTTTAAAGGCCTTGGATATAAAGTTTTGGATCTTGAGGGTAGGGATGATCCACGTTTTAAAGATGCTACTAAAAATTGGGGAGGATTTAGTCATTTCAAGGAAAAGTTCGGCGGTGAGAATATTGAATTTCCTCATCCTTACATTAAATACTTTAATCCGGTTTTGAAGTTTTTTTCCAAGTTTACTAGTTTGCCACTTTAAGTTCGGAGAGAGCTCGGAGAGTACTTACCTCCATTAATTCGACAAATCAACTCACTTAAACTCTTTTTCCTTAGCTTTTTTCCTGGGCTGAGCCCGTTACCGGGCTCAGCCCTCTTTCTTACTCCTTCTTAGCAAAGGGGCATATATCTTTAAAGTCGCAGTACATACAATCTCGCCCTGGATTTGGTTCAAAATTTTCCTCATTTATATTTTTAATCACGTCTTTTATGATTTCTCTTTGAGCCCCCACCTGCTTTTGAGTCCTCTTGGTAGAAATTTTGTTTCCTGTGTTTAAAAAATAGAGGCTTAGAACATCCGGTTTTATTTTTAAAGCATCTGTCGCTCCCATGGTGTAAATAGTCATTTGAACGTTGTCATCTACCTCTTTCTGGGATTTTTCTTTTCCAGTTTTGTAGTCAATTATCTCAACTGATCCGTCAGGGAGTTTATCTATTCTGTCTATTGTTCCTTTCAACTTAGTCCCGTCAATATGAAGAACAAATTTCTTCTCCAATCCTAAGTGTTTTACATCTAGATTTTGGTTTTTTTCATAATATCTTTTAAGAATCACCTTTCCTTCTTCAAAAGTATTTTTTCTATCTTTTTCATTTTCATAACCCAGAGGATTCCAGTTTTTTTCAAATATTTCATATAAATCTTCTAGTGAAGGTTTATTTCCTATCATCATTTTAGTGTGAAATTCATTTAGAGTTTTATGAAACGTATCTCCGAAATTTAAGGAACGGCTGGGTGGGGCGGGGATGTTTAGAACGTAAGAATATTTGTATCTTAGTGGGCATATTAGATAGTTGTCTATTTGAGAGTAGCTGATGTGATCTAATTTATTTCCTTTTAATTCTGATATTTTTCTAATCTTTGGTGTGAAGGATTTTTTGACTTCGCTGGGGAAGGGTAGTTTGGCTAACTCTTCGGTTGTAAAGTCTTTCAATTCAATGCCGGTTTCATTCAAAAAGCCACAAGGTATAGTATCTCTTTTACCACCGTAATTTTTGCTCAATGTTAAGTAAAGATATTTTTTTGCTCTTGTCATACCAACGTAAAAAAGCCTTCTTTCTTCCTGGATGTGCTCATCGCCGGTCGGCAAGGTTTCTTTTATTAGCTCGTCAGGAATTTTCAAAGCATCGCCTCGATTTTTTGTCGGGAATCTTCCTGAAACCAGGTTTACCATAAAAACAACAGGAAATTCCAGGCCTTTTGCCGAGTGCACTGTCATGAGATTTACGGTATCGATATCCTCAATTTCAGCTTGGGCGGGGTTTTCTCCTGCTTCTATTATCATGTCAAAATAATCAACCAAATCTACTATGGTTGGCATTTCTTTTGTTTGATCGTGCCAGTCAATTTCAAATTTCTGAATTCTTTTTAAAAGAAGGTTTAAGTTTTTAATACACAGTTCATTTTCTTGGGTTTCTTCTTCTAAAAACATACCAAGGTAATTTATTGAATTAACAAGGTTAAAAGCCATTTCGGTCGGAGTTTGCTTAGTGATGTTTTTTTGAAATTCTTCTACTGTTTTTACGAGATTTTGAACGTTTTCATTTTTTGATTCTTTTACTTGTTCCCAAAGCTCGACTTTTTTGTATCTTGCTTGAGAAAGGAGGTTGGATATTTCTTGATAAGGAATTTCCAAACTGTCTATATTTAGTACTCGAAACAGGCTTATTCCTTCTTTTGTATCGATTATTATTTTTAAAAAAGCCAAGATGTCACGGACTTCGTCTCGATCGTAGAGACCTCGGTTACCTACCAGCTGGTAGGGAATTCCGTATTTTCTGAGCGAAAGCATGAACGGGTCTAAGTGATTGTTGGCTCTGGCCAATATCGCGATGTCTTTAAAAGTGTATTGATGTTCCTTTGCCAGTATTTCAATGATTTTTGAGACCACTAAGTTGACCTCATCTTCCAGGGTTTCAGCTCGGATAATTTCTGGATTAGGTCTTGCACCGAGTTTGAGCTCGGATCTTTTTACAGAAGAGTTTGTTTTGGTGCCTTTGGAATTTTTCTCCTTTCTCTCTGCTGAGATCATACTGACAAGTTCTTTTGAGATTCCCAGCTTTGACTCTAACGTATCAGGGTTATTATTTTGAATTAGTATATATGCAGGGTCTAGTATTTCCTGTGTTGATCGATAATTTTCTATCAATGTAACTGTCTCTGCCTTTTTGTAATCTTCCATAAATTGAAGAATGTTGGATATTGCTGCTCCCCTGAATTTATAAATTGATTGTGAATCATCTCCTACGACCAGTAGACTTCTTTGATCAGATTTTTCTTTTAGGTTTTCCTTTTGACTTTCTTTTATGGGGTAGAGTAACTTAATTAATTCGTACTGTGCGTAGTTAGTGTCCTGAAACTCGTCCACCAGAATATGTTTAAATTGTTTTTGGTACTCTGACACTATATTCGGTCTTTCCTTGAATAGCTTTATCACCCACGTTATTAGATTGCCAAAATCCAACCCTGAATTTAGTAGTTTTAACCTCTCATATTCATTGTAAATATATGACAACTCATCATATTTTAATTTTTCTTCATCACTCTCGTGTTTCATTTGCTTAACAAAGGTTTCAAAGTCCTTATTAGAAATATTTTCGTCTTGAAGTTTAGAGATAAAAGTTAAAATATCTGAAATAAACTTAGTTGGATTTCCCAAAGGTCTGAAATATTTTAAATCCATTTCAAAAATATTTTTACGCAACAAAAGCCACTGATCCGAATCGGGAAGTGTTTTATAAGAAGGGTCCAACCCGATTTCAATTCCTTTTTCTTTTAAAACTCTTTCAGCAAAAGCATGAAAAGTATAAATCCATGGTTCTTCATAACCTAAAGGCATAATATCTCCGACACGTTCCACCATTTCATGCGAAGCCTTTTCAGTAAATGTGAGAGCGAGTATTTCTTGAGGATCAACATTTTTATCTTGAATTAGGTGTTTTATTCTTTCAGTGATTACTCTGGTTTTTCCAGTACCTGCGCCT
>Ga0208460_10002092_pt1 | contig 11566 bp, 11 predicted proteins | sample AD_STIC10_MetaG_FD_184436 | JGI IMG/M metagenome (GOLD analysis project Ga0208460, IMG submission 184436) | Active sludge microbial communities of municipal wastewater-treating anaerobic digesters from USA - AD_STIC10_MetaG (SPAdes) (version 2) | ecosystem: Engineered > Bioreactor > Anaerobic >... | reverse complement strand
GCGTGTCGCCGATGCTGCGCCTGACAGCGCAAGACGCGGCGGGAGTTGTCAACGGAGACCCGGTACTGGTCGGCAGTACCAGCTACACCGTTACCCGTGCGCAGGCCGATAGCGAGGCCGGCGATGTGCTATTGACGCTGGATGCGGTCTAAGTGTCCCACGCCCGCCAGCAAATCCGCGAAGCACTTGCCGCCCGCGTCACCGGCCTGACAACCTGCGGAACGCGGGTATTCCAGTCGCGCATGGTCCCGCAGGAAACGCTTCCGCTCCTGTTGGTCACCACGAACGACGAAGAGATCAACCCTGGCACCATCGGCGACATTTACGAGCGCGTGCTATCGGTGAGCGTAATTGGTTTGGCCAAGGCTACCGCCAACCTCGACGACACGCTGGACACAATCGCCGCAGAGGTTGAGGTAGCAATGTCAGCCGAATACTGGGCCGAACTCGTTGCTATCAACGTTGGTTTTGACGAAATGTTGGAAAAGCCAGCCGGCCGTATCGAATTAGTTTACCGCGTGACCTATCGCACTGCATCAAGCGTGCCTGGCACTATTTTGTAGCAATCACGAAAGGAGCAATACAATGGCATCCGCCCGCAAATGGTCACAAGTCGCCGTCGCAATGCAGTCTGCGCTCGGCGCATCCCTCACAATCAACAGCCTGACCAAAGCAGTCGGCGGCGTCGTCACCACGTCTTCTGCACACGGCCTGTCTAACGGCGATTTCGTCGTGCTGGCAGTGCAGGGAATGTGGCAGGTCAACGACCGCGTTTTCCGCATCACGTCAGCGTCGGGTTCGGTGTTCACCCTCGAAGGCGAAGACACCACCAACTACGACACCTTCTCCAGCGGCACCGCGCAGAAGATCACATTTGGCACATCGGTCACGTCGGCAACCACGCTGACGAGTTCGGGCGGTAACTTTGCAATGATCGACACGACGACAATTCATATGAATCAAAAGTCGCAGATTCCCGGCCTGCCGGATGCGGCGACGTTCGATATGGATAACATCTGGGACGTGTCTGATGCCGGCCTGATCGCCATGAAAGCAGCCTACGACGCCCAAGCGAAGCGCGCCTTCAAATTCACGTTCGGCACCGGCGGCCAGATCATGGTGTTCACTGGCTACGTTGGCGCCAACCTGCTTCCGGGTGGATCGGCGCAGCAACTGGTGACGACCAAGGCAGTCATCACGATGAGCGGCAGCCCAACCTACTTTGCGTCCTGATGGCTCTGGTCGACAAACTGCGCCGCGCGCGGGAATTCCAGGTCGAGACGGGCGGGTTCACCTTCACGCTGCGCCGTCCTACGGATGTCGAGTGGCTGGAGTTGGTCGAGTCAGGTAAAAGCACGGCGCGAACCGTGCTGGCCTATATCGTCGGATGGGAAGGCGTCAAGGAAATCGACCTCATTCCAGGCGGAGACCCGCACCCGCTGCCGTTCGATGCCGTGGCCTGTGCCGACTGGCTATCAGACCGAATCGACCTGCTGCCGCCGTTGCTGGATGGGTTCATGAAATCTTACGAATCCCATCTGGCGGCGCGGGCGGACGCGCAAAAAAACTGAGGAGCTGGCTTGAGCAGCAGCAGCTACCGCCGCAGCTCAGGCCAGCTACCCCGGACACCGGCACCGGCCTGGCAATCCGTGTATGGAACACTCTCGGCGGCCTTGATTGGGCAGGGCTGGAGACGGCGTGCGACGTTTTTGGCGTCTATGATATTGATCTAATGATTCACCGCCTGGTAGCGATTCGCGACTTTCAGGCGGAACAGGAGAGCTGACAATGGCCGATAACACCACAAGCGTCAAGATCACCGCCAACGCCAGCCAGTTTGAATCCGAGATGCGGCGTGTGGCGACGCTCGCCAGCAGTACCGGCGCATCGCTCACGAGCGCATTCAAAGGCGTTGGCCTTGCCCTTGCCGGAATTGGTTCCGGCCTCGCCCTGTCGACGCTCAAAGATAAATTCGACTCGATCATTGCGTCGGCGTCGCAGCTCAAGGAACTGAGCGACAAGACCGGGGCCAGCGTCGAGAATCTATCTGGGCTTGGCGCTGTCGCCAAGGTAACAGCCACAGACATGGGGCTTGTTACAGCCGCCATGAACAAGTTGTCGAAAGGCTTGCACGCTTCCGACGATGACGCCAAGGGAACTGGAAAGGCGCTGGAATTTCTCGGGCTGACGCTGAATAATTTGCGTGGCAAAGATAGCGCTGAAAACCTCAAGCTTGTTGCTGACAAGATGGACGAACTTGAGGACGGAACGGGAAAAGTTGCAATCGCAATGGCTCTGTTCGGAAAGAGCGGCGCCGAGATGCTGGCCTTCATGAAGGACTTGGCGCAGTCTGGTGACTTGGTTGTCAAGACAACCGAAGCGCAGGCGATCGCTGCAAAGAATTACGAGGAAGACCTGCGGCGCCTGACGGCAACCAAGGAGGCGCTTTACAAGACGGTAGCGCTTGAGCTGGCCCCTGCTTTCGATACATTCGTTCGTGCGCTTATCGGCGCCAAGAACGAAACTAATGGCATGATCCAGGCAGGAAAAGACCTTGCCGCAGATGGTTCTATCCGAGAATGGGGAATACAGGCGACGCAGGTGGCCGGATTCGTTATCGACGCATTTGATGGCGTCGCCCGTGTCATCAAAGGCGTGGGAATAACCTTTGGAGCCGCCGCTGCGCAGATTGGAGCCTTGGCAAACGGCAGTTTAAGCCAATTCAATGGTGTGGCAAAATCATATCGCGAGGACATGGACGCGCTGGCGTACAAGCCGATGTTTTCGCAAAAGCTGCAAGTCCAGACAGACGCACTGCGCGAGCATTGGGCACAGGTGGAAGCCGTCAAAAAGGCATACGCCAGCTTCCCGAAAGACATCCAAAATAAGGCGTTGAAATCGCTGGAAGCAAGTTTTTACGGCAGTGAGGGCGGAACGAAAAGCGCGTCCGGGTTCACCGCTGCCCCAGACCCGCGTAACGCAAAAGGATCAGGAAGCACCAAGATAGACGACTACACAAGGATTATCCAGATGCTCAACGAGAAAATAACCGTTGAGCAGGCCGCTATCGACTCGGTTGGAAAGCTGACGCAGGCAGAGAAGGAGTACGCGAAATACCAGGCCGACGTGGCGAGCGGCGCGATCAATATGACCGGCGCGCAAAAGAGCGTTGCTGATGCCTACTGGGAGGTCTACCGCGCCCGTGCACAACAGAAAGAATTCGACGCCGGCGTCGAGAAGCAGGTTGAGGCCACGCGCCAGCAAACCGTTGCCATCAATGATCGCATTCAGGCGTTGAAAACCGAAGCCGACACAGCAGGATTGACTGAGGCCGCTATTGCTGCAATGACAGCCTCGCGCCTAGAGGAAGCCATCGCCCTAGCCAGTTCGCGCGGTGCGACTGCTGATCAGATTGCGGTGCTTGAGGAAGAATTAGCCATCCGCAACAAGCTCTCATCAGCCATCGAGTCCCGTGACCTAGCCCGCGATCTGTCAATGACGAAAAGCGCCCAGGCCGCCCGCGACGAGGCCAAGCGGGCAGCGTATGACAGGGCGCTGGCGAACAAGGAAATCAGCGAGCAGCAGCATCAGGAATTGCTCGACACGATGAGCAAGGAAGGCGACGCCATGGGCGAATTCGCCAAGAAGGCCGCCCAGAATATGCAGGATGCGATGGCCAACTTTTTCATCGACCCGACGCAGAAGGGCATGAAGTCGATTGCTCAGTCATTCGGCGAGATGGTGCAGAAGATGATCGCCCAAGCGGCGGCGGCGCAGCTTGGAAAGCTGCTGTTTGGCGATATGGACAAAACTGGAAATCTGGGCGGCTGGCTTGGGAAAATTTTCGGGGCATCGTCAACGTCCTCGGCGTCTTCCGCACTCGACTTTTCTTCTATTTTCGATACCGGGCTGTTCGCCAATGGCGGCATCATGACCAGCGCCGGGCGTTTGCCGCTGAACACCTACGCAGGCGGTGGCGTTGCCAACCGGCCACAGCTCGCGATGTTCGGCGAGGGCCGCACGCCAGAAGCGTATGTCCCGCTCCCCGATGGCCGCCGCATTCCGGTAGCCATGCAGGGCGGGAACAATGGCATGAATATCACTCAGAATATCACCGTTGGCGCGAACGCAGACAAGGCAGAAGTCAGGCGGGCTGCCGCAACCGGCGCGCGCTCGGTGCTTGGTCTGGTGTCCGGCTCTCAGAGGTATTCGTAATGTCAGCCGATTTTCTCGAAGAGCGCATCAATGATCTGATTCGTTACGGATCAAGCCTTGTTGATGAGTTCGCCGTCGATATCGTGGCGTCGTCGGGCGGGCTGGAATACCGTGCGCTTCGCCACCCGTACCCGGTGCGAAAATTCGACATCAGCTATATGTTGGACAGCGCGACAACATATTCGGCTCTTCTCGGAATCTACTACCGCGCCCACGGAAAATTTGCCGGATTCCGCGCCCGCTGTTTCGACGAGTGGAGCAGCAACGGCGCGAAGGGAACGCCCACTGCATTCGATCAGTCGATGATTCTGGTATCGACTGGCGTCTATCAACTGGCGAAAATCTACGGCACCGACAAGACCGCGGGCGCCACCGGTTACGCATTTCGCCAGATCAAAAAGCCAGTCTCAGGCACCGTGCTGGTCGGCATCGGGTCCACGGCGATTCGCTCTGCTGACTGGTCGGTTGACACCACTACAGGCATCGTCACCTTCGCTGCCGACATCGCCGGGACAATCACCAGCATTGGCCAGAGCGCATCCGCTGTCCTGACCATCGGAGCGCACTCATTCGTAACGGGGATGTCTGTGCAGATCAGTGGCGTCAACGGAATGACACAGATCAACGGATTACGGGCGCTCATTACCGGGACGGACGCCACCCATATCACCGTCGCCATCAACTCGTCGGCATTCAGCACCTACACGAGCGGCGGAGTCGTTCACGCGCGCCCGCAGGCAGGCGAATCAGTCACGGCGGGCTACGAATTCGACTACCCGGTACGCTTCAACTCGACGCTGCCGGTTGGGCAGGATTACCCCGGCTTCCGTCCCGTCGACGGCGTCGAACTGATCGAATTGCTTAACCCATGAAATCGACCGTAGCTCCGTACTCTACCCGTGTTTATTGCCTGCGAATCGAGTGCGCCAGCGGGTTGACGATACGACTGACGCGCTACCCGTTTGACCTGAAAATGAGCAATGGCGCCGTCTATCAATCGTCGGCTGGAATGGATGCGTCGTCATACTCTGCCGAAACAGGTTTCGCTGCGTCGGTTGTGGATCTGGAAGGGATAATTGGATTCGCGGGAGTCACCCGCGAGGCAGTCGCTTCAGGTGTTTTCGACGGAGCCAACGCATTTCTGTTTTTAACGGATTTTCTGAATCCGGTTGAAAACGAAGAAGAGGTAGTCAAGTCAATCCTCGGCAAGACGACGATTGAGGACGATAAATACCGAATCGAAGAAATGGCGCTGCTGGACTTGTTAAGCCAGACAGCGGGCGATGTTGTCTCCCCGATTTGCCGCAACGTGTTCGGTGGGCAGGAGTATGGCGGGTGCCATGTCGATCTTTCGGCGATTACCGTCAATGGGACGCTGACCAGCGTCACCTCATCGCTGGTGATTCGTGATTCGTCGCGGGCGGAAGTGGCTGATTACTTCGGCGCTGGAACCATTATTTTCACCTCTGGGGCCAACGTCGGGCTGGCACCAATTCGCGTGGACGCGCATGCCGCAGATGGCACCCTGACGCTATCAGACGCGCCGTTTTATCCGCTGACTGCCGGAATCAATTACACGATGACGCCAGGCTGCCGCCGTCGTCTGGTGGATTGCCAGAAATACGGAAACGTGCGTCGGATGAAGGCTGATCTGTACGTGCCTACCGGCTCAGTCTACATGAAAATCGGTGGCGTTTGATGGATGCCGCCCGAATCATCAGTCTCGCCCGCGAAACGCTTGGAACGCCATTCCGGCATCAGGGACGGCAAGCCGGGCGCGGGCTGGATTGTATTGGAGTCGCAGCTTATATCTGCGATGCCGCAGAAATCCCCTATATAGACAAGTCAGGATATTCCCGCGAACCGTCGCACGGTTTGCTTGAATCCGGCTTGGAGAATCAGCCTGGGTTGGTCCGCGTTGCCCTCGCCGATATGGCTCCGGGAGATTTGCTGCTGATGCGATTTGCCGGCGACCCGCAACACATCGCCATTCATGCCGGAGAAACCATCATTCACGCATTCGAGAAAAGCGGGAAAGTCGTGGAGCACGGGCTGACTGATTACTGGCGGTCGCGCATCGTCCGTGTGTACCGCTTTGTGGGTGTCGTCGAATGAGCACCACCGGTCAGGTAATCGGGACAGTCGTTGGCGCAGTCGTCGGGTTCTGGACCGGCGGCCTGTCTTACGTAGCCCTAGGAGCGGCCATCGGCGGCGCAATCGGTGGTTATATCGACCCGCCGAAAGGCCCGCACACCATCGGCCCTCGCCTAGAAGACCGAAAGGTACAGGGGTACACCTATGGATTCAAGCTCCCGCGATTTTACGGGACGATGGAGACAGCCGGCTGCGTGATTTGGGTCGAAGGTGATCAATACGTCGAACACAAGAACACCAAGAAAACCGGAGGCAAGGGCGGGGGATCGAAATCTACGTCGACCACTTACACCTATTCGGTTACTTTCGCGGTGGCCCTGGCGCAATGCACAGAGCGCGCAATAATCGGCGTCCGAAAAATCCGGATCGGCACCACGATATTTTATGACGCCGGGTCGAACGACCTTGATTCGATCATCGCCAGCAATCTGACGCAGGCGCTATCGTGGAAATTTTACGACGGGCGCGACGATCAGGAACCCGACCCACGCATGCAGGCAGATAGGGGCGTTGGGAACGTTTCAGGTAGGCCAGGGCTGTGCTATCTCGTCATCTATGATCTGGACCTCACCGAGAAATTCTCTAATACCCTGGCGGCCGCACAGGTAAAGGTTGAGCTTGTTGCCGAAATCGGAGCCGCGTCACTGTCCGCTGATGCCCTTATGACAATGGATGCGACAGTAAATTCATATGACAGAAGAGTCGGCGGCATGTTCTCCGATTCGTCATCGTGCAGTTATTCCGTAATTCAGCATGACTCGTTTTATTCAACCGCACAATCTGTCTGGTTCTATGAATATGTATTTGGCGAAGGACAATCACGAACGGCTTCATCTGCCACTGGCATATCTATTACATCGCAGACAGTTGACAACTATATTGTTGATTCTGACCGAGCGTTTTGCATATTTCAGGTAATTCCCCCATATCCAAACAATGACAGATATAACCTGTGGTTTTATGAGCCGTTTGAGGCGGCCGCATCATCTGCCACATATTACGACGCTGACATGTCTGTCTACAAGATCAAGCGGGTTGCAGTCTCTGGCGACGAATGGTTTTTCGCATCTCACGAAGGCATGGAGATAACGAAATTCATTAATGGCGATTGGGAACTCAAATCATCCGCATCATATTCAGTCGGAACCCTTGCGCTTTCTGATTCATTCGTTTTCTGCTCGAAATTTGAGGCTTACGATGCCGCTACGCTGACAATCTACAAGTTTGCGCGCTCGGATTTGTCCTTAGTCGATACATGGACCACAACATACACCGGAAAGATATTTGCCCTGACGGCCGTTGATGACACGCTTGTTTGCTCATGGGTGACGGGCGGCGCGATTCTGGCGTGGCACAACGGCGCTTATGTCGACAACCTGGGGGTTTTGGCGCAGGCAATCGCCAACAATACTACTAACGATTGCGTGGCATGGCTGAAGGCAATAAGCCTTTATCCGCCGTGTTTCGTGTTTGGATCGGACCGTGTTGCGCAGAATTATCAGGTTTATTTGGGACACCCGACATTCATCAGGCAGCCGGCCAAACTGCGCGACGTAATTACATCGGAATGTTCGCTGGCAGGATTGGATTCCACCGACCTTAACCTGACATCTCTCACGAATAGCGATGTGCGCGGATATGCCTCAATCGGCGCATCGTCGGTACGGTCGGCACTGGAGCCGCTGCAGGCAGCATGGCCGTTTGATGTCACGCAATCGGGCTACAAGGTCAAATTCATTTCTCGGGGTGGCGCGTCGGTTGTCACGATTCCAGAAACCGACCTCGGGACGCGGGAAGGCAAATCGCAGCAGGAATCGCTACTGGTGACTGAGCGCGAAATGTCCGAACAGATCGCGTCGACCGTGACAATAAGCTATCTTGATGCGGACCGTGATTACGAGACCACTGAGCAAAATTCATATCGCCCTGGAACCACCAGCGTATCAGAGCGGCGCGTGGAATTGGCGCTGGTGATGACGGCGGAAGAGGCCGCACAAGCGGCTGATGTGCTGCTGAAAAAAGAGTGGGCTGAACGCATCAGTATCGGCCCGTTCACCTTGCCTCCAACTTACTCCAACCTTGAAGCCGCCGATATTGTCACAATCCAGCATCGCGGGCGATCAGTCGTTGCGGTTTTGACAAAAGTCAATTATCTGCCAGATGGGCGCGTTGAGTGCTACGCTAAAGCCACCTCTGGCGCGGCTTACACCAGCACGGCGCAAGGATCAACGCCGCTTTCTGTTCCGCCTTCGGTTGTTCCGCTGCGCGGCACCACGCAGGCCGTATTGCTCGATATTCCCATGCTATTGGCTGCTCAGGATACTCCCGGAATATCGGCGGCGGTGTACGGCAAGGCGTCCGGCTGGCCGGGCGGCGTCCTGTTGCGCTCGGACGACTCAGGGCAGACATGGGGATCGCAGACAGGATTTCTCAATGCCTCGGAAGTGTTCACCGCCACAACTGCGCTACCGACCGGCATCAGCACGCTGGTCGACGCGGCAAGCACCTTGACCGTAACGGCTGACTGGTCAGGCGCTGATCTGTTTTCGATTACCGACGCGCAGCTATTCAACCTCGGCAATATCGCGGCATTCGGGGCGGACGGCCGCTGGGAAATTCTCGCGTTCAAGACCGTGGTCGACAATACCGTTAGCTACACGCTCAGCGACTTTTTGCGCGGCCGATTCGGGACTGAATGGGCGATGTCGTTGCATCAGATCGGCGACCGTCTTGTGATGCTTGACGCCAATAACGCCGATTTTATCGGGCTGCCATTGGCGACAATCAATTCCCTGCGACTGTGGCGCGCCGTGACTGACGGCGACGTTATCTCATCGGCGCCGGATATTCAGCATGTGTACGCCGGGGTCAACCTCAAGCCGTTGTCTCCGGTCTATCTCGACGGCAGCAGGCACCCCACTACGTTCGATTGGTCACTTGACTGGACAGCCCGCAGCAGGACGCCTGTGGAGCCGTTCGCGGGGCTTGCTACGCCGCTTGGAGAATCAAGCGAACTCTGGGACGTGGAGGTCTGGAACAGCACCTACACGACGATGAAGCGGACATTTTCCAGCTTGACCGCTGCCCATTTGGACTATACGTCTACTCAGCAAACATCAGATTTTTCTGCTGCTCAGCCAACGCTGTACCTAAAAATATTCCAGATTTCGGCGACTGTCGGACGGGGATACCCGCTGCAAAACAGCATCTCATGCGTCATCAAGACCGACGGCACGAACTACTCGCCGACTGTACTAAGCCTGTCTCCGCTTCTCTACTACAAGCTTGACGGAAACACCACGACGGTCATTGATGCGGGATCGGCGGCCAGTAATGCAACGGCATCAGGATCAGGAATAACCTACCAACAGCCGTCATTGCTTACAGCAGCCACGCCGGGATTCTCTTTCCTTGGTTCCGGGTCTGGTGGAATAACATCTCCACACCTGGCGGCGATGAATGGCGCCTATAGCGTCGTGCTACTTGTCAAACCCACATCATTGGCAGCAGACAATGGACTGTTCCACAAGGGCAATGCGGCAGTATCTGGCCAGGAGGGGCATTATGTGAGAATCGGCACAAATGGAAAGATTTATGTCGATCTTTTTAACGGAACATGGTCGCTTAATGGGACAACAAACGCTGCAATATCTGTTAATGAGCAGGCGCACTTTGTTTTTGTTTACAACGGCGCAACGCAATACACGATATACAAAAATGGGTCGCTTTTTGAAACCTTGACCTTGGCCGCCGCAGCTATAAATAACACAACGTCTCTATCAATAATGTGCGCTTACTATAATGCAGATCCGGTAATTTCGCTTGTCGGGTACATGGACGAATTCACGTGGTTCACGACTCAATTGAGCGCGGCGCAAGCCGATCAGCTTTACAAGGAATCCTAAAATGGCAGACTCAACCGAGGTTATCGACGGCATTATCAACGGCCAGGGATCGCAAGACCTGACCGCCAATGCGGTATTCGAAGCGATGTCGAAATCCCTGCTCTACGGACGCCGCGCGTCGACATCTTCCGGCCTGATTTTTGGATATTACGGCGGCAAGCCAACTCTTTCATCCGGCAGCCTGGTATCTATTGCACATGGCACCGCCACCCTTTCGGCATCGACAACCAATTACTTGGTCGCGCAAAAATCCGATGGAGTGGTGTCAGTATCAACGGCAACCACAAACTGGGACGATACCGCGAATTACTGGCGCCTGTATTCCGTAGTCACGGGTACGGCAACCGTCACCAGCTATCTGGACTATCGAGAGCCGGGAAAGATGACCGGCAGCAATTCCCTTCTCGCGCCTGTCACGAAAACCACCGCGTTCACTGTTGGGGCCAACGAAAACGAGATCATTGTCAATGGCGGAGCTTCAGTTACAGTGACTTTGCCGACTGCCTCATCCTATCCGGGCCGGAAAATTCGCATCAAAACGCGCGCGGCTTATACCGTCATCAGCGCATCGTCCAACGTCAAGCCTCTGGACACCGATACGGCGGGAACGGCGATACTTGCCGCAACGGCTGGAAAATGGGCGGAGCTAGTCAGCGACGGCTCCAACTGGGTCATTATGGCGGGGAATTAAACATGCAGGAAACCATGCTCCTAACCATCGCAGCCTGGCTTGTGGCCACACTGTTCGGCATGCTCACCGCACTTGTCGGATGGACGGGGAACAAGGTTGTTGGCAAGCTGGATGATGTCGTCAAAAAGCTCGGCGAGGTATCAGCGGAACTACATGAGCGAATCAACGGCCTGGATCGCCGCGTTACAGTAGTTGAGACGCGGTGCGGCGCGCAACACAACGCCAGAAGACTCGATCAACAATGAACGAGGTCCGGCGCGCCCGCATTCAATGCGACATCGAGCAACTTGCGGCCGCCCGTGAGCGCATCCACAAGATCAGGGACGACGAGGACCGAGCGATTCGTGGCGAAAGCCCGCACGGGACAGGATCGCATGAGGCATCTGATATTTTGTCAGAAGTCGGGTTCCTCCTGATCATTGCTATTGATCGTCTTTCCAAAGCGAAAAAATGAAAATTATCACCCCGGAAGACCACGCCAGTCAGCAGATTTGTGTCGACCCGGCGATTCACCGGACGCACGTCAAGCCGATATCCGCGCCGCTGCACGTGGTTGCCGTAATCAGCAACCCGAGCCGGTTTCGGACGCGCTACGAGCTAT
>Ga0208460_10002091_pt1 | contig 11577 bp, 12 predicted proteins | sample AD_STIC10_MetaG_FD_184436 | JGI IMG/M metagenome (GOLD analysis project Ga0208460, IMG submission 184436) | Active sludge microbial communities of municipal wastewater-treating anaerobic digesters from USA - AD_STIC10_MetaG (SPAdes) (version 2) | ecosystem: Engineered > Bioreactor > Anaerobic >... | reverse complement strand
TTAAGACCGGGGTTTAAATCTACATTTACAGCAGTGGTGGTCAAATTCGATAAATCGGTAGAAACACCTCCACCGCCGCCACCCGATAAACTAATCCAGCTCGATCCGGTATACCCTTGAAATTCAGTACCTGTCCACCTGATCATTCCCGCCTCAGGAGTGCCTGCATAATTCGATACTTTTACAGTGTTTAGATAACCAACCCCATCCACATATAAATTTCGCCAACTGAAGGTTCCGGAACCTAAATCAATCGTGTTATCCATTCCGGGTTGAAGAGTGGTGTTTACAGCAGTGGTAGTTAGATTGTTCAATGTTTTGCTTGCATCCTGTGTAGAAATCGCTGTCCAAGAGCTGCCATTATAATAGAAGAAGCCGGGATTTAAATTGGTTTGGTAAATCAATAAGCCAGTTGCAGGTGAAACTATAGCATCCCGCTGCACTTTTGTCATTCTCGGAACAAGTAAACCTTTGGAAGTGCTTACCATATCCAGTAAACTCGAGGGCGCAGGATCTGTTGTGCCTATGCCCGCACTGCCTGTTGTCGGAAATGTATTCGATTGTGCCCCGGCGGTTAATGCACACAGGGTTAAACCCGCGGCTAACCATAAATAGTGTAGAGATTTCATGCCTGATTTGTTTTAAGCAAAGGTCAATGAACATCTCATCCGGATAAAACCATATTTTCCGGAAACTTAGAATCCACAGCTTGCATAGCTCCCCGACACATGCAGCCTTGTTGTTTTTACTGAAGCTGAACGAATCCTATGTTATATCAATTGATAATAATGTACATATGTATTCTGAACGTATCGCCAGTGGTAATAAATCACCTTATCGGTATAAATTTTAGATTTGCGCTTAAGTAACCTGATAGCATGCAAGAAGAAACACATTACGCAGACATCAACAAAGCCTCCTGGAACAACCGGGTGGATGCACATATACACTCTGATTTTTATGATGTGCCTGCATTTATTGCCGGAAAATCTTCACTGAACGATATTGAATTGCAATTGCTCGGCGATGTTCAGGGCAAATCTATTCTGCACCTGCAATGCCATTTTGGTCAGGATACCCTTAGCCTCGCGCGCATGGGTGCACAGGTAACCGGTGTCGATTTATCTGATAAAGCCATCGCGGAAGCAAACAAACTCGCACAAACCATTCAGATGCCTGCAACATTTATTTGTTGTAATATTTATGATTTACCACAACACCTCGATCAACAATTTGATATCGTGTTTACGAGCTATGGCACTATTGGATGGTTGCCGGATTTATCAGCCTGGGCGCAAATAATTGCACGCTATCTTAAACCCGGTGGTCAATTTATTTTTGTCGAATTTCATCCTGTAGTCTGGATGTTTGATGATGCATTTACGCATATCAAATATCCATATCAAAGCAATCAACCTATCATCGAATCGGAATCCGGAACCTATGCCGATCCAACCGCCAATATTCAACAGGATTATGTAATGTGGAATCACGCCATAGCTTCAGTGCTGCAAAATTTGATTACCCAAAATCTGATTATTACTTCATTCGCAGAATACCCGTATTCGCCATACAATTGTTTTCAACACACGCGCGAAATAGAACCCGGTAAATTTATTATTGAGCATTTGCATGGGCACATACCGATGGTGTATGCATTGCAGGCGCGTAAACCTGAATAATTGTCATTCAGTCTTCTAAGTGTCTTTCTTTTTTTGGGGGGAGAAATGAAACAACTTTTATCATAGTTCAGCAGCGTGGTTTAAAGGTATTTTTTGTTAACAAGCACATTTTTTACTTTATCCTTCGCGCACGCTTTTGTGTAAACCGAGAAATAATATGCTTCACTCAAGTTTCGAGTTTCCGGTATGCCTTACCTTTGTGGCAACTTTCTTGTGAAATTTATATAAGCGGTATGATTAAATATAACCCCAAAGACTGGATAACATTTATTTTCAGGTTCCATAAATCGGATACCTTTCGTAAGCTAATGCCTATGATGCTGCTGATTGCTGCTTATTCGGGCATTATCGCTTATCTGGAAATGGAATATTGGAAATTGAGTGAATCCAGTTATGTCAGAAACCTCACCATTATGCATACCACTGTGGGGTTTGTGCTGTCCCTGTTGCTGGCTTATCGCACCAATACGGCCTATGACCGCTGGTGGGAAGGGCGTAAACTTTGGGGTTCACTGGTTAATAATAGCAGAAATCTGGCCATTAAATTAAATGCCTATATTGAAAGTGATCACGAAAAACTCTATTTCAAAAATCTAATTGCCGGATATGCCGATGTATTGGCGAAACACCTGATGAATGAAGAAGTCAGCCTGATGTTATTCGAAGGCCTCGACCTTGAGATTGAACATCACAAACATAAACCCAATCAGGTGGCCTCTTTGTTGTTTAAGCGTTCAAATTATTTATATACTTCCGGAAAAATTACCGGCGACCAGTTTTTTATCATCAACAGCGAATTGCAGTCCTTCACCGACATCTGCGGCGCCTGCGAACGGATTAAAAACACACCCATCCCTTATTCCTATAATGCCTTTATAAAGAAATTTATTTTCTTCTTCGTAATGACTCTGCCTTTTGGATTCGTATTTAGCTTGGGTTATTATGTTATTCCGGTTGTTGTATTTATTTTTTATGTATTGGCCAGCCTTGAGTTAATTGCCGAAGAAATAGAAGATCCGTTTGGCGGAGACACAAATGACCTGCCTATCGAAAAGATTGCCTCCAACATCCGTAAGCATGTGTACGAAATCATGTGACAAACCCAACAGGTTATTATAAGACCTTGTTTGCGTTTGTCTGTATTTGCCGTGACACCATGTATGAAATCCGGTAGTTTATCTACTTTTACAAAAGGTAACTTGTCCCACAAAGAAAAGGATGCATGCAGGTGGCTGACTTCAAATCGTTTTGGATTAAATACAAAGATATTCTGCTCTACGGCTGTAGTATGGCGGCATGTATGTTTTTGCTGAATTGGATGGAGCTGCGCTTCGTTGTATACGACCATGCATTCGAACTGTTTATTGGGTGCATTGCCCTGTTGTTCACGGCACTTGGTATCTGGCTGGCCTTGAAACTGTCGAAACCTAAAGTGCAAACGATTATCGTTGAAAAGGAAATTCCGGTACTCAGTACCGACCATTTTGTACCTGATGAGGCGGCCATCCGACGTCTTGATTTAAGCAAAAGAGAAGTGGAGGTGCTTGGACTTATGGCGAAGGGATTGAGCAACCAGGAAATTGCGAATACCCTGTTTATTTCGCTGAGTACCATCAAAACACATAACCAAAGCCTCTTTGTTAAACTCGATGTGAAACGCAGAACCCAGGCCATTGAACGAGCCAGGGCCTTGCGTGTAATACCCTGAAAGTGTTCGTACTTTAGTAGAATTTTACACCACATACAGGCAAAATCGGCCGAAAGTATGACCGAAATCCGGTTCAGTCACCACACTTTTGGCCCCATAAAATAAAACACAAATGAAAAAGAACATCCTAATCTATGGAATCATTTCAGGCTTAATGGTTTCAACCTTCATGCTCATTTCCATGAACTACCTCAGCCATTGTGAAGGTAATGTCGATTATGGCACTTCCATGATGATTGGCTATGCATCCATGTTGGTTGCCTTCTCCTTGGTGTTTGTGGGTATTCGCAATTATCGAGACAAGTTGAATCAGGGATTTATATCCTTTGGCAAGGCGTTCGGCATTGGTCTGGCAATAGTATTGATAGCCTCTACGATGTATGTAATTTCCTGGAGAATTGATTACGTGTACTTCATGCCGGATTTTATGGATAAGTTTAGCGCAAAAATGCTTGATGACCTGAAGTCTTCCGGCGCCTCAGAAACGGAAATCGCTGAAAAAACGGCAGAATTGGCTAAGTCGACAGAGATGTATAAAAAACCGCTGTATTTTTTCATGATTACCTACATGGAAATACTGCCTATAGGTATTCTGGTGTCACTCATCAGTTCACTAATTCTTAAACGGAAACAATCTCAGCCTGCATAAAGGCCTTCTCCCGTTTTATAATAGCAAACAGATAAATCATCAGAACCATGGGAAAACTGGCAAAAATTAAAACACAAGCAACTGACGCTAGTGTAAATGATTTCATCCAATCGCTGGAATCAGAACAGCGGATACAGGACGCACAAACATTGATTGCGTTAATGGAAGAAGCAACCAAAACGAAACCACGTATGTGGGGAAAAGCAATTGTTGCATTTGGCGATAAACGCTATACAAGTCCCGCTACAGGCCGACAGGTAGATTGGTTTATAATTGGATTTTCTCCCCGCAAAGCGAATTTTTCCTTATACCTGATGGGCAGTCGTTCTGCATTAAATCCATTCCTGGAAAAATTAGGCAAACATAAAACTGGTGGCGGTTGTATTTATATCAACAAACTTGCAGATGTGGATATACAAGTGCTGAAGAAAATGATTAAAGTATCGGTGAAAGGAAATTCATAATTTTATTCGCATCAACATTGTCGCACTAAGCCGGAACGTTTGTGATTGCAATAAATCTGTTTATCAGCCGGGTTCCCTTAACAACCAATTGTTTAATTTAGCCCTGCCATGTCAGAGCCTATTCACCATGTAAATGCGGATTTATACGCACATGATTTATTTGATCGCTGGGCAAATGAACAGGGTATTATTGCCGCTGAAGCACTTTTGATTCGCAACTATTTTACCGATGCTACAAAATCAGTACTTGAAGCAGGAACAGGAGGCGGCCGCATAGCTTTTTACCTCGAACAACTTGGATTTAAGGATATACAAGCCTTCGATATTGTCCCGAAAATGATTGCACATGCGCGGGAGCTTGCCGAAAAAAAGCAATCTGCGGTGCAATTTCAGGTAGCTAATGCTGCTGATTTATCTATATACCCGGATCAACAATTTGATTACCTGATATACCCGCAACAGGTACTGTGTTTCATTGAAGACAGAACTTTATTTCATACAGCACTCCGTGAAGCATATCGTGTGGCAAAACCCGGCTCCGTATGTGTGTTTTCCTTTCTCGATTATGAAGCGCGTTGGTATAATCCAATACTGAGCAGTGTGCTTGTATTATTGCGACGACTGCGCGGCGAAAAAGGGACAGGTTATGATTTGCCATGGCTGAAATTAAATGGTGCTGTAAATAAAAAATTCTTTCACAAACATCAACCCGTTCTGTATTGGGTGCGTCGAAAAAAGATAACGGAGGAATTACAACATATCGGATTTACTATGGTAGATGTTAAAAATGCCGGCGAGCTGGAAAATCCAGCACAAGGCAAACGCACGGGTATGTTGTATCTGATTTGCACGAGACCTTAACTAATACACATGTCATCTCCACTTATTCGACTCGAAACACCGCGCACCATCATGTCTGATATTATGGTGGAACATGCACCGGTCATGTACGACATGAACCTGGATCCGCTGGTCATTCAGTATACCGGAGATGGACCATTTGCCAGTCTGGAGGCAACACAAAATTTTATTCGGCAATACGACCAGTATCAAAAATATCAGGTGGGCCGACTCGCAATTGTATTAAAGCAGGATCAAACATGCATTGGATGGTGTGGTTTGAAATATACTGCTGAAAATAATGAATATGATATCGGATTCCGATTGCTGCGCGCATACTGGAATCAGGGGTATGCAACGGAAACGGCATTGGCTTCGCTTGCATATGGATTTAATACTTTGGGTCTGAATCGAATTGTGGGGCGCGCCATGACTGCCAATAGTACATCTGTTAAGGTGCTAAAGAAAATAGGCATGACTTATAGTCATGATTTTAATTTTGACAATCAACCGGGCGTTGTATATGCACTTGATCGCGCTGATTATATCAAGCAACAGGCTTAACCCAGATACATCATGCTGATTTGCCCTTGGCATTATACATCACCATGATGCAAACACATAATAAAATACAGGCAACCGTTTGATGGGCTACGCCTAAAAAAACCGGAATTTGTTGCGCCGAGTTAATCAGTGTGAATACACCTAATAAAAATTGAAGACACACTAAAAATACAACTGTGGTAAATAATTGAAATTGATGACGACTCATATTGCTGCGGTTCTTCCACCACAAAAACACAATAATTCCCGTAACCAGTATGGCAAATGTGCGATGTATAAAGTTGATTTCCGGTGTCAGTGCAACTAATTTATCAGCAGTCAATAATCCGCTGAAAGCGCCCTCCGGCGCAAATCGCCCCTGCATCAGAGGCCAGGTGGTATAGATTCTGCCCGCATCTGTTCCGGCCATTAAGCCGCCTAATCCAATCTGAATAAAAACGAATACGGTAATCCAACGCATGCCTTTAAACAAGGCAACATTTTTGGGCCTGAGGTTTTTGTCTTGCCACGATAATGCCAGCCAAATTAAGTACACATATACCATGAGCGCTAATAACAAGTGAATGGTCAATTTACTTGGATCCACCCAGGGGTCACCAGCCAATCCACTGGCAACCATAATCCAGCCGACAAACCCTTGCAGTCCACCTAAAACAAAAACAATAAGTAATTTCTTCACCCAATCGCGTGAAAAATATTTTTTGAATAAAAACCAAATGAATGGAAAGAGAAATACAAATCCGATTAAACGTGCCCAAAGGCGATGAATAAATTCCCACCAGAAAATTTGTTTAAATTCCTGAACGGTGAAATCCGTATTTACTTTTTCAAATTGAGCTGATTGCTGATACTTTTCAAATTCCTGTTGCCAGGCTGCATCTGAAGTGGGCGGAAAACTGCCCATTACCACATTCCACTCTACAATCGACAAACCTGATTCCGTTAATCGGGTGATACCGCCCAACATTACCTGAATCAACACCATCACCACACCAACCCATAACCATATCCTGACCGCGCGCATAGCTTAAGTTTAACGCAAAAGTAGGAGGGTCTGTTCAGATTATGGTAAATTTGTTTAGAACTTCATTTTACATATGTCAACCTTAACCCGATTCGGGCACTTGCTGATCGCCTGCGCAACGTTGCTCACCTTCACCACCTGCGAACGGCTTGTTCCAAATCCGAATGTTACAAACCCCACAATTGATGAGGATAATCTGGCTGCAGCCGGCATTACCACTAAGCCTGCTAATAAATTCAACACCTTCTTCGATAGAAGCGGAAATGGCTGGACAGGCGGCGACGCAACTTATTCGGTTTTATTACCCGATGGCAGAACCGTTTGGATGTTCGGCGATAGTTTTTTAGATACCGTGTACGCAGATTACTCGCGACCATTTACACCTCTGATACGCAATTGTTTCATGGTGCAAACAGGCTCGAATTTTACTACCGTGTGCGGCAATACCATTGATGCACCGGAAGCATTGGTCAATACCGACGATCCGGATAATGAATGGTACTGGCCGGGCGATGGTACAGTTATAGGTGATACACTTTACGTGTTTATGCAATACTATATTCGAACCGGTCCTGAAGCATTTGATTTTGCCTATATCCGTACCGATTTAGTCACATTTAGCTTGCCTGGTTTAGTGGAAGGTAATCGCACTACCGTATTTACTGATACAGATATCATGTGGGGCGCTCATGTGATGGAAGATGGTGGTTATATTTATGTATATGGACCTGAAACGTATACATTCACAAAATACGGTCATGTGTGCAGATATCCTGCTGGAAATATCCGGGGAACCCGCGAATGGTGGAATGGCACCAGCTGGGTATTAACAGAACCGGAAAGTACTATCGGTCGTATGAAACGTCCGAGCGGACTCAATGTGGATGTATCACCACAATTTGCTGTTTTTTATCATGCAGGTAAATATCGCCTTGTTACACAAGAAGTGTTATTTGGCAACGACATTTATAGTTGGGAAGCTACTTCACCAACCGGTCCGTGGACAACTAAACAAACCATTTATACCACTCCTGAAACGGGTGGTGATATCTGGACATATAATGCATGGGTGCATACCCAATTTACCACCGGCTCCGGATATTTATTGCTGTCGTATAATAAAAACAGTCTCAATTTCTTCGACCTCTTCGATGACGCACGTATCTACAGACCGAAATTTATTTATTTTAAGTACATGTAATTCACACAGGAGTGATACAAAAAAGCAGCACAATTGGGGATAGGAATTGTGCTGCTTTTTTAGTATTTATTAATGGGTATCAGGTAGCAGGTATCAGGTATCAGGTATCAGGTATCAGGTATCAGGTAGTGCAATTTTATTTGCATTCCTCATTACTTATTCCTCATTCCTCATTCCTTTTTTAAATGGTGAGACGAATGCAAATCGACTTCGTCGAGGGGAGTGCGTTGTGGAGCAATCTGGCTGATACGCAAGAGTGGAATGCAATTGCGCATTATTCCTTATTCCTCATTCCTTATTCCTTTTTTAAATGGTGAGACGAATGCAAATCGACTTCGTCGAGGGTTGTGTGGTGGAGCAATCTGGCTGATACGCAAGAGCATCATTCCTATAAAAAATCCTTCGAATTAAAAGTTAACTAACCATCAGCAAGATTGCTTCGCTTCGCCTGCCTCTGCTGCGCGCCGTCAGGCTTGCTCGCAATGACGGGAAACTTAACCGAGAGGTGGTTGCTTTGCAACCACGTAAGTTAAACGCATCATCGTCATTGCGAGCCGCGACCCAAGGAGCGGCGAAGCAATCTAGCCGAACGCAAGAGCGAAATGTAATTAAGCATTATTCCTCATTCCTCTCTGAAGCAGAAAATTTTCTCCACTTCGCTCCGTAAACTTTCGCTACAGAGCAGGCTCTCTCATTCCTTATTCCTTATTCCTCATTCCTTTCTCCTTATTCCTCATTCCTCTCTGAAGCAGAAAGTTTTCTCCACTTCGCTCCGTAAACTTTCGCTACAGAGCAGGCTCTCTCATTCCTTATTCCTTTTTCCTCATTCCTTTCTCCTTATTCCTCATTCCTCAAAGAACCATACCAATTTACCCTTCTTGTCAGATACATCGTCAAGCCTAACATTACCGTTAATCCAGCTGCGCCGATTAGTAGTGCGTAATCGGTGGCTTGGAGTGTGACGTATAGATATCCGTATAAACCTATTAGCACCAGCATTAACAATAAGCTGTGTTTCCACAGGGCAAAAAATGTTCTGCTGTATAAGGTAATCATTGCAACAATGACAAGTGATGAAATGCAATAAGCTGTGTCAAATGTTAATTGTTCCGACAGTGAAATCAATAAAATATAAAATAGACATAGTGCCAGTCCAACCAGAATATATTGGAATGGGTGAATGCGTTTTTTATTGATGGTTTCTGTTAGAAAGAATGTTAAAAAAGTAAGTGCAATCGTGAGTAAAGCATATTTAACCGAACGCATGGATTTTTGATAGTCGTCGGCGCCATTTATTAATTCAACCCCGAAGCCGGTTGTGGTCAATTCATCATTATAGGTGCTGCCTGTCCACACTTGCGGGAAGTTGCGGTTTAGTTGCAGCACTTTCCAGTCGGCTGAAAATCCATCACTGTTTACGGTTCTGCTATCCGGTAAAAATGCGCCGGTAAAGGCCGGATCCTGCCATTTGGAGTTTAAGGTAACATGTGTGTTTTTGCCGACTGGCAGAAAACTTAAAATTGAGCTGCCTTGCAAGGCCAATGAGAATTGCACATCGAGGCTGCTGCCATCCATAATTGATGCCAGCGGAATAACCGCTGAAACACCACTTTTTACAATGGCATAATCCGGAATTCCCGGATTTACGGTATAGGCTTTTCCATTCATTTGCAAGAGGATTTCTTGCTCGATGCCGCGCATGTCGGGTATACCAATGGAAATTACTGCCTTCGACCAGTCTATCCTGTCGTTCTCGCCAATAACAGAGCGCACAAATGTGGTGTCGAAAGTTGCGGCAACATCTAATTTCGTGCGATATACAATAGTTTCATAAATACCTCTGTGTAACTGTTCGGGCGTGACATTGCCTTTAATCGTCAGATTTTCCGGAAGTAATTGCACATATTCAATCCATCCGCCCGCGCCATTTGCCTGCGTTCTCATAACAGGAATGGTAATTACAGGTCCTACGATTTCCTGGTCCATCGCCCAGTTGCTGGAAACTTCCTGCACAGATTCGGTTTGCAATGATTGTCGTTCGTGAATCAAACCTGTAATCATGCTGGCCGGTATGAGCAGCAGCAGCGCCAGAAGCAGAATCATAAATAGTTTAACGGTAACAGACCTACTGAACCAATTGCTCACCTGGTCGAATGCGGATGGGGTTTTGTCGGTGTCCATAGTTTTACTTTGTATTGCAAAGTTCTTTTAATTTTTTGAATTTGCAAGTGGAATGGGGATAATTTTTTTTGGGAGGGGTGGTTGATTGGGCTTAGGCGCTCAGGCCAGAGGCCCTCGCGTGCTTCGAAACGCAATTTACGGATAAAACATTTTGAAGCACAGCCTTTTCCTTTAAACATCCTGAGCACGTCGGGCCAGAGGCCCTCGTGAGCACGTTTTTGTGAAGGCCTTTGGCCCTCAGAGGCTCCCATTTGATAGGTCGTGAGAGCCGTCAGGTTCCTATTTGGGCGATCGCGACTACCCACATGCTCCCAAGCAAAGTTGCGACTTCGCAAACGCATCAACGTGCGGGCCTCTGGCCCGCGAAAGGAAGCAAGTGAGGGCAGCCGGTTGCGCGTAAACAGTTTTCTGGAACTTTCAATTGCGTATGAAGTCATTTATGATTTTACTCCACTGTTGCGCGAAGAGTAATTCTTCTGATATGCTATGAAGGTTTTGTGCTTTCTATTTAAAACGACTTGCAGAGATTAAAATATCTTTACAAAATGAGTAGTAAAAGTCTGCATTATATATGTATCACCTTGATCTGGATATTCACCGCGGCATGCCATTCAGAAACTGAAGTGTTTGTGCCTAAGGAGGTATTTCATGATGATGTACTCGTGATTACTCAAGTGGCGGAAAATACATTTGTTCATACTTCCTATAAGCAAACACAGGATTTTGGAAACGTACCCTGCAATGGCGCTATCATGCGAAATGCAGATGAGGTAATCGTGTTCGATACACCAACAGATACCATTGGCGCACAACATTTAATGAAATGGATCGCTGATGCCTTACAGTGTAAAATTGTAGCGGTAGTACCTACACATTTTCATGATGATTGTTTGGGCGGACTCGATGCTTTTCATCAGGCTGGAATTCCTTCTTTCGCCTATGTACAAACGCCTCACCTGGCCGATAGTCTCCACCATGCCATGCCCAAATCTACTTTTACAGATGTGCAGCATTTTTCTGTCGGGAATGCAGAGATAGAAGCAAAATATTTTGGAAAAGGGCACACTGCAGATAATATCGTTGGATATTTTCCGGATGATCATGTGCTTTTTGGCGGATGTTTAATAAAAGAATTAGAAGCTAGTAAAGGGTATTTGGGCGATGCCTATGTTCCTCAATGGTCAGAAACCGTTCAACGCGTTAAAGAGGCTTATCCGGATGTAAAAACTGTAATACCCGGTCATGGCGCTTATGGCGATACAGA
>Ga0208460_10002076_pt1 | contig 11631 bp, 4 predicted proteins | sample AD_STIC10_MetaG_FD_184436 | JGI IMG/M metagenome (GOLD analysis project Ga0208460, IMG submission 184436) | Active sludge microbial communities of municipal wastewater-treating anaerobic digesters from USA - AD_STIC10_MetaG (SPAdes) (version 2) | ecosystem: Engineered > Bioreactor > Anaerobic >... | reverse complement strand
ACGGCGGAGGCCAGATGATTTACGGGAACACGATAGGCAACGTTCCGACCATGACGCCAAGTGCCGGGGCGCCGTTTAAGCCGCAGGGCGGCGTTGGCTACGAGGGTCCGTACTGGATCGGCAACCCGCCTCCGTACAATCCGAATCAGGCGTCTCAAGCACAATCTCAGGCGCCGACTACCCCGGCATATATGCAGTCTTCGCCAGAGGTTGATCGCATCAACTCCGAGTTTGCGGCGAAAGGGACGTTTGGCTCGCCCGCGCATTTGGCGGCACTTGGACAAATAAGAGCAGGATTGCCGAACACGGGCAAGCCGGTAGCGAATCCGTACCTGTACTTCGGGAGAGGAGCGTGAGTTATGGCCTTTGATCCACTTGGACCTATGAATATGCAGATGACGGGCGGACGCTACTTTCAAATGATGACCCCAGGCAAGCCGGAGGACGATCCTGATTTTTGGCGCTGGGTTAAAGAAATGCAGGCAAAGGGAGCCTTTGCGCAAATTGCAAATCCGATGAGCGACCCCAACGTCTATCGGCAGTACCAGCGCGAGTGGTCGCGTGGAGCGCAGGCGAACGAGCTTGCCCCGATGCAGCGATACATCACGCTCATGCGGCAAGCGGGCATGGAGCCGGATCAGCGGGTGATCGCGCAGTTTATTCAGCAAACCGCGATGCCGGACAGCAAAATTGGCGCTGTTGGGCCAATGCCCACAAGCTCGCAGGTCAAGGCAACAAGATTGCAGAACAAGGCGGCGGCTGCGCAAAACGAATTGGCAGAGAAAAATGCGCGGCTGCAACTGAACGCTACGGAAACCCTTGAACAACAGAAGGCCAGGCTCGCTCGGGAAAGAGTCGAAATGCAGAAGCAAGAGCAGGCAAGTCGGCAAGCGAAGCGAGAGAAAGACATTATTCTTGGCGAGGCGAAAGAAGGCCGTCTTGCAAATGCAGAACGCCGAAAAGCATGGAAGGAACGCTTGGAAATAATGCACGGGAAACAGCTTGCGGCAGAGCTTGACAGCATGGTTGCGTCCCTTCCAGCGGATGACCGGATGCTCGTAACCGGTTCTGTGCTAAACCTGTCCGACAAGGTTTCTGTGCAAACCATCAAATCAATCATCGAGTCAATCGCTGATTCTGGACGCTGGAACGCGCAGTTGAAAGTCTATGATACGGCGGTGAAAAATTACCAAAAGGACAAGGCCGCGGCGCGAAAAGACGTAGACAAGATTAATGCGATGATAATGCGGTTGCGACAAGGGGCTACGGCAAATAACGCGGCCATCGAGTATATGACGAAAAACGCACCAAACGATCCAGACCTGGAGAAAGTGCTTTACAACAGGAAGATGGATGTTGGTCGTTACGATACGCTGATTGCGCAGTTGCAAGCCCTGTTGGCGGGCGCGGAAAACCAATACAACCAGATTGTGCCGCCAGAACAACCCACAAGATCGCAGCAAACGGGAACGCAACAGACATTGCGGAACGGGCGGGTAGTAACGGTCTACAGGCAATGATTACCATTCAACTAGACGACGGGCGCAAGTTTTCTTTTGACACCGACGACGAAAACGATGCGCTGGAGGCGATGGAGCTATACCTAGACGGGTCTCCGCAAGCGCCTACCGCGCAAGCCGCCGCTCCGGCGCAGTCGCCAGTCCCAGTTTCAGCGCCGCAATCGCAGCCTCAAATGTCCGTTGGTGAAGAAGTCCAAAACCTGTTCATGGAGTTTCGGCGCGTTCAGAATCTTGCGCGGCGCAAAGAAATCATTGAGCGGTTGCAGGAGTTGAACGAGATCGCACAGGCCAAGGGCGAAAACTACGTGCAGGAATGGCTGGACATGCTGATGCCAGAGTACGAGGCACAGCAGCAGCAGACGCCAGAGCCAGCGGCAATGCAGCCCACACCGTCCGCCGCGCAACCCACACCACCGCCCAGCCCATACGCGCCCGCGCCCGAGCTTGCACAGGCACAGCCGTTGCAGCAGCAATTCCGGGAGCCGCCAAGCCCGGACGAGCTTTTGCAACAGCAAGTGGCGCAGCAGGCAGCGCAGCCTCCGGCAGCGGCGGCGGACCCCTACGCACTCAAACAGCAGGAGCTTGAACAAAAGGAGCAGGTTCGCCAGCAGCGCGAACAGCTTGCCCAGCAGCGTAAGGCCGAGGAGGAAGCCGCACAGAAGGAACAGGACAAGCTCAAGGGGCAGGACTACGCGGAGGAGGCGCTGGACCTGATCGAGCGGTACAAGCAGATGCCGGACGGCGAGTTTCGCAAGGCGGCGCGAGCTACCATTCTCAGACTTGCGACAAAGGCGCAGGAATACGGGGTTCACGGAGTTGTTTCCGCGCTGATGGACGCCGACAAGGGGCTTGCCGAGAAAGCGGCTGAAAAGGAGGCCCAGGAGACCGCTCAGGAGGCGAAACCGGCCAAGCCCGAGCCAACACCCGTTCCGGTGCCAGAACAGCCCCAGCAGCCTTCCACGGGGGGCGCTACGCGGTCGTGGGAGGTCGAGCAGCCGAAACGCGAAGATGAAACGGTAATCCGAGAGAGAACGTTCGCGGACGCGATTATTGCAAGAACGATTGGCCCGCTTGCGTATGCTGGTAAAGAAAGCGTAAAAGCTGTTCCGCGCGGGTTCGGGCAGACCGTAGGCGGGGTTGTTTCTGGTGTATCCGACTTGATTGAGGGATTCAAGAACCGACCGCGCCCGAAGGATGAAAGATTCTTGGCCCAATGGGGCGCAGAAATAAAGGCGAGGGCAGAAGAACTATTCCCTGCCGAACCGGAAACGCGGCAGAACTTCATTATTCAAGTGGTTGAAGGCATAGGAAGCAGCATACCATTCATGGCAACAGGCACCATGATAGGCGCCCTTGGCAGGGCCGCAGGTCTTGGTCAAACCGCCATAACCGCACTTGGGACAACCGCGATGGCTGGATTGGGCGCTGGAGCAGCAGCGGATTCCGGCTACGAGTTGGCGGCTAAGTTTACCGATGACGAGGAACAGCGATTGCGGTTTGCGCGTCTTGTCGGCGTGGTTGGTCTTACGGAGGCTTTGCCGTTTGCCGATTTGCTTAGGAGAATAGGCAGCGGGAAAAGCACTATTTTGCTGAATATGGCGTTTGAGTCTCTTGAAGAAGGCGGGCAGGAGGGGATTCAGCAATTCTTGCAAAACCTTCTGCTGAAAACTACCGGCATAAATCCTGAACAAGAGGTGATGGAGGGTGTAGGGAGGTCAGCCGCAGTTGGCGCTGCGGCAGGATTGCTTACGGCTGGTGCAGCATCAAAGCTGCTAGGTACGGATACCGAGCCGCCGCCGCAGCCGCGCCGGGACCAAGTGCCAGAGCAGGTACTCAAATCGTTCGACGAATTGGACGCTGGCCGATACCCGCAGGAAGGAGTGCCGACAGATGCCGTTCAGAAGCCAAGCGCAACGCAAGTGGATGTACGCGAACCTGCCGGAAGTGGCGAAGCGATGGGACGAGAAATACGGGAGCAGGCCGCGCCCGAGCCACAGCCGTCCACAGCGACAAGGCCGGAACAACAGGCGCAAGTAGACGCAAACCCCTACATGCGAATGCCCATCGAGCGCGTTCAACAGGACGCGAACTATGGCGTGAGATTGGCGCAGGAGGCACTTGTTGCTCGCGCCGACGAGATTCAACCAGTTTCAGCACAACCGGTTGCCACGGCACCGGACCAAGCCCCACCCGCACGGGAAGCTGTTACCGTGCCATCTGTTGCCGAGCCTTCCGGCACAAAAACAGGTGGGGCTAGGATTTCCAAAGGCAAACAGGCCGAAACGATAGTGCCGCGCAAGTCATACGCCGATGATGTAATGCGAACGCCGTCCGGCGAAACGATTGCCGACCTGAAAGAGCGCGTGACGCGAGACGGCATCCCGCTGCAAAACTTGCTTGCCGAATTGCGCGAGGCGGAAAGTCGCGCAAAGCAGGGCAACACAGGCAAGGTTCCAATCAAGGACGAGACCGGCGCAATCATGCGGTGGGAGAACCAGGGCGCGGCGTACCCGGAGGGCATGAACAAGGACACCATCCATGCGCTGTCCAAGTTTCTGTCTGGCAAAAAGCTGACCATGAAGCAAGCCGCGCAGGTTGAGGAAGCCGTCAAGTACGCTTCCCGCGACATCCCGATCCCCGGCGAGGAGCTTGCCTTTGCGAAGGCCGAGAAGCCGCAGGCGGTCAACGAGCAGGACATCCAAGACAAAGACCTTGTGTACCGCAACGGCGAATGGCATGAGGCAACTCGGAATGAAGATGGATCGCTCAAATTGGCGAACGGCGAGGTAATGAAGCTGGACGACTTCGACAGCGTAAAGGCAAACGTGGTTGTGTCCAAGGATATGCCTGAGTATGCGCAGGCGAGGGCCGAGTTTGAGAAGCAGCAGGCCGCAGAGGGCAGGAAGACGCCTACAGAAGTGTCCAAGCCGCCGATGGGGGAAGAAACGGGCAAGGAAGCCAACCCCCCCGCGCTATTCGACATCCCCGAATCGCGGCGCACCCCGGTCATGGGCGAAACCAAAGCCCCGCAAGTCGCGCCGGAGGATACCCTCGGGCAACTCGGATCGTGGAAAGAGAAGCGCAGCTTGGAGGTGGACCAGGGGAGGCTGTTTGAGGAACAATCGAAAGCGCAGAACATCGAGGCCGAAGCAGCGAAACGCGCACGGGAAGGCGCTATTGCAAACCCGCGCAAGGGCATTGACCTACTTGTAGACAAGATAAAAAACTACTTCAGGGCTGGCGCAGCAAGAAAAGAAGTCGCGCAAATAAACACGGATAGGCTGAACGAAATCGAAGCTGCACGACAAAGCGCAAAGGTCGCCATTGCAGAAATAAGCCCGATACGAAAGCGGTTGTCAAAAAGCGGCTTCAATGACGACGCTGTAGTAGACGATTTGAACCGTGTTATAAGCGAGCGCGAATATATGCTCGGTGGCGAACGGTTTGCGGTTGACGATATTCAAAGACTTTCTTCCGATGAACTGGCCGGACTGATGGGTATAAGCAAGGTCGGGAATAGTCACGATGCGCTTGTAAAAATGGCGATGCAGAGGGCGCAATCTCTTGAAATGTCGGTAGCCGACTTCGCAAGAAAATACAGGTTGTCAACGTCAGAGGCGGATACGCTTAAGAAGTGGCGCACAGACGCCATGTCTGCGGCAAGCCGCCTTGAGAAACTATCCAGAGAGGCTGGGCTTGAAGTAACTGGTGGGTTCATTGGCGGAAACAAGCTATACTCGCATCGAGAATATCTTAGAAACTTGCTGAATGGAGGGTACACCCCGACACAACAAGCCAGATTAAAGGCAGAAACCTATACGATGGCAGCTATAGATGCATCCGTCAAGCGCATCGAAGCCACGGCCACAAGATTGAACAAGGCCGGGGCCGACATGAATATGTTTTTGCAGACTGGCGATAGACAACATATTGCTGCGCTGACCGACCGCCAGAAAGAAGTCGCGCATGGACTTAAAAGCGCATACGACTCTCTTGGGCGTGTCAAATCTGGCATAAGGTCTTCACCGTCCGGCGAAGTATCAATCGCGCGTGACGCGCAAGCTATAAAGGATGCCGCAGAGTTCTTCATAAACGAAATCCTTGTTCCGCAAAAAGACGGGCAATCGCAATCCACAGGAGCAGGATCAGTTACAGATGCCTTGCTGCACCGCGACCTTGACCGCGTGTACCGTGAGCTTTTTGGAGAAGTGAAAGACCCCGCATATCGGTTTGCTTTGAGCAGAGAAACGCAGGCCAGGAACATTGCCAATTTGGAAATGATGGCGCGAGTCGCAAACGTGTCTGGATTGTTCAGCGACACAAAGATGGACGGCGCATCTGTAGGGCACACGGTTCGACTTGGGGCATCCCAGGATATAAACGCGGTAGTAACGGCAGACGACAGGGCTACGTATGGTGTGCTTGCCGGAAAATGGGTGCATCCATCAGTTGCACGACAACTTGGACGTACAGCAACTTCGTCCCGTACCGGCATGCTTGGCAGTTTGTACGGCGGCGTCGAAAAGGTTTCTGGTATACAGCGCGGCGCGATGGTGCTACGTCCTGCCACTGTCTTGCGCGACAAGATAACCAACATCTTAGGCTTTGCGACTGCCGCGGGAGATGTATCGCCAACCTTTGCCAAACACTACAAAGACGCCGAAGCGATCACCACAAAACTGATTGTAGGCATGGCGACAAAAAACGTGCAGATGGAAGCAGAAGCAAGATCACAACTTGCGGAAATTGCAAAGAAGGGGATATATCGGTCGAATACATCGTCTATAAGCGAGGGGATTTCTGGTGCGCTTGGGGAGGGGCGGGTCGGTGCCGCTTGGGACAATGTAATGAAGGCTCGTTCAATGATAGCCGACTTTCCGGCAAAGTATGCCGCATATTTTACACGGCTCGAAAAACTAAACAAATGGTACGCTGAAGATGTAAACAGCGGACGCATGACACAAGGCGATTTAGAAGCAATGGCGAAACAACACGTTGCGGACACGTATGACAATCGTGATGCCGTGCCGTTGTGGGTAAAGAAAATATCCAAGAGTCCCATTGTAACAGACTACCTTACGTTCAAGTATTCTTCTACACGCGCAGGGATCAATTCTGTTGCGGAAATGATTGCAGACATCCGTAATCCCAAAATTGACATGGGTTACAAGGCGGCGCGTGTTGCCCAAATGACAACAGCCATTGGGTATCAGGCAATGCTGGCGATGAAAAACAAGGGCGTTGCATCTGCATTGGGTACAACCGTTGCTACGCTTCTTAGCAGTCTAAAAGGCTCTCCGCTGTCATCACCAGAACCAGTAGAAGAAGACATTGAAGATGCCATTAGGTTTATGGGCGAGCAGTATTACCAATTCGACAGCATGACCGTGTTCAAAGACAAAGACGGGAAACTTGCCAGGGTAATATGGGGTGGTGGGGCCATTACTCCGTTCCCATTGCTTGTAGACCTACCAACAGGGCTTCTTGATGCTGGCGATATACGCGGTGTTTCTGGCAAAGGGGCCGCATTGCGAAGGGCTGGGGAAGTTGTATATGGCGGCGATTGGCCGATGGCCGTTAAGACGGTGAACAATGCGTACCGCAACTACGAAGAATGGCAAAAGGCGAAATGGGCAGACGCGCAGGATGATGCGGTACGCATGAGCAATGACGAAGCCGCATCAGAAGCGTTGCATACGCTAATGACCACGCTGGCAAAAGACCTTGTTGGTTGGCCCGCAAGAACTGCTTTTTCTGAACGTAGTTCGGAGTTGTGGCAACAACGCATAGCTCGTATAGCTTCCGAAAAACAGGAACTCAATGGGACTGTGCAAAACGTCCCAAAGGGTTTCGGTCCTGGCGCTGGAATGCCTGTGGAAGAATATATACCAACTACGCGAACAACGCGAGATGCGTTTGTTTCGGGCGTAGCACCGATTGCAAGCACCGTGTACGGTCCCGCCGACATACGCAACAACATCTTGCAGAAAGCCATGCGTATGCGCTGGACGATTCACGATACGGGGCGCGGTGAACGTGCTGCCAAGCGAGGAATGACAGAACAACAGATTCGAGAATACAACAAGAGCAAACTTGCTCCAATGATGGATTGGGTAATACATGCAAGTGCATTATTGACAACGATAGGCGAGAAGGATGTGCAGGGAAGATTGTTGGACATTTTGGCAAAAGCCGGGTTTTCTGATTGGGAGTCAGCGCATATCATGGGGGTTTCGGCCCCGTCGCAACGCAAGGCAACAACTTCGTCCCCCCTTGACCGCGAACTTTTCCGCGAATTGGGCACGAAGCTGGACTACAATTTGTGATAGGAGCAACCATGAAACGAGCGAAGCAAATCCTGCTGTGGATCGTTCTGCTGGCGACCGTGCTGACGCCCTGGGCCGCGCAAGCGTTCCCGTACAAGACGAACGCCATTGTCGCAGACGCCGACGACGTGGAGGCCATCGCCAACTACGAGTCGTTTCAGTGGAGTCTGTCGGCATGGGACGACAACGTGCTGCAATGGGACTTCGACATCCCGGTTTCCAATGCGGTATTCCGGCTGCTCGGGATGCAGGATCGGCTCATCTACCTCGACGTTGTGGAAAACTCCGCGATCACCGGGACGTACCACTACACGATCACGACCAACGAGGAAGCGTTTATGGTGTACCGGCCTGCGGTAAACTACACCAATTTCCTGCGGGACTCATGGATCATAACAACGAATGTTGCTACAAAAACTTACTACATCAGCACTTTGCCAACCATCACAACGACGGTTGTGTGGAATTGCATCTCCGAACCGTCCACCAATTCTTGGGATATGTCTCATATCGCTTATTGGATGTCGGAGTACAATGTTGATGGCACGCTAATACGCAACTGCATCACGCAACTAATTAGCCGAAAGACTATTCAATACACAACCAACATAACGTATCTTACGGCAACTAGCATTACATACCGCGCAACAAACTCATGGACGGACGTTCCGGCGTGGGGCGTTTATACCCAAGTCTGGACAGCAACTACTGGCGGCATACTTCAGGTTACTCAAAATTGGAGTTTTGCCGGGGTGAGCGCAACAAATGTACTTTCGGGCAGCGGCTTTTCGGGGTGGTCGCTTTTTGGAACGGCAACGAATAGTGGAAGCAATTACTACATTTGCGCACTTGGCACTTCGCCGGTTACGCGCATTGTTGAAAACGGTACAAACTCTGTTCAAACAGCCGCCAATTCATCTTTCACTCAATCGGCACCGCCAGAGGCAGGCGTGGTCCGTATGTATTTATTGCCTTGGCGTGCTGGCGCCTACTATCGCCTTGATGCAGATTTGGTTCTAAAAACAACCAGTTATGATGGTGCGCCGACAGGTGTTTGGGACAATGTTGGGGGGTATGTTAGCGCCAATGGGGTTATAGGCAGAGTTGGTGGCATCGCTGTGATTGGTGAAACTCCAAGTAGTGCTACAGGATCGGTTTCCGTTTATTTCAATTCGCCAACTACTAACTATGTTGATGTGTCGTATGCGGCATATTTAGATGGGTACCCTTATCCAGCAGCGGCAGCTACCAACCTTTTCGTCACGATTACCAACATAGCAGTAGTTTCCAGCACTCCATATACAACGTCTACCGTGTTTGGTGCTGTCTACGGGATGGATACAAACGCTCTATACAGATTAGAAATTGCTGTTGGGCGCTCAGTTCCAAACGTTAGTACACAATATTCTTTTTACGTTAATGCTGGTGGGTATGAAACAAACGTGTCTAGTAGCGGTTCGGTTGTCTACATCCCATTAATTCCTCCTGCTGAAGACTTTGATCTGTCTGTATTGTTTAGCGTACCCGGAGAAGGGTTTGCTTATAACAACGCCAATGCTTATGCCTTTACTACTGGCGGAACACACTATGTTCGGTTCAACTCTTTGCGGAAATACTATCCGACAAGCACAAACCTTGGCACTACTTACGCCACAAATTACGTTGTCTTTGACACATCCAACAAGGTAACAACCATTGTTGAACCATACGCCCGGACGAACAAACTCTGGAGCGTGTCCACATCCGAGTATTGGCGCATCAAGGCATACGTCCCGAAAGAGGACTTGCCGCCCGTGCAGTCGTACCTCGCGGAGTTGCTGGCCTACGGCAGCACATGGACCGGGACACCCACGCGCTCCCTGGCGAAAGGCAAGGTCAACGTCACGTACAGCCTGTACGACGAGACGGAAGGCGCAGCGTGGACGAATCCGGCGATTGGGACGGTGATCGGGCCTCCGGTGCATACACTGACCGACCCTAGCGGCTGGCCGTTTATTGCAAGCAACCAGATGGGATCAGGCTTGGCATTTGACGGGACGCAGTGGAACGTCACCGGAACGTCTGTTGCTGAAGTTGCGTATGGCGTGGCGACGAACACCGCCTACCGTGGCGACTGGGGCGCGGCGGTCTCGAACACGGCAGACGCGGCGTATACCTCCGCAACCGGGGCGGCGGCAACAGCGGCGAGCGCGTACACGGCGGCGACACAGGCGCAGGCGACGGCGGACGCGGCGGCAACCGGGACGCCGGTCTATGTCGAGAGCGATCCAGTCTGGGCTGCTGTGAGCAACGCGACGGCTGTAGCGATTGCGGGCAAGCTCGGTACATCCACGTGGGCCGTTGCGGACAGCACGACTAACTACGCGGAACGGACGATCTGGGGTGGCGCTGGCATTACCTTCGGCGGGATCAACAAGCTGTCTGTTGAAGATAACCAGCTATACGGCTCGTGGGGCGTAGGCGAGCTGACCGTTGGTACCAACTTGCATGTTGGCGGCGTGGTGACTGGCGGGCTTTTCGTCGGCGATGGGTCGGGGCTGACCAATCTTCCGGCAGGCGGCTCCGGAGCCACGCAACTGCTCATCAACGTCTCTGGCGGCGCGGTGTCCACGTCCACGATCTCCGGCGCGATCCTGACCGTTGCCGACATGGACTCGCCAGCGGGGGCCGATCTGTCCGGGCTGAGCAATAACGTGCTGTCCGCATGGGCGACTGCGAGTAATGCGCTCGGGGTAGCCGTGGCGGGCAGCAATCTTGCGGCACGTGTCGCGGCTGACTTCGACGGTTCCAGCAACAGCTTCCTGAAGGCCGAAACCTACACCGGCACGTGGAACGAAACAAATTACATCGTGCAGTCGCAAATCCACATCGCCAACCTTGGCACCTACACCGTGACGCGAGCGAGCGGGGCCGGTGCGTACATTGACTTGACGAACGCGGCGCAGGCAATCAACTTCGACGCGGACACCGTAAGCACGGCGGGCAAGTTCGGATGGGCGCTGGACTACCTCGGCACGAACGCGCTGACCCTCGTAGTGACAAACACCGGGGCCGTCGTGCAGCCCACTGCTCTGTCGTTGACCAACGGCGCGGGCGTGATTCTTTTCGTCAAGCCGCAGGGGTCGCAAACGATAAGGGCGTACCAATGACCCGACGCATCATCATAGCCTGCGTGATGCTGGCGGCGGGGGCGGCCAGCGGGCAGTCGTACAACGCAAACTGGTGGACGCCTTACGCATCTGAAGCCGCCTGCATCTACCTCATGCGCGAGGGGACGGGTAGCAACGTTGCCGACTACTCATCCAGCGGCAGGACGGCGACTAACCGCTCCTCTCCGGTTTGGGCTGAGCGCGTGTCCGGCGCTGGGGCGCTGGCATACGATGGCGATACGGCGCTACAGTGGACCGACATCGGGCAACTCGGAATCACCGGCGCGATCACGATTGCGTATTGGCAGCAGGGCAACAACACAAACGGCGGCAGCGCGTCGGCCAACTGCGCGGCGGTAGGCAACAGCGGCGCGTCTGCGTGGTCCGCAATCGGCTATCAGGTCGCCCAGAAATCGGCTGACTATACCCTCGGTGTGTTTATCGGCAACAACGGAGCCTCTGCCGGAGATTCCGCGACAATCGCAACAAACCTTGTCGGCTGGAACCACATCACCGTGACTTACAACCCCGGCGTGGCAATACTAATCTACCAAAACGCGAAGGTGATCGCATCGCAGGCGGTCACTCGCACATGGGTCAACCTCGACCCCCATCCGTGGGTAATCGCACGCGACC
>Ga0208460_10002069_pt1 | contig 11648 bp, 10 predicted proteins | sample AD_STIC10_MetaG_FD_184436 | JGI IMG/M metagenome (GOLD analysis project Ga0208460, IMG submission 184436) | Active sludge microbial communities of municipal wastewater-treating anaerobic digesters from USA - AD_STIC10_MetaG (SPAdes) (version 2) | ecosystem: Engineered > Bioreactor > Anaerobic >... | reverse complement strand
GAGGACGCGGATCTCCGTCGGCTCGACGGCGGGGCGCTGGTCGACCGGCTGGTACTGCGAGAAGCCGGTGAGGCGCGCCGCCCCCTCCCACGCGGGCTCGGAGAGCTCGGCATCGAGGGTGATGAGCTCCGACGTGCGCGGGGTGCTGACCGTCGGGGCGCCGCGCCCGGGATACTCGCGCGGCGACTGGGCGTTGGCCGCGACCGGCAGGGCCGCGACGAACAGGGAAAGGGCGAGCGATCGCATGGTGCGAATGTAGACGGGGAGAGTGCGGAACGGAGTCGGCGCGAGGAGGATCAGCGTGCGGGCGCCCCCCGCCGCGCCTAACGGGGCGTGGCGTCGACGTTCAGTCACTTGCGCCGCGTCGAGGCGGCGGAGGCCAGGCGCGCGGTGTGCTCCGCCTCGCGGTTCGCCGCCTGCTGCGCGAAGTACACCACCCGCAGCACGAGCAGGTAGGCGACCAGGTTCACCGGGGTCGCGAAGGCGGCGATGGCACCGGACGGTTGTCCCCACGGCGTGAACGCGAGCAGCGCCCCCACGAGGGTCAGCCCGGCGCACCCGCGAACGAGCACCAGCAGCGTGCTGCGCCAGCGCCGCCCCGAACGTGCGAAGGGGAGCAGCACGGCCACCGCCAGCCACAACGGGTGGATGAAGAAGAGGTTCTGGTTCCCGTAGGCGGCCACGTGCTGCGTGACGGTCCATAGCAGGAAGAGGAGCAGGCCGAAGACGCCAGCCAAGCCACTCCAGGCGAGCGACACCGCCGTGGCGCCGACACGCCCGGGGGTGCGGTACCCCACGAAGTAGAGCAGCAGCGCCACCCCCGCCCCCACGAGCAGCCCCCCCCAGGCGAGCGCCGGCACGTCCATGCGCTCCGCCTCTCGTGACGCGGTGAACAGCACCTCTTCGGACGTGACGAGCGGGACGAGGGTTCCCGTGGAGTCGGGGATGCGGACGTCGCGCAGGCGGCGCTGCACCTCCATCGGGATGAACATCGCCTCCCAGCCCGTGATCGGGCGGTCGGTGGGGCCGCCGAGGGCGAGGTCGATCCCGGTGCGGCTCCAGAACATCCCATCCATCAGGCGCAGCGAGTGGTCGCGATACGTCATCGTCGTCACGACCGAGTCGGTCGCGCGTCGGATGGCCCCGCCAAGGACCATGTCGAGCACGTCGCGCACGCGGGTGGAGCAGTTGTCGCGGTAGTAGTCGTACCGGTAGAACTTGTTGGCGTCCTGCGCGTTCCACTCGACAAAGCGCCGGATGCTGTCCTTCTGCGCGGCGGTGAGGTTGAGGCGCTGGACGACGACCGAGCGGTTGTACTGCTGGTAGGCGAGCAGCGTCTGGACCGCGTCGTACGGCGCCATCCAGTACAGCATCTCCCCACGCAGGAAACGGGGGAGGAAGCCCGGCTGCTCGAAGGAGAAGGTCCCCCAGTTGTAGACGATGTCGGTCCCGGTACGGCGATCGCGGATGCCTAACGCATTGTGCCCGAAGCGTTCCCAGAGCAGGGAGCCCTGCCCCATCGTCATCACGTAGACGTCGAGCTCACTGCCGGGGACGTCCGTCGCGCCGGCCGACGGCGCGACGGGGACCGGCGATGGCGCGCCCTGACCGACGGCCACCGCGGGGAGCACCAGAAGCGCGGCCATGAGCCACGCCAGCACGTGCATCACAGGCGCACTTCCTTCCTTTCTTCCGCGGACTTGTAGGCCGCCTCGAGCAAGCGGTGCACGATCACCTGGTCGGTCGGGGCCTCGTACTCCACCTCGCCACGCAGCACCGAAACGAAGTGCGTGAGCTCGGCGCGATACGACTGGATGAACGCCGACTCGCGCGCCGCCGCCCCGGTGGGCGAGACGTCGACCGGCTTGCCGTTGAGCTCCTTCGCCACGCGTAGCGGGGCCAGGCGCGCGCTGCCGCGCGAGCTTAGTGTCTCGAACCACCAGCGTTCGTCGGTCCCCACGTACGACCAGGAGACGTCGATGCTGAAGGAGATGTTGTTGGCGCACTCGACCGCGAGCACCGCCGACTCCTCGACCGCGTTGGCGCCGCGGGCACGATCGATGTGGCACCAGACGCGCTCGGGGACCGGGAAGTCGGCGAGCCACATCGCGAGGTCGACGAGGGGAAAGCCCTGCTCGAAGAGCGCGCCGCCCCCCGCTTCCTGCCGTCGCAGGCGCCACCCCTCGATCTTGCCGCGCGGATGGTACGCGCCGGCGCGCACCCCGGAGAGCTTGCCCAGCTCGCCGCCGCTGAGGAAGCGGGCCAGCGCCTGGACGTCGCTGCGGAACCGGTGGTTGTTGGCGACGAACACCTTGCGATTGCCGCGGGCCGCGGCGGCGAGGATTCGCTCGATCCCCTTGGAGGCGAGCGAGAGCGGCCGCTCGCACATCACGTCGACGCCGGCCGCCAGCAGCTGCAACACCTGCGGCTCGTGGAGGTGCGACGGCGAGGCCACGACCACCGCGTCCAGCTCGTCGTAGTCGAGGAGGTCGTCGATGTCGGTGAAGACGTCGGGGATGCTGAAGCGATCGGCGAGCGCCCGTGCCTTGGCCCGGTCGTTGTCGCACAGGGCGACGAGTTGTGCGCCGCGCAACTTGGAGAGGACCGGGAGATGGGCGAGCTGCGCGATGGCGCCAGCGCCGACGACCGCGATTCGAACGGGGGGATGCATGCGACCTGGGAACGGCGTTAGGCGTGCGGCGAATCGTGACAGCAACGGCGGCCCCGGCGGAGCCGTCCCTCCGCACCTGCGGCGGTGAGGGGGCCCCGCCTCAGGGGAGGCGCACGAGCACCGTGCCGGGATAGTAGGCCGCGAGGATCGACCGCACGTCGTGTCCTGCGCGGGCACGACCGATCGCCCCCCACTGGCACATCCCGACCCCGTGGCCGTTGCCCGAACCCCGAAGCGTCAGCTGCATGAGCCGGCCGTCACGCCCGATCACCGGCTCCAGCGAAAAATAGGTCGAGTTCAGGATCTCGCCACGTGCCGTGCGCAGCGTCGTGCGCATCTCCGTGCCGGAGAGCCGCATCGCCCCGCCGTCGGTCTCCAGCACCAACGAGGCGACCCGCCCCGAACGCGTGCGCGCCTCGATGCGAGCCTCACGCACCGATCCCCCCGCCGCCAGCATCCCGGCCCCATGCGCCCGCACGTACCGCGCGACCGCATCGTCCAGCGCGCGCCGGTCGAAGGTGCGCTCCCAGCGAAAGCGCGGGGAGATGTCGCACCAGGCGCCCCCGCCATCGCGCGCATCCGAGACCCCGCGCAGGTACGGCTCGTCGCGCACCCCGCTCCACGCCTCCGTCGAGGCGACCGTGTGGCCGCCGCACGTGGAGTGATAGGGGGCGCGCACCACCGCCCCGTTGTACGAGAGGACAAGCCCCTCGGTAGCCGCCACGGCCGCGTCGGCGATGGGGTGCTCCACGTCCAGCCCGCCGTAGACCTGATCGAAGGCGCCGCTGGTGAGGTCGTACGCGGCGGCCCGCCCCTCGCGCAGGCGCACCACCGTGTAGCTCCGCGCGGCGATCGCCTGCGCCTCGAGTGCGGGCGATTCGTTAGGTGACCGTACGCCCAGCTCGAGCGGGAGCACCCCACGCAGGTACCCCTCGAGGTCGACACGGTTGATCACGAGGATCGCCGTGTCGACCGCGGCGAAGGCCAGCGTTCCCCGATAACGCCTGCCGTTCCACGTCACCGCCCCCCCGCTGGCCGCCGGCTCCAGGACGAACGGCTCGTCACTCCAGGCGGTGACGCGCGTCCCGCCACCAAAGGCGACGCGCACGCGCCGGTTACGCCGCTCGATCACCCAGTCGGGCGCGCCGCTGCCCTGCGCGTGCACGCGTCCCCAGGCATCCGTGAGCCGCCACCCCCCTTGGGCACCGGCAGACGCCTCGCTCCCCACCGCACCGACGACGACGCGCACCTCGCCCCCGCCTGCCCCCGCGCCCTCGCCTCCGCGCGCAGACGCGGCACGCCCCTGCCCCGCTACCGCCGCCAGCGGGAGCGTGATCCAGCAAACCAGGGCAAGCCACGCGCGCATCAGAATGGGGAATCTCGGGTGGGGGGAAGCGCCTAACGAACTCCCCCCAAGGACGCCCCCAGAACCGGGGGAGTCACGCCGCGAGTCCCTGCCGCCCCCCCGCGGGGGCATGGCGCCCCGGCACGCTCAGCGCCCGAAGCTCCCGACGCTCCCCGGCGCCACCGGGAGGACGCGCCGCGCCGACGGCGCCGGGGCCGCCACCGGCGCATCGAGGACGCGGATCGCGGTGGCCCGGAAGTCGTAGTCGTCGACGACGTCCTCGAGGCGGACCTCGACGATCGTCCCGGCAGCGACGTGGGCGAACGCGCCCATGGTGACCCACGTCACACCGTCGATGTCGTCACCCTGGGCCTCCAGCCGCCCCTGCGCGACCCCTTCGGCGTTGTCGACCTTGTCGATGAGGACGCGCGCCGTGCGACCGATCCACGACTCGTAGCGCTCGGCCGTGATGAGGCGTTGCAGCTCCTGCACCCGCTCGAGGCGCGCCCGCTTCACCTGCTCGGGGACGTCATCGACCATCTCATGGGCCTTCGTCCCCTCCTGCGGCGAGTAGGTGAACGCCCCCACGCGCTCGAGCTGCGCCTCCTCCAGGAAATCGAGCAGCTCCTGGAACTCTTCCTCGGTCTCGCCAGGAAAGCCCACGATGACGGTGGTGCGAATGGCCACGCCCGGGATCTGCTCGCGCAGCGCGCGCAGCTTCTCGCGCTGCTTCGCCTTGCGCTCGGGTCGGCGCATGCGCGCCAGCACGGAGTCCGACGCGTGCTGCATCGGGATGTCGAGGTAGCGCACGATGCGCGGTTCGCGAGCGATGAGGTCGAGCATCGCCGGCGACAACCCGGCACTGTAGATGTAGAGCAGTCGAAACCACGGGATCGTGGTCTCGCGCAGCAGCGCCTGCAAGAGCTCGGGAAGCGCCGTGCCGTCGCGCACGTCGCGCCCGTAGTGTGCCAGGTCCTGCGCCACGAGGTTCACCTCGCGCGCCCCCTGCGCCTCGAGCAGCTGCGCCTCGCGCACCACGTCGCCTAACGCGAAGGAGCGGTGCTTGCCGCGCATGAGCGGGATGGCACAGAAGGCACAGCCGTGGTCGCACCCCTCGCTGATCTTGAGGTAGCGCACGTGCGGCAGCTCGCCGGCGTACAGGCGCACCCCCGGGTGCTGCAGCAGCGGCGCATCGTCCAGCAGCCCGCGCGACTCGAGCTCGGGAATGAGGCGGTCGCTCTCGGCGGTCGACAGGAAGAGGTCGACCTCGGGGAGCGACTCCTCGAGTTCGGCCTTGTGCCGCGTGATCATGCAGCCGACGGCCGCCACGAGCTGGCAGCGCCCGTCCTCCTTGTGCCGCGCCGCCTCGAGGATCGCCTCCAGCGACTCGCGTTTGGCGGCGTCGATGAAGCCGCACGTGTTCACCACGATCACGTCGGCGTCGTCCATCGACTGGGATCGCTCGGCGCCGTGCGCCACCAATTCCGCGATGTAGCGTTCGGAATCGACGGTGTTCTTGTCGCAGCCTAACGTCAGGACGGCGAAGCGCATGCTACGGGAGGCAGGAGATCGGGGACGGGAGCTCAGTACTGGCGCGCACGATCCACCTCCCACCGGGTCCGTTCGCCCTTCTCGAACGCCGCCAGGCATTCGAGGAAGCCGGCCGCCGCCCCATCCACCGTCGTCAGCCCCGAGATGTGCGGCGAGATCATCACGCGCGTGTCGAGCCAGAGCGGCGACTCCAGGGGGAGCGGCTCCACCTCGAACACGTCGAGCGCCGCCCCCTTGAGCCAGCCGTTGTCGAGCGCCGCGGGAATCGCCGACTCGTCGACCACCGCGCCACGACCGGCATTGATCAGCACCGCGCCGCGGCACGCCGACATCACGTCCCGGCTCACCAGGCCGCGCGTCTCGGCCGTCAGCGGCAGGGTGACGATGAGCCAGTCGGCGATCGCCGCCATGTCCTTGAGCGCCGACACCTGCGCCATCGCGGCAAAGACCGAGGCATCCGCTTCGCCCGACCGCGAGACGCCGTAGGTCTTGCATCCCAGCGCGTTGAACAGGCGACCGACGCTCGTCCCCACGTCGCCGGTGCCGACGACCACGGCCTTGGTACCGCGGAGCAGCGTGAGGTCGCGCGGCGCCCAGCGATGCAACCGCTGGCACTGCGCGAGGTCGACGAGCTGCTGCGAGTACGCCAGCGCGCGCGCCAGCGCCCACTCCGCGATCATCGGGCCGAACGACTCACTGCTGCGCGTGAGGAGGATCTCTCGCGGTAGCTCCGTGGGGTACAGCCAGGCGTCGACGCCGGCGCCCGTGCAGTGCACCCAGCGGATGTTCCCCATCGAGGGGAGCGGCGGACGCTTGAAGCCCACGTACGCCTCACCCCAGGCCAGGTCGGCCGGGGTGAGCTCCGTGAACTTGTTGCCGCGGATCTCCAGATCAGGGCGCGTAGCGCGAAGCGCCTGGGCGAGTTCGGCGTGCGCGTTGGCGCCGATGACGATGCGACGCGGGGCGAAGGCCCCGGGGACGGGCGAGGACATGGGGACGGCGGTCGAGCGGTCGGGCGAGGAGGGCCGAGCGCCCTCCTCGCGCGACAAAGCTAACTATGGTGCGCCGGACTTGGCCGTATCTCCACCGGCGACCGGGAGGAGCGGGGCGCCCAGCGGGATCTTGTCGCGGGCGATCCGCTTGTCGGGGGAGATCTTCCAGTCGGCGATCGTCGTCCACCAGCCCGAGGCGGGCATTGTGACCCCCTCGATGCGCCGGCTGATCCCCGCCACGGGCTTGGGCTCGTACAGGAAGATGGCCGCGGCGTCTGACTGGATCTGCGCGTAGGCGCGCTGGTACAACGCCTTGGCGCGCACCGGATCGAACTCGGTCATCGCGGAGTCGAAGGCGGCATCGACGGCGAGGTTCGAATACCCACCGAAGTTGCTCCCTGGGCTGTCCGGGTTGGCGGGTGAGCCGAAGGTCCCGCGCGCATCCGACGGACTCGGGTCGGCATGCAGTCCGTGCATCATCGCGTCGAACTTCCCCGACTGTATGCTCTCGATGAAGGCGTTGAACTCCATGTCTTCCAGGGTCACGTCGGCGCCGACTTCCTTCCATTGCGCCTGGAGGATGACCGACGCCTGGCGCCGCGCGGAGCTCGACGACGGCGCGAGCAGGGAGAAGCGCAGCGGGCGCCCTCCCTTCTCGCGAATCCCATTGCCGTCGGCGTCGCGCCAGCCTAACGAATCGAGCATCGCCTTGGCGGCCGCGACGTTCTGGCCGGGGATGGCGACGGTCGTGTCGGCCGACCACTGCGCGCGTACCACCGGACCGAGCCCGGTGTAGGCGAGGGTGTCGAAGACGTTGCGCGTCACCGCCTGCCGATCGATCGCGAGCGTGAGGGCGCGCCGCGTGGCCAGATCGCCCAGCACCGGATGCGACTGGCGGCGATTCCCTTGCGCGCGGACGTTGAACAGGACGAAGCCGTAGTCGAGCCCCTCGTAGGGGAGCGCACGCGAGGTCGTCGACGCCTCGACCTTGGCCAGCGGCTCGCCGCGCAGCATCTCGACGAAGTCCGCTTCCTCGTTCACGACGCGTCCCCAGAGCGCCGTCGGGTCCGGGGAAATGCTCCACATCACGCGATCGATCGACGGGCGACCGCGGAAGCTGGCGGTGTCGGCCACGAGTTCGATCACCGCCCCCTTCTCCCAGCGGCGGAAGCGGAATCGCCCATTCCCGACTGGGGCGCGGGCGAACTCTGCCTCGCGCACCTTGTCGCGCGGAAGGCTCGCCAGCAGGTGCTCGGGCATGACCGTCAGGTTGTATACCAGCGAAAAGAACTGCTCAGCGCTGCGTCGCGAGAACCAGGCGACCGCGGTGAGCGAGTCGGAGACGGAGATGGAATCGATCGACTCGAGCCCGCCGGCCTGCCGCGAGGCCACCGCGGGGTCCTTGGTGAACTCGAGCGAGAAGCGCACGTCGCCGGCCCGCACGGGCTGGCCGTCGTGCCAGCGGGCGCGCGGGTCGAGGCGGAAGGTGATCGAGAGCGAATCCGCGGCCCACTCCCATGACTTCGCGAGGCGCGGCTGGAAGCCGACGTCGCCAATGGTGTTCATGTTGGCCGGCATCACCGCCAGCGGCTCGAAGAGCTGGTCGATGACCTGCTTGCCCACGAGCTGCGTCACGAGCGCCGGCAAGAGGAAATCGGCGTCGGCCGCGGTCGCGATGATCACGGTGCCACGTCCCTCGTCACTGGTGGGACGCTCGCCGCCGCAGGCGGCGAGAAGGAGCGCGGCCACAGCAAGGGCGAGCGGGCGGCGAGTGCCCTGACGCGAGGTCGGCATGGAACAGGATCCTGGGGTGAAGGCGATACGCTGCAGACGCGCCACGTCGCGGCCGGGCAACCTCCCCTAACGAGACGCGACGACGGCTTCTCGACTACCGGAAGTTCCCGAACTTCAGTTCGACCCCGAAGTCGGTGGAGCGAAGGAGGGCGATCGCCAGCTGCAGGTCGTCCTTGGACGGGGAGCTCACCCGCACCTGGTCCCCCTGGATCGCTGCCTGCACCTTCTTGAGCTTGGCCTCCTTGATCGTGGCCGAGACCTTCTTGGCCGTCTCGCCATCGAGCGACATCTTGAGGCCGATTTCCTTGCGCAGGGTGTCGCCGCCGGCCGACTTGGTCTCCCCGACCTCGAGGTTCTTCACCGGGACCCCGCGCTTGATCAGCTTGCTCTGCAGGATGTCGACGAGGGCGCGCATCCGGAGGTCGTGCTCGGCGGTGAGGACGAGCTTGCCCTCGGTGCGTGCGAACTCGATGGCCGCCTTCGACCCCTTGAAGTCGTAGCGGGTCGCGATCTCCTTGTCGGCCTGGTTGACCGCATTGTCCACTTCCTGCAGGTCGACGCCCGTCGTGACGTCGAAGGAACTCTGTTGGGCCATGGGAGTCGTGCGTTGCGTGCGTTACGGGTGGTGCCAGCGTCGGGAATGAGGGGTGCGACTCGCGGCGGCTCGCGCGTCTGACCCGAGGTCAGCTGTCCTGTTCGGGACGGAACGAAAGATCGAAGGCGAGCCAGACGAGCTTGGAGATCGGATAGAGAAGGATCGGGGCGAGCGCCATCCCGACCGGGGCGCCAATGGAGATCCCGTCCCACGGGACGGTCGGCCACATGAACACCAGGACGGCGACGAAGATCCCGGCAAAGAGAAGCTCGGCGAGGATCAGGTTGAACATCATCCCGCCGAGGAAGTAGTCGGGCTCCCCGCGCTCGAGCGCTCGCGTGCAGTGACCGCAGGCGGGGCGCAGCCGAAACCAGTTCACCAGCACCGGCCCTTTTCCACAGTGCGGGCAGTGCAGCGTGAGTGCCCTGCCGACGAGGACGAGAATCCGGCCGAGGCCGGGGAGGGAGAGATCGAGGTGCTCGTTGTCGTCGCGCAGCGCGCGCGGCCCTGGTGCCGACGGTCCACCGAGCTCCCCCCGCCCGTCTCCCGTCCCGTTACCCAAGGTACGACTCGAGGGCCCGCGCGCGCGACACGTGCCGCAACCGCGACAGCGCCTTCTCCTTGATCTGCCGCACGCGTTCGCGCGTGATGCCTAACAACGACCCGATCTGCTCGAGCGTCATCGGCTCCTCGCCGTCGAGGCCGAAGTAGAGCCGCAGGATCTTGGCCTCGCGCTCCTTGAGCGACGACAGCGCCTCCTCGATCGACTCCGTCAGCGCCTTTTCGAACGTCTGTTCGTCGGGCGTCGGGTTCAGGTTGTCCGGGAGGTAGTCGAGGAGCTTGTTGTCCTCCCCGGGTGTCAGCGGCGCATCGAGCGAGAGGTGCGCCTGTGAGATCGACATCGTCTTGGCGACTTCCTCTTCGGTGATGTCCATCCCGTCGGCGATCTCGGCGTGCGTCGCCTCGCGCCCGAGTTCCTGCAGCAGTGCGTTGGCGCGCTTGCCAATGCGGTGCAGCGTGCCGGCGCGGTTGAGCGGGACGCGCACGATGCGCGATTGTTCGGCGAGCGCCTGCAGGATCGCCTGGCGGATCCACCAGACCGCGTAGGAGATGAACTTGATCCCCTTGGTCTCGTCGAACTTATGGGCCGCGCGAATGAGGCCGAGGTTCCCCTCGTTGATCAGGTCGGACAGCGAGACGCCCTGGTTCTGGTACTTCTTCGCGACCGAGACGACGAAGCGCAGGTTCGAGCGCACCAGCTTGTCGAGCGCTTCCTGGTCACCCACACGAATGCGCTGCGCGAGGAGGACTTCTTCCTCCCGCGTGATGAGCGGATACGCACTGATGTCGCGCAGGTACTGGTCGAGCGAGCCTTCGTCGTACGACGACTTCTTGGAAGCGATGCGTCCTGCAGCCACGTGGGCTCCTGGTGAACGGCGGTCCGGGAACGCCAGGGCGTCGCCCGGAGAAGTGCTGACGACTGACGGAGGGAAACTACAGGCCATCTCACCAATGGTCGACGGCTCCTCGCCGGCGCGGTGCGCCGGCACGCCGACGCCCCTTGGTGCGATGGCTTCTAGCGCACGCGGTCGCCGAGTCGATGCCACCGAACCCGGGTCAGGAAATCCAGCTGCGCCGACGAATCGGGGACGTAGCTGTAGTACACCACCATGGGCGTCCCGCGAACGAGCGAATCGGGGACGAAGCCCCAGTAGCGCGAGTCGAGGGAGTTGTCGCGATTGTCGCCGAGGACGAAGAGATGCTGCGCGGGGACGACCAGCGGCCCCCAATTATTGCGAGATGGGTGATAGCCGGTCGAGGCCTCGGCCGTACGCACAAGGTAGTCGCGTTGCCACCGAAACTCGTCACCAGCCGGGTCGGCGCCCGGATCCGTGTGCCGCACGTACGATTCCTGGAGGCGCACCCCGTTCCGGAACAGGATCCCCTCGGTCATCGAGAGGGTGTCGCCCGGGACTCCTACCAGGCGCTTGACGAAGTTCTTGGAGGGATCGGACGGCCACTGGAAGACCAGCACATCTCCCCGCGCGGGTGTGCGGACCGCCGGCAGGCGCTTCCCCGTGAAGGGGACCTCGGCGCCGTACACCAACTTGTTCACCAGGAGGAAGTCGCCGACCAGCAGCGTCCCCTCCATGCTGCCGCTCGGGATCTTGAACGCCTCGACGACGAACGCCCGCAGCATCAGCGCGATCGCCAGCGCGACGCCGATCGACTCGGCGTACTCGAAGATCGGCGACTTGCGCGCGGTCGCCGCCAGCTTGTCGAGCGCCGCGTCGATCACCGGCACCAGCCGGCGCATCGCCACCGCGTCGTCGCCGGCCACCGCCGTGCGCAGCTCGGCCACGTGCTTGTCGAGCGCGCTCCGCTCGGCCGCGGCCAGCTTGGCGCCGCCGCGCAGCGCCTTGCCGCCCTCCTTCACCAGCGCCCGGGCCTCCTTCTTCACCCGGCGATCCAGCCGGAGCGCGCGCGGCGCCGCCGCCACCTCCGCCGACATCAGGACTCGACCTTCAGCACGGTGAGGAACGCCTCCTGCGGCAGTTCGACCGAGCCGACCGACTTCATGCGCTTCTTGCCTTCCTTCTGCTTGTCGAGCAGCTTGCGTTTACGCGAGATGTCGCCGCCGTAGCACTTGGCCGTAACGTCTTTTCTCAGTGCGCGGACGGTTTCCCTGGCGACGACCTT
>Ga0208460_10002067_pt1 | contig 11651 bp, 8 predicted proteins | sample AD_STIC10_MetaG_FD_184436 | JGI IMG/M metagenome (GOLD analysis project Ga0208460, IMG submission 184436) | Active sludge microbial communities of municipal wastewater-treating anaerobic digesters from USA - AD_STIC10_MetaG (SPAdes) (version 2) | ecosystem: Engineered > Bioreactor > Anaerobic >... | reverse complement strand
ACCTGCCAGCCATGGCGGAAGCCCAGCCAGGCGCCCAGCGGCAGGCCGATCACGTAGCTCATGCTGATGCCGATGAAGACCAGCGACAGTGCCCGCCCGCGCCGCTGCGGTTCGACCAGCGCCACCGCGATGCCGGCCGCCACCGCGGTGAAGACCGCGCCCACGCCCATCAGCACGCGGCCGGCCAGCAGCACCGGCAGGCTGCCGGCCGTCGCGCACACGAGGTTGCCGAGTGCGAACACCGCCATCGAGACGACGAGCACGCGTGCGCGCGGCCACCGCCCGGTGAGCACCAGCACCAGCGGCGCGAGCACGGCGGTCGACAGCGCATAGGCCGTCATGGCCTGTCCGGCCGCCGCGACGCTCACGTCGAGCGCCGTGGCCATCGGCGCCAGCACGCCGCTGAGCACGAACGCGCCTGTGCCGATCACCAGGTTGCACAGCGTGAACAGGTAGAGCAATCGTGGCATGGGTGAGTTGATTCGCGTCGAGCAGGACGGGCGGCGGACCGTAGCAGAAAGCGCCGAACGGCGTGCAGCGTGCCGCGCATGCAGTGATGGCGGCGCTCATGCGCAGAACCCTGATGAGTCGCCGAGTCACTTGTCATGCGCGATCGACGCACTCCTTGCGATGGCATCGCGAAACCCGTATTGCCGGGGCCTGGCGTCGAGGCTACATTGATTCTCATCAAGTCGCCGATCAGGATGAATGAACGCTGTTCTCAGTGAGGTCCTGGTTGCGCAGTCACCTGATGCGCTTATCGCAACGCACCCCGATGGCCGCGTGGCACTGTGGAACCGGGCCGCTGAAGCGACCTTCGGCTACACCGCCGAAGAAGCGCACGGGCGCCCGGTGGCCGATTTGATCGTGCCGCGGGAGTTGCGCGACGACGAGATCCAGATGCGCATGGAGGCGCTCGACGGTCTGGGGGCCCGGCACGAAGTGCTGCGCCAGCGCAAGGATGGTGTGCCGCTGTACGTCAACTGCAGCACGAGTGCCGTGCGCGATGACCGCGGCGAGGTCACGCACCTGGTCAGCCACCTGGCCGACGTGACGCGCGAGCGCGCACGGCGCGACGCCGCGTTCGTGCATGAACGTTTCCATGCCGTGCTCGACAACGCACCCGATGCCATCGTGATCGTCAACGGCACCGGCCGCATCGTGCTGTTCAATGCGCAGGCGCGCAGCTTGTTCGGCCACGAGACGGCGGCAGTGATCGGCGAGCCGATCGAGCTGCTGTTGCCGCAGCGGCTGCAGCGTGCGCATCTGGGCCACCGGCTGGGCTTCCTCGGCGCGCCGCGCATGCGGGCGATGGGCGAGGGCCGCGAGCTGCACGGCGTGCGTGCCGACGGCCAGGAGTTCCCGGTCGAGATCAGCCTGAGCCCGATCGACACCGAGGCCGGCCGCCTGGTGATGAGCGCGATCCGCGACATCAGCGAGCGCAAACGCTTCGAACTCGCGTTGCGCGAGAAGAACGAAGAGCTCGAACGCGCCAGCCGCGCCAAGGACCGCTTTCTCGCCACCATGAGCCACGAGCTGCGCACGCCGCTGAACGCCATCATCGGCTTCACCGGCCTGATGCTGATGAAGCTGCCCGGCCCGCTCACCCCCGACCAGGAGAAGCAGCTCGGTCTGGTGCAGTCCAGCGGCAAGCACCTGCTGTCGCTGATCAACGACCTGCTCGACCTGGCGAAGATCGAGTCGGGGCGGGTCGAACTGCGGCTCGATGCGGTGCCTTGTGCGCCGGTGCTCGACGAGGTGCTGCAGACGCTGGGCCCGGCGGCGCAGGCGCGTGGACTCTGGCTGCGGCTGGAGCCGAGGCCCGAGTGGCCTGCAGTGCGCGCCGACCGCCGGGCGCTGCTGCAGATCCTCATCAACCTGACCGGCAACGCCGTCAAGTTCACCCGGACGGGTGGCGTCACGCTGGCGGTGCGCGATGTCGACGACGGCATCAGCATCGAGGTGCGCGACACCGGCCCGGGCATCAGCGCGGACGATCGTGCGCGGCTGTTCGAGGCCTTCACGCAGGTTGGTGACGCGCGCACGCGCAGCACCGAGGGCACGGGCCTGGGCCTGCACCTGTCGACCAAGCTGGCTGCGCTGATGGGCGCTCGCATCGAGGTTGCCAGCGAGCCGGGGCAAGGCAGTTGTTTCACGCTGGTGCTGGAGCGCAACTGAGGTGGCGCGCATTCTGGTCATCGAGGACAACCCCATCAATCTAGAGTTGATGACCTACCTGCTGCGTGCCTGGGGGCACGAGGCGATCAGCGCCACCGATGGCCAGGCTGGCCTCGACGTCGTGCGCGCCGATCCGCCGGACCTGGTGGTGTGCGACATCCAGATGCCCGGCCTGGACGGCTACGAGGTGGCGCGTGCGCTGAAGGCCGACGCGGCGCTGGCCCGCGTGCCGCTGCTGGCGGTGACCGCGTTCGCGATGGTCGGTGACCACGACCGTGCATTGCGCGCCGGCTTCGACGGCCACTTCTCCAAGCCGATCGACCCGGCGCAGTTCATGGCCGAACTGGCGCGCTTTCTGCCGGGTGTCCCGGCAGCCCCGAAACCCTCGCCGGCACCGCCGCCGGGCGAGATTGCCGTGCAGCGCCCGATCCGCCCCGAGTTGTGCGCCATGGCGCCCGGGCTGGTGGTGCTGATGGTCGACGACACCGATGCCAACCTCGCCTTCAAGGTGAGCCTGCTCGAGCCCGCGGGCTACCAGGTGCTGACGGCCGGCGGCGGCGAGCAGGCGTTCGAGCTGGCCCGGACGCGGCACGTCGATCTCATCCTGTCGGACGTGGTGATGCACGAAGGCAACGGCTTCGAGCTGCTCGAACGGGTGCGCTCGGACGTCGTGCTCCACGCGATGCCCTTCATCTTTCTGACCGCCACGGCGCGCGACGACGCCTCGCGCGACCACGGCCTCGCCCTGGGTGCCGATGCCTACCTGGTGCGGCCGATCGAGCCAGAGAGCCTGCTTGCGGCGCTTCGCGAGCAACTGCCCGCCGGCTGAGCGCCGGGGCCCGCCCGCGGGTGGCGGCGCGGCGTCCCGGATAATCGCGGTTTTCCCCGCATCCCCGGATCGTCGAGAACCCAATGGCCCAGTACGTCTACACCATGAACCGCGTCGGCAAGATCGTGCCGCCGAAGCGGCAGATCCTGAAGGACATCTCGCTCAGCTTCTTCCCCGGCGCCAAGATCGGCGTGCTGGGCCTGAACGGCTCGGGCAAGTCGACGCTGCTGAAGATCATGGCCGGGATCGACAAGGACATCGAAGGCGAAGCCGTGCCGATGCCCAACCTGAAGATCGGCTACCTGCCGCAGGAGCCGCAGCTCGAGCCCGAGCAGACGGTGCGCGAGGCGGTGGAGCAGGGTATCGGCGGCGTGCTCGACGCGAAGGCGCGGCTGGACGAGGTCTATGCCGCCTACGCCGAGCCCGACGCCGACTTCGACAAGCTCGCTGCCGAGCAGGCCGAGCTCGAGGCCATCATCGCCGCCGCCGGCAGCGAGAACACCGACCTGCAGCTGGAGATCGCCGCCGACGCGCTGCGCCTGCCGCCCTGGGACGCCAAGATCGGCGTGCTCTCCGGCGGCGAGAAGCGCCGCGTGGCGCTGTGCCGGCTGCTGCTGCAAAAGCCCGACATGCTCCTGCTCGACGAGCCGACCAACCACCTGGACGCCGAGTCGGTGGAGTGGCTGGAGATCTTCCTCAAGCGCTTCCCGGGCACCGTGGTCGCGATCACCCACGATCGTTACTTCCTCGACAACGCCGCCGAGTGGATCCTCGAACTCGACCGCGGCCGCGGCATCCCCTACCAGGGCAACTACAGCATCTGGCTCGACCAGAAGGAAAAGCGCCTCGAGCTCGAGCAGAAGACCGAGGACGCACGCACCCGCGCGATGAAGCGCGAGCTGGAATGGGTGCGCAAGAACCCGAAGGGCCGGCAGGCGAAGAGCAAGGCGCGCCTGGCACGCTTCGAGGAGCTGTCCGACGTCGACTACCAGAAGCGCAACGAGACCAACGAGATCTTCATCCCGGTGGCCGACCGTCTCGGCCACGAGGTGATCGAGTTCGAGAACGTCACCAAGAGCTTCGGCGACCGCGTGCTGATCGACGACCTCAGCTTCAAGGTGCCCGCGGGCGCCATCGTCGGCATCATCGGCCCGAACGGCGCCGGCAAGTCGACGCTGTTCCGCCTCATCGCCGGCAAGGAGCAGCCGGATTCGGGCACGGTGAAGATCGGCCCGACGGTGAAGATGGCCTTCGTCGACCAGAGCCGCGATTCGCTGGCCGCCGACAAGACGGTGTGGGAAGACGTCTCCGGCGGGCTGGACAACATCGTGGTGGGCAAGTTCGTCATGCCCTCGCGCGCCTACATCGGCCGCTTCAACTTCAAGGGCAACGACCAGCAGAAGCTGGTGGGCAGCCTGTCGGGCGGCGAACGCGGCCGGCTGCACCTGGCCAAGACGCTGGCGCAGGGCGGCAACGTGCTGATGCTCGACGAACCGTCGAACGACCTCGACGTGGAGACGCTGCGCGCGCTCGAAGACGCGCTGCTCGAGTTCGCCGGCACGATCATGGTCATCAGCCACGACCGCTGGTTCCTCGATCGCATCGCCACGCACATCCTGGCGGCCGAGGGCGACTCGAAGTGGGTCTTCTTCGACGGCAACTACCAGGAGTACGAGGCCGACAAGAAGCGGCGCCTGGGCGAAGAGGGCGCGCGCCCGCACCGCCTGCGCTTCAAGGCGCTCAAGTAGCGCGGCGGGGCGCGACCCACCCCTCGTCCCGGGGGCGGGCCGTGGCTTTTCGGGCCGCGGCCCCGTGATCGCGGGAGCTGCGCCGCCCCAGCGCAGCGCGGTGCTGCTTCAGAATCGGCGCGAACGCATTGCGATGCGCCGCCAAGACATGCACACAGTCCTTCCCTTTCCTCTCGAGCTCGGCAGGCCTGCTGCCGGCGCGGAGCGCGCCGCCCGATGACGGCGCCGGGCTCGCCACTCCCGCCGGACCACCCGCTCGCGCGCTTCGAACCCCTGCGCCGCGCGGAGCGCATCCTGCTGCGTGCCTTCCGGCATGGCGACATCGCCCGCATCGGCCTGCGACGGCCGGTCGAGGCCAGCGACGACGTGACGGTGCGCGCGGCCTTCCTCGCCGAACTCGCCCTGCACGGCGCCGGGCGCGCCCAGGGGCGGCGCATCCAGCTGCTCGGGGCCTGGGTGCTGGGCCGCCTCGACCTGGGCGAGTGCGAGGTACCGAGCAGCCTGTGGTTCTTCCGCTGCGTGTTCGACACCACGCCCTTGTTCGATGGCGCGCGGGTGCGCGGCGCGCTGAGCTTTCCCGATTGCGAACTGCCCGGCCTGCTGGCCGAGCGCTGCCGCATCGCTCAGGACCTGGCTGTCAATGCCGGCTGCAGCGTGGCGAGCGAAGTGCGCCTGCAGCAGGCGCACATCGGCGGCGACTTCAATGCGACGCGGCTGACGCTGTCCGGCGGCGAGAGCGCGATCGCCGGCCGGCGCAGCCTGCTGGCCGACGGGCTGCAGGTCGAGGGCGACGTGCGCCTGTCCGAAGGCTTCGACGCCTCCGGCGAAGTGCGCTTCGCCGGTGCACGTGTCCGGGGCGACTTCATCGCCGGCCGCGCACGCGTCAGCGGCCCGCTGGACACCGGCGGCGCCCGCCGCGCGGCGCTGGTGCTCGACCGCATCGAGGTCGGCGGCGACATGCGGCTGGACGAAGGCTTCGCCGCGGCCGGGCTGGTGAGCCTGCGGCGAGCGCAGATCGGCGGTGATCTCGACTGCACCTCGGCGGCCTTCGACCGGGTCGGCGACGCGGCCTGGGGCGACGGCACCTCGCTGGTGCTCGATCGCGCCCGCATCGGCGGCACGCTGCGGCTGGGCCAGCTCGCCGCGCCGTTGCTGGGCGCCTCGTTCGCCGGTGCGCACGCAAAGGCGCTGGTCGACGACCTGTCCACCTGGGGCGAGCGGCTGGTGCTCGACGGCTTCGACTACTCACGTTTCGGCGACGGTGCACCGCTGGATGCGCGCTTCCGTCTCGCCTGGCTGGAGCGCCAGCCGGCGTCGCACATCGACGGCGACTTCCGCATGCAGCCCTGGCGCCGTGCCATCCACGTGCTGCGCCGCATGGGCCATGGCGCGAGTGCCGACGACCTGGCGGTGCGGCGCGAGCAGCGCTTGCGTCGCATTGGGCGCATCGGCCAGGCACTCCCGGCCGCGATGCGTTGGTCGGCGCGGGCGGCCCACCTCGCATTCGGCGCACTGGCCGGCTACGGCTGGCGGCCGCAGCGGCTGGTGGCGTGGTCGCTAGGGGTCTGGCTGCTGGGCGCGGCTCTGTTCGGGTTCGCACAGCAGGAGGGCGCGCTGCTGCCGGCCGGTTCGGCGGTGCTCGCGCCCTTCAGCCCCCTGGCCTACACGCTGGACCTGCTGTTGCCGTTGATCGACCTGAACGAGAAGCGCCACTGGCTGCCCGCCGCCGGGGCCGCGCCAGGACCGGGCTGGAGCGGCATCGTTCGCGTGGCGGGCTGGGTGGTGACGCTGTTCGGCTGGACTGTCGTGCTGCTCGCGTTCGCCAGCCTGTCCGGCTGGGCCGACCGCGACCGCAAGCGCTGAGAAGCCCGGCGCGGATCCGCCGCGCCGTGCGAGGTTCCCTCACGGCACAAGGGGACTGCCCTGATCCTGCAGGCACGGCCCGTGCTGCAGAATCGTCCGCAAACTGCCTTCGTCGCCTGCGACGCCGTCCCCATGCCCATGCCTTCCCGCCTTGCCGTGCTTGCCCTGCTGTCGTCGGCGCTGACCGGTTGTGCTTCGCTGAACCTGCCGCGCGCGGTGGCCGCTGCCACACCCAACGCGGCAGCCTCCAGCGCCCCGGGTGCTGCGGCCTCCGCACCGGCGCGGCCCGACCCCTCGGCGCCCAAGCCCTTCGCCGAAGTCATCAAGGGCGCCACGCAGCAGGCCGGATTCATCCCGGTGTGGCGCAAGGACGAGAAGGTCTGGCTGGAGATCCCCGCCGAGCGGCTCGACAAACCCTTCCTCCTGTCGGCCAACATCACCCAGTCGATCGGCGAGCGCGGCTTGTACGGCAGCCAGATGGGCCCGTCCTGGCTGGCGACCTTTCGGAAGGTGAACAACCAGGTGCAGCTGACTGCGCTGAACACCGAGTACATCGCCAGCGGCACGGCCATGCAGGCCAATGTGGCCCAGGGCTTCTCCGACAGCTTGCTCGGCGCCACCGCGGTGGCCAGTGCGCCGCACCCGGAGCGCAAGTCGCTGCTCATCGACGCGGCCTTCCTGCTCAACGACCTGCCGGCCTACTCGACGCGCCTGGAGGCGGCGTTTCGCTTGCCGTACTCGCTGGACCGAAGCAATTCGAGCATCGAGAAGATTCGCGTCACCGACGACCTGACGACGCTGAACCTGCGCATGCACTTCGCCACCGCACGGCTGCCCGCGCCGCCGCTGGTGCCGGCGCCGGTGCCGATGCCGGCGCCGCCCTCGACCCTGCCCGATGCGCGCAGTTTCTTCGTCGGCTATGTCTACAGCTTCACCAAACTGGCGGAGCAGCCGATGCCGGCGCGTCAGGCCGACCCGCGCGTGGGCCATTTCACCGACACCGTCACCGACCTCAGCAACGACCTGCAGGTCAACCCGAAGCGCTTCATGGTGAACCGCTGGCGCCTCGAAAAGGCCGACCCGGCCGCGGCGCTGTCGGAGCCGAAACAGCCGATCGTGTTCTGGCTCGACAGGAACATCCCGCCGGTCTACCGCCAGTCGGTGACCGAGGGCGTGCTCGAGTGGAACAAGGCCTTCGAGCGCATCGGCTTCAAGAACGCCGTGGTGGTCAGGCAGCAGCCCGACGATGCCGACTGGGACACGCTGGACTCGCGCCATGCGTCGATCCGCTGGTTCGTCGGTGCCGACGTGGGCTTCGCGCGCGGGCCCAGCCACTCCGACCCGCGCACCGGCGAGATCATCGACGCCGACATCGCGATGAGCGACGTGTTCGGGCGCGGCGCGCGCCGCTTCATCGTCGAGAACGTGGGCTCGCCGGGGCAGACTTTTCCGGCGCCCTTCGCCACGCCGATCGTGCCGCCCTGGTCCAAGGGCGCGGCGCAGGCCTGCAACTATGCCGATGCGGCGGCGGTGGAGATGAACTTCGCGCTGGATCTGCTCGATGCGCGCGGCGCGATCTCACCGGACAGCCCCGAGGCGGAGGCGTTCGCGCAGTCCCGCATCCGCGACACGATCATGCACGAGGTCGGCCACACGCTGGGGCTGACGCACAACTTCAGGGCCTCGACCGTCTACACCCGCGCGCAGCTGCAGGACAAGGACTTCACCGAGAAGAACGGCATCTCCGGCTCGGTGATGGACTACAACGGCTACAACATCGCGGCCGCGGGCGAGCGCCAGGGCAGCTACAACAACACCACGCTCGGCCCCTACGACTACTGGGCCATCGAGTACGCCTACAAGCCGATCGATGCAGCCGACGAGAAGCGCGAACTCGAACGCATCGCCGCGCGCAGCACCGAGCCGCTGCTGGCCTTCGCCAACGATCCCGATGCCGGAGGGGTGCCCGGCAACGACGGCCTGGACCCGCGGGTCAACCGCTTCGACCTCGGCGACGAGCCGCTGGCCTACTACCGCAAACGGCTGCAACTCTCGCGCGAGCTCTGGCAACGCGTGCAGGAGCGAAAGCCGCAGCCGGGCGACGACCCGACACGCCAGCGCCGCGTGCTGCTGTCGGGCTTCAGCCCGCTGGGCGATGCGGCCGTGCAGGTGGCCAAGTACGTCGGCGGCATGTACACCTCGCGTGATGCCCCCGGCGCCGGCGCGCAGGCGGCGTTCCGGCCGGTCGAGCCGGCCCGCCAGCGCGAAGCGCTGCAATTCATGGTCGGCGGCCTGTTCTCGGCCGACAGCTTCCGCTTCCAGCCGCAGTTCCTGTCCGCCCTCGCGCCGGATTACCGGGAGTGGACCCGGCCGGCTGTCGTCAGCATCCCGGCGATGGTGCTGCAACTCCAGGTGGCCGGGCTGGACCGGCTGCTCAGCCCGGGCACGGCCTCGCGGCTGCTCGAACTGCCGCTGTATGTACCGGCTGCCGAACGGCGCGGCCTGATCTCGCTGAACGAGGTCTACGCCACGCTCCAATCGGCCGTGTGGAGCGAGTTGAAGAGCGGCACCGAGATCGACCGGCTGCGCCGCAACCTGCAGCGAGAACACCTGAAGCGCCTGCATGCGCTGCTGGTGCGCGTGCAGGCGCCGCTGCCGGCGGACGCGCAGAGCCTGTTGCGCCTGAATGCGGTGGCGCTGCGCGACGATTTGCGCCGCGCCGTGGCGACGCGCCCGTGGTCGGTCGAATCGCGCGCCCACCTGCAGGAGAGCCTGGGTCTGCTCGATCAGGCACTGAACGCCTCGATGCTGCGCAACTGAGGCCAGTCGCGGCGCCGTTCGCCCCCGCCGGCGCGTCGCCTGTCGCATGGCCCGGCGCGGGCCATGGCGCCGGCGGGGTGGCGGCGCTATCGTGGCGGCATGTCAGCCACCCTGGACCCTGCGGCTCCGCCCGAGCGCGGCTTCAATCGATTCGTCGCGGCGCTGAGCCTGCGCGGCGTGCTGCTGGCGATGGTGCTGGCGAGCCTGGCGGCGGTGCTGCTGAACCCGATTTTCGTGACGCCCTTTCCGGTGCTGCTCGGGCGCATGCTGGTCATCGCGCTGCTCCTGCTGCTGGTGTTCACGGCCGCGGGTTGCTGGTCGGTGGGCTGGCTGCCGCGCTGGCTGGTGCAGGTGCTCGCGGTGATGCTGACGGCGCCGCTGGCCACCTACCTCGTCTACCTGCCGGCGGTGCAGGGCCAGGTCTTCGAGGTATTGCGGCACGAAGGGCGCTTGTCCGGCTTCGTGCTGATCACCGGCACCGTGCTGGTGGTGGCGCCGCTGCTGGCGCTGGGCGCGCTGTACCGCGAGCGTGATGCGCAGGCGCGCAGCCAGGCGCTCGGCTTCGCGCTGGAACGCAGCCAGCTGGAGAAGCAGGCCCTCGATGCGCGACTGAAGCTGCTGCACGCGCAGATCGAGCCGCACTTCCTGTTCAACACGCTGGCCAACGTTCAGGCACTCGTCGAGTCCGGTTCGCCGCAGGCCAGCGCCGTGCTGACGAGCCTGATTGCCTACCTGCGTGCAGCCATGCCTCGCCTGGCCGACGAGCGCGCGACGCTCGGCGACGAGCTGGCGCTGGTGCGGGCCTACCTCGAGCTGATGCGGATGCGCATGCCCGACCGGCTTCAGTACGAGATCGACGTGCCCGACGATCTGCGCGGGCTGCGTTTTCCGGGCATGGCGCTGCTCACGCTGGTGGAGAACGCCATCCGCCATGGCATCGACCCGGCAGAGCAGGGCGGGCGCATCGAGCTGCGCGCCCGCCGCGACGGCGACGGCACGCTCACGCTGAGCGTTGCCGACACCGGCGCCGGCCTGCGCGAGGGTGCACCGCCCGGCACCGGGCTGGCCAACCTGCGCGAGCGCCTGGCGATGTTCTACGGCGCCGCGGCGCGGCTGGAGATCGCGGAAAACGTGCCGTGCGGCGTCGTCGTGACCGTGCACTGCCCGGTCGAGGCGGACTCATGAATTCACCCACTGCGCTGATTGCCGACGACGAGCCCTTGCTGCGCGAACGCCTTTGCACGCTGCTGCAGCGCTGCTGGCCCGAGCTGGAGGTGGTGGCGCAGGCGCGCAACGGCCGCGAGGCGGTGGAGCTGTTCGACCAGCAATCGCCGCAGGTGGTGTTCCTCGACGTGCACATGCCCGGGCTCAACGGCATCGAGGCAGCGCGCTCGCTGGCGCGGCGCGCGCAGCTGGTGTTCGTCACCGCCTACGAGCAGTACGCGGTGCAGGCGTTCGAGCAGGGTGCGATCGACTACCTGGTCAAGCCGGTCGACGAGCAGCGGCTGGCCGACACGGTGCAGCGCCTGCAGCAGCAGCTCGCGCGGCCGGTGGCGGCGGCTCCCGCCGCGCTGGAGGCGGTGCTCGACGGCTTGTCGGCCGAGTTGAAGCGCCGTGCCGGCAACCCGGCCGGCCACCTGCAATGGATCAAGGCCTCGGTGGGCCAGAGCGTGCGGCTGATCCCCGTCGAGCAGATCGCCTACCTGCGTGCCGACGAGAAGTACACGCTGGTGGTGTGGGAGGGCGGCGAAGCGCTGATCCGCAAGACCATCCGCGAACTGGCCGATGAACTCGACCCTTCACGCTTCGTGCAGACGCACCGCTCGGTGATCGTCAACCTGCACGAAGTGCTGCAGGTGACGCGCGGTGCCAACGAGACGGCGGAGGTGCAGCTCAAGGGGCGCCGCGAGCTGCTGCCGGTGAGCCGCAGCTACCTGCACCTTTTCCGCCAGATGTAAGTTCACTGCAGGCGGCGGGCGGTGGGCTCGACCTGCGTCTCGTTCTGCGCCACCGGGCCGCTGGCGGCCTCGCGCTGGCCGGTGATGGTGACCGCCGGCAGCGTCACCACCGTCGTCGTCGTGCTGTCGTTGAACAGCGCACTGCCGATCGCGACGGTGCCGCCGGCCAGCAGGCAGAAGGTCAGCAGGGCGGAGAAGATGCGGTCGATCATGGTGGGCTCCTTCGGGTCACGACAACGTGTCGCGTTGAAGTGA
>Ga0208460_10002064_pt1 | contig 11660 bp, 16 predicted proteins | sample AD_STIC10_MetaG_FD_184436 | JGI IMG/M metagenome (GOLD analysis project Ga0208460, IMG submission 184436) | Active sludge microbial communities of municipal wastewater-treating anaerobic digesters from USA - AD_STIC10_MetaG (SPAdes) (version 2) | ecosystem: Engineered > Bioreactor > Anaerobic >... | reverse complement strand
CCTTCGCCTCCAACAGGGCCGCGAGGTCATCGAGAAGTTCGGGAACGGTCAACTCTGCGGCGGGCGTCTCCTTGTCGCGCTTGCCGAACATGCGCGACAGCAGCGGGGCGAGGAGCGGCACAAGCACGGTCACCGCCGCCATTGCCACGGCGAAGTCGGCCAGGGGGGAGCCGGGAATCATCGCAAGGCCCGCCACCACAACGCAAACAACGAGTGTCGCGCCGCCCTGTGTGCGCGTGACTCTGGAGCCCATCGCGCCCTGCAAGTTGCGGGCGAGTTTCAGTACGTCAATGGCCTTGCCTGCGGTCTGCATGATGTTCATGGCGTGGCGGTCTCCCTCGCCCACTCAAGGGCCAGCGCTTTCATCTTGTCCGCGCGGTTTTTCCACCCCTTCGCAAACACGGCTTGCGCGGGGTTCTTGGACACAATCAGGTTGTGGCGGAACATGCGCGCATCGTAGAGAAGCGACACAAGCCGCGCGGGTTCCAGCGCGTTCACTGCCGCCGCTGTGCGCGGTCCCACAACGCCGTCCACAGTGAGGCGGCACCCGAAGAGGTTGGCCGTGTCTTGGAGCCAGCGGGCCGCGCGCCCGCGTCCGAACAGCACGGAGCTGTCGAAGGTGAACAGTTGCACGGCGGGCGACTCCAGCAATTTGAGGCCCAACTCCGCCGCGCCCCACCACCACCAATAGAAGGCCAGCACGTCCTCTAAGGTCAGGGATGCCATAGCGCGGCCCGCGTCATTGCGGCCCGTGTCCGCGCAATACTCGCGCCACGCGGGCACGGTGATGCCCGCAATGGTAGGCCCGCCCCGGTCTGCGGGGTGGTCTGTGTAGCCGCCCTCGTTGTCCATGATGACGGCGACTTGCGCGCCGATGCCAAACTTTCCGTGCGGGTTCATTTCTGCGCGGGCCTCCACTGATCACGCGCGGCCCGCAGGTCCGCCAGCGCGGCCTCCATTACGGCGATGCGGTATAGCCAGATGTCGCGCACGGTGGCAATCTCAATTTCAGTTTTGCCCGCCAGCCGCGCGGCTTCCTCGTAGAGGGCAAGCGCGGCGCGGGCCACGGCCACCGCCTGCTCCCCCTGTTCCAGCGCTTCGTCTACGCGCTCACCCGTCGCTGTCTGTAGTGTGGCGCATCCCGAAGTCAGACAAATCGCGGTCAGGCCCGCAAGCATCGCCAGAAGCACAAGCGCGGCGGGGTCCGGTTTCATCCACTTCATTGTCGGCCTCCATCTTGGCGAGCGTGTCGCGCGCCTGTTGTCCTGCGGCGAGTTCTTCGCCCAGCACGTTCACCAACTCTTGCATCATCGCGGCGAGCGCGCGGAGTGCGGTCTGTCCAGGGGTCGGCGTCATTCGGCGCTGCCCTTTCCGCCCTCGCGCACAGGCTGTTCCCGGCGCGCGCGGTCCCGGTCTGCGAACACGTCACGAAGCGCGGGCGCGGCGGGTGTGTCGGCAAACTCCGCCAGCAGTTCCAGCCGCTTTTCGAGTTCACAGATTTCGGCGTGGGCGTTGTCGCGGGCCTCTCGCAGTTCCAAGATGCGGGCGATGATTTCATCCATGTCAGCGTCTCCCTATGATGTTGAGTCGGTCAGCAGTCCAAGGCCCGCCAGTTTCGTGAGCAGGTCGGCGAGTGCGGCGTTCCCGCCACGGCTCCCAGTGATTGTCGGCTTCGTGGTGGGCGTGGTGTTGTAGAAACCTAGCGTGCTACCCTGATGCGCAAGCCCCAGCTTGATTTCCGTGGTGCCGGATGCGCGGCACACAACGCAGTCTAACGCACCGCCGGAGCTGTTGCGCGAAACGAGCGTAACGGAGCCGGGGCAGTTCGCGCCGGAGATTGCGCCATCCTGCCGGAATCGCACAAAGCCAGATGGTGCGAAGGTTGTCCCGTTGTGGCCGTGAGCGGCGAATTCGAACAGGAATTTGCCGTCTGTGGTGGCGGTGGGGGCTTCGTCCGTGCCGTTTGCGCTGTACCCGTACATTCTGGCCGGGGTGGACCCGTACCTGATCGTGTTCAGCCCGTTCCCTGACCAGAAGGCCCGGAGGGAACCGTCCACACCGAATTGGAGGTTAGTTCCATTCCAGTATAGCCCTGTGTCCGCGTCCGTTGGGCAGACAATCGCTGGGGCGGTCAGGCTCCCCGCGCCCGTGGTCAGCGTGGTGACGGTGGCCGCGCCGGAACAGGTGACGGCCTCGGTCTTGATCTTCGGGATATAGCGTTCTGTGTATGTTGGTGCCATGTGCTGTCTCCGGTGTTATTATACCACGGCCCCGCTAGGAGGCCTCGTAGTCTTCGGCGTCAATGTCCCACACGGCGTGGCAGGTGGCGTCCATCGAAACGCGCGCGCCAAGCGACTGCTCTCCGCTGTCTGGGAACTCGTCCACGAAATAGTAAGGGCGCGTGATTGTGGACTCGAAATCAACAGATTCCACGCCATAGCCGAAATCGTCTTCCCATCCCGCCGAAAGGGTGCCCCGGTCTGTGGTAAAGTCCTTGTCATAGCCAATCACGCCGTCAAACTTGAGATAGCTCCGCATGACGGGGCGGTCAAACGGCATGCTGTTTAGGTCGTCTGTTCCGCGCATCAACACCTCAAAGGAATCGTCATCATTCAAAAGAACGGCCCGCGCGCCATCCGCAACAAATCTTGCATATATAAAAGATTGCGCATAGTTGCGCGGGGTACCTGCGGCATATGACGTGCCCCCCCACAATGTCACAAGAGCCGCGTTCACCTCGTCTTTGGTGGTTCCAACACCACCAACCGCTTTACCCCCAATCTGTGGCGTCAGCACGCGGATGCGCCCCCTGTAATACCGCAACTTGCCAAACGCCTCGCGGATAGCCGCCCATACGTCCACTTGCTGCGGGCGGGTGAGGCTGTCTTCATCGAAGTCGCCCAGCCCCAAGTATTCCATCGTGAGCGCGGATTCATAGTCGTCTTGGAGAAATTGGGGCAGGTCTTCGGTCTGCGCCTCGCACAGCGTCTCGAACATGCCGAGCGCGGCGCGGTAGTTGTAGCGCATGGGGTCGCCTATCCAAGACGGCTCTGTACTCCCGCCAACAGGCTGATCGTCAAACCACGCGGGGTCCGCGTCTATGCCAGTGCCTAACAGCGTGACAATATCAAGAGTGCTTGGCCCTTTTTTGAATCTTAAGGGGGATAACGGGTGCGTGCCTCCAAGCGGAAGGCCCACTTTTATTAGCCGGTACACCTCGTCCGCAGCATTAATGACGTCCGCCATGATATGCCCAAGACGGCGCACGGGAACGCCACCCCAGTCGCCGCCGTTGTACCAGTCGAAAATCATGTCTTTGCCTCTAGGTGAGATATGCACGCCCAGACCATTGTAGACTTCTCCAACATCGCCGCGTACATCGCCAGCGGCTTGCCGTTGCTGTCCACCTTGAACCACAGGCACGGCGTGTCCGGCACCGTGGGCGCGGTGGTCTCCGTCAGGATAGGGACGCCCTTGTGCTGGTGGTCGGCGCGGGCCACCTTGTCAGACGTGCCCGCCACAGCGTCACCGGACACCACAGGCTTGATGTCGGCCTGTAGGCCGTAGTCCAGAACCACTTCCGCATCTTCCAGGTTCTGAATGCGCGTTTCGTGGTCTTGAAGCGCGTCCGCGATGTTGTTCTCGTTCGGGCCGCTCTCGGTGTCGAAGGGCGGGACATAGTTTTCCAGTAGGTCGCGGAATGCCTCGGTGAGGTTGGAGCCGCTGGGGCTTTCTGGATCGTTCGCCGCCTCCTCCAGCACACGGGCGACCATGCGCCCGATGTGGCCCTCGTAGTAGTCAGACTCATCCTCCCAAAAGTCGAGCAGTTCCTCCTCGTCCAGTGTGGGGTTCAATTGCCCCAAGATGCGCTCGAAGATTTCCGCGAGAGACTTGGCGCGGTTTGCAAGTTTCACGGAAGTCGCCAGCGGGTTGCTCAGGTCGTAGGTGACGCTCTGGGCGGTCAGGTAGACACCGGAGAGCGGGGAGGCTGTGTCGTCATCGATTAGGTACTCAGTCCCCGGCCAGAGGTCTACCACGCCATAGTCGCCGTCCGCCTTCGCCAGGTCCACCGTGTCCACTTCCACTTCGTAGTAGGGCACACTGGTCTCAGAGAGCAGGCGGTTGGCCGTAGCCAGAAGCGTCTCTGGGTACTTGATGCGGTTGTCTATCTTGCGGGCGGAGCGGATGCCATAGGTGCCCGTATTGGCCTGGACGTAGGGCACGGCAAGCCCAGCGTCCTCCAAGGATAGAAACTCCTCGGTGTTCTTCAGCCCGCCGTAGAGATAGACACGGGTTGCCATTTCGTCCAACTTCATACGCACGGTTGCACCGCGCAGTGCGGGTGCTGGCAGGCCGCTGGAAAGCGTCTGGCGGTCCACTCCGATTTTGAGTCGCCACTGGAGTTTGTTCTGGTCGTCAATCCACAGGAAGCCCCCGCGCCCTGCTGGCATAGTGGACTGCAACTGCCGGAGCGCGTCCATGACGTTGCTATCCTCGAAAACAATCATGCGCATGGTGTTGGCTATCGCGCTATCTATCACGCCGATAGACACATAGGGGGTCCGGTTCTGGAATGCCAGCAAGTCCTTTACGATGTTCCGTGTGGAGTCGTAGCGGCGGGTGCGCGTCTCTTTCCCATCGTCCGCAACCTTGACATCGACTGGCGTGGAGTAGTAGGCGACAGGCTCCCGCGACAAACGCGCCACAAGCCCCTGCGCCACAACGCGGAAGAACCGCGCCGCGCCCTGATAGACGCGCTCCACATGGACAATCTCAAAGCGCCCCATGAGGTGCCCGCGCCAGTCGCGGAGCCAGATTTCGCGCTGGCCCACGGTGGCGAAACTGTTGAACTGGTCGTCATTCGTGGAAAACTCAAGGTCGGGTGCGCGGTCCACATTGAACACCGCAGTCCCCGCCCAATGCTCGGTAATCTCCTTTACCAGACCACCGCTTGAGGTGCGAAGTTCCAGCCGCCAATACTGGAGATTGTCCAGCGTGTAGTCCCCATACACGAGGTCGCCGTCTTCGTCTTCGTAGACATAGGAGGTCGGCGGGGTTGTGGGGCCGGGGTTCACCTCGCCGCCATCAAGCACGGGGGGCGGTGTGGAGGGCGTTCCCGAAAGCGGAATGACACCGGAGGCGGTGTCGTAGTCCGTCACGTCCAGCAGCGGCAATTCACCGCTTACCGACGCGCCAAGCGCGTAGTCCGGCACGTCCCAGCCGAACGGCACAGCTTCCCAAGGCGCAAGATTCAGGTACTCGGATTCCGAACCCGCAACAGCAGCGGGCGCGAAGTGGCGCACCGTGGCGAGTAAAGCCATGCCGTGTCGTGAGTACATTACAGGATGCTCCGGCGGTCGGTGATGTCGCCCGCAATGAGTCCGGTATCGTTCCAGTCCACTGCAACGTCCGCGAGAATCGTGTACCCTGCGGGGGCGGGGTCTCCGGCTGTGTCCAGCACGGCGGACAGTGCGCCGGTTCCGCTCACTAAAATCTGGTAGTTTACTGTGCCAGAACCGGGGGGCGCGAGCGTCACGCTGCCAGCCGAAACCACCACGGGCGCGGAGTCCACCACAGCAACCCCCGCCGTCACGTTCACAGCAACGCCCGTACCAGCGGAGACGATGCACGCGGTATCCGTGGTGCCCCGAAGAACGCCAGACGTTCCCCCCAAAGTGGCGAGCACCGCAGACCACGCGGCGAATGCGGCGGCGTGTATCTCATTGTATTGCTCCGCATAGTTCCGCTGCGCCACCGGAATGCCCGCGCTGTACACGCCCGCCACGCCGTAGACCGCCCGCGTCACGTCCCAGCGCGAGGTGCCGTGGGCAGGGGTGTCTGGCGTGACGGCAGTGACCTCAACAATCTCCCCGCCGAGGTCGACATAGAATGGCACAGTCAAATCATCCAAGCCGCTGGCTGTCACGTCAATGGTGGTGTCAATGGCCGCAACGTCATCGGCCAGAAGCGTGTAAAGATTGTTCCCGCAGTTGTGGAAAGTGAGGGCCATGTTAGGTGCCTTCCGTGTAGGGTGTGCCCGTGGGGTCGGGCGCGATAAACTCCAAGGCGAACACCGCGCCATTGAGCGCGGCCTCGAAACGAATCTCAGACACGAGCCGCGCCTGCCACTGAACCGTGGGACGGTAGCCGAAAACAAGTTGCTTCAACCCGCCCGCCGCGTGCGCCGTGGCGAAGTGGTCCGCGATGGCGTCCAGCGTGGTCTCTAGGTTGCCCGTGTTGTCCTCGACTGCGCACTCAACGCGGAATATACGCGGGTCGAAATTGCGGCCCGCCGTCACCACGCCGTTGGCGTCTCCGAGATTCTCTACCCACACGCGGGGCGCGGGCATGTAGGGCCAGTCCCGGCGCGTCACGCGCACGCCCCATGTGTCGAATAGGTCCACGCCGTTGAAACGGATTGTCGCCGGGTTCATGCGATGGCTCCCGCCGCCCGCAGTTGGCGGGTGGTCAGTTCGGCGATGCGCTCGGACAACGTGCGGATGTCGGAGTCGTTCCGCACGGAGACGCCGCCCATGTTGATGTTCACCGAGATGCCGCCAGCCGCCCCGCCGTTCGGCACGATGGACCCGCTACTCTGCGGGACAAACAACTCCGGCCCCTCTTCGCCGACTAGGTAGGGCTGGCCGCTGTTGACGGGGCCACCGGAGGCGCGGGCCTCGATGGTGCCGCCCGTGAATCCAAGCATCTCGCCGATGCCGCCGAACAGCCCGCCGACCGCGCTGGCAATCTGCGAGAGGATGTCCTGTATCCAGTTCCAGCCAGCGGTGAACACGCCGACAATGCTGTCCCAGACTCCGGAGATGAAGTCCACCACGCCGCCCGCCGCCCACTTGATCGCGTCCCAGATCACGTCCAAGCCCTCTTTGATGCCTTCCCAGTTCGCAATGACTGCGGAGACTGCGAGGCCGACCGCAACGGCGGCGAGAGTGACGGGCGCGGCGATTGCGGCGGCGGCAGCAGCAACGCCTGACGCGGCGGCTGAAAAAATCGCGCCAAGGCCGCCAAGCGCACCAGCAATCGAGCCTACCGCGCCGATTATGGCGGACCCCGCCATGAGAAAACTTCCAAGAGCGATCAGAAGCGGGCCCAATGCGGTAAGAACAATACCGATTCCGCCGCCCCATTTTATCAAGCCAAGGACAAGCGGCTCATTCTCGGATACCCATTTCTGGATTCCGGCCACCGCGCTTGTAATCGCAGGGACAAGGTCTTCGATGATCTGCGCTATCATCGGCCCGATGGATATGACAACGCCGCGCATGGCAGCGTTCAGGGTGTCCAGCGAGTCCCCGAACGCCTCGGCACTGGCCGCGCCTTGTGTGTCATAGACAAGCCCCAACTTCTCCGCCTCTGCCATCTGCGCGGCTATGGCGTCTTTGCCTTGCATCATGATGGTGAGAAGGCTGGAGCCGGAACGTCCGAAGATGTCCATGCTAAGGGCGGTGCGCGTGTTCGCGCTCTCAACTTGCCCGATTGCTCCGGCGATTGCTAGAAACTGCTGCTCGGGGTTCATCATGGCAAGGTCTGTAATGCTCAAACCGAGCCGCGTCAGCGCGTCAGCCGCCGGACCTGTTCCGGACGTGGTAGCCTCGTCCAGATTTCGGCCCATGAACTTGAATGCGTTCCCCATTTCCTCGAAGGACACGTCCGCGAGTTCGCCGACATACTTGAGTTTAGACAGGGTTTCGGTAGCCACGCCCGTGCGCGTGGACATGTCCTGAATCGCGGACCCCGTGTCCGCCCAAGACTTCAGGGTGCCACCGAGTGCGCCCGTAATGAGCGCACCCATTGCGGTTGCTCCCGCCCCTGCAACCGCCATGCCCTGCCCGATGTTCCGCATGCTGGCCGCAACGTTGGACGTGCTGGCTGTTACCGCGCCCTCGGCCTGCGCGAGGGACTGTTGCAGTGGTGTGGAGTCGCCCGTGATTGTCCAGACTGCATCGCCCGCAGATATGCCGCCGCCGATTCCTGCCGCCATGTTACAAGCCCTCGCAGTATGGGGCAGTGGTCACCCCGCCGCGCTTCGGTTTCGCCGCTTTGTGCTCCGCCTTCAATCGGTCATTCAGCCGCTCAACAAAGAGGCGGTATTGCCTCTCCGTCCATTCGTTTTCGATAACGTGGAACGGGATGTGCCACTGGCGCATGACGGCCTCCATCAGGATGGATTCGGCGTGTTCGTCTCGCCGTCCGGTTCGGCCACGGCGGCGGCCTGCATCTCCGCCGCCTGCCGCACGAAAGGGGCACTCACCATTTCGGCGACAGCGTTGAACGCCTCGCAGATTTCCTTTTCGTCCGCCCCCGCGTCAATGGACTCGCGGTTCTTCTTCGCGTCCGCGTTCCATCGGTAGAGGAAGTCCAGGCACTTGTCCACCGCGCGAAGCCGAGAGGCAGGGGCGGGGTCCGCGAGTGCTGGGCTGATCTCCATGATCTCGCACAGCATCGCCCTCCCCTGCCGCCTCGGCGGCTCGGCAAAGGTGTAGGGGTTTCCGCAGAGCTTCACTGTGACGCTGGCACCCTGCATGATTTCGAGGTCGCTTCCTTTGTCGAGCATTCGCACGTCTCCCTTTGTTGTTGCGGTTTAGCTGGCGGGCACGGGCTTGTAGATTCGCAAGCAACCGGACTTCACATAGGCACCAACATCGCCGCCCGTGCCGTCATAGTCCAGCACCTTCGCAGTGAAAGACAGCTTGCCCACAGCGTCATCGCCGGGGCCATAGCCCGCAGTGTCGCCCGTGATCGTCAGAAGCACGCGGGGGTACCAGTCCACCAACAGGTCGTTGATCTCCACCGCAATGGAGCGGTACACCTGCGTGCCCTGCTGTTCGTAGACGCCATACCCCGGCAAGACTTCCGCCACGGTGGAATCCAGCGCGAAAACACCCGCGTCGATGTCGTAGGCGGTGAACGTGAACTCATCCACACCGCTCTTTCGCATGACAAAGCCCTGCCGCGTCTGCGACCCGGGCGGGTTGATGCTCGTGCCCTCGTTGTAGTTTGTGCGCTCCACGCTTTCGGAATCAATGTCGCCATCGTCTCCGTTCTGGATGCTGCCGATTGTGAACCAGCCCGCGCCCTGCAAGGTCGCGGCGGCATAGTTGGAACCACGGTCCGGCCACGGCGTGGGCACCGCAGTCCCCTCGGTCGAGTGAACCATGATTCGATGAACAACAGACGTTGCCATAGGTTATATCCTTTCATTGATGCGGGCGACCGCCCGCAGGTTGTAGGCGGGCCACCCCGTGTCCGGTTCCGGTGGGAGTTCCTGCCCGTTCAACTGGCCGATTCGCAGCACGTCCCCGGTATTGGCCGCGCTGATTTTGGCAAGCAACTGGGAGTAGACGGCCCCCGCATCGCTGGCCTTTGCGCTGCCACCGTAGACGCGAAACGAAATAGACGCCCTGCGAGTCGCGCCGCAGTCGGCGTGCGCGTCCCCGTCAAGCGTCACAACAACCGCAGGCGCGGTGTTCTTGAATCCGGCAGGGAGACGGCCACGCCAGACTTGAACCCCAGGCCACGGCAGAAGCCCGTCAGTTATGAGCGCGAGAATGTCGTTCACAGCGCGTCTCCCCCGTTGATCAACTTCACCCGCGCGACAAGGCACGTCAGGCCGCGTGTGGGGTCGCCTACGACCCGATAGTATTCCGGCGCGGTCAGGGTGGCCCCATCGCGGGAAATGACCTTCAGGCGGTTCACAGTGGACAGTGTGGCGGTGAGCGGGAGCCGGATTGTGCCGTCTGTCAGGGACGCGCCGGACCCGTCCACAGCCTCGGAGGGGCGGGAGGTGTCCACGCCCATGCCCAGCGTTGCGCTCCATGTCCACGTCACGTCCGTGGGGTCCGCGCCCGCCGGGGTGCTGGCCGTGCCGATTGCGCCAGTGTCGCGGAAAAGCGCAACAGCCTGCGCCTTCAGGTCCGCAATCTCGCCCAGTGTGACGCCGCATCCGATGATGCTTGTCATGCGTTTCCCTCTCCAATGTTCAAAGTCTCTTCGTCTTCTGTCTCTTGGAGCATGGCCTGTGTGCCGTCACGAATCACCTTCACGACGCGGGGGCACGAGCGGGCGCGCCAGCGGGTTGCCTGCTTGCGGTAGTTGTCGGCAATCTGTGAGCGGGACAGGCTGGCCCCGTCCCCTGAATAGTCGAAGCAACAGGACGCCGCCGCCGCCTTCTCGTCCCACACGTCCGCCACAAGCCGCGCAATGTCATAGGTGGTGATATACTCCGTATCATCGGGCGCGCGCCCGTGTTCATCGAAAGTCAGGCAGTCGCCCGCCATGCTTTCCAGAAGCGAGTCGCTGTAGTTGGTGGCATCCGCCTCGCCACACTTCCTGCGGATGGCGTCATAGTCAAGCGTTGTGCTGGGCATGGTAGCCTCCTATGCTGTCTGGTAGAATCGGAGTGCGGCAAAACAGTCAAAGAGCATCATCTCGCCACCGTGTTTGTGGTGTATCTCATCCACAGCCGCGATGACACCGGGGTGGTCGGCGCAGTAGTCGTGGAAGATGATGCAAGACGTATGCAGGAGCGCAAAGGCGAAGTCCCTCATTACGTTCTCATAGTTGTGCGTGGCGTCAATGAAGGCCACGTCAAACGTCCCGCGCACAAGTGGCCGCACAAGTTCCTGCGGCCCCGTGATTCGCACCACGCGCGCGCCCACGTCAAGGGCTTTTAGCGCATCGCCCACGCCGTGCCGCGTCTCTTTGTCAATGGTCAGCACGCGCCCGCGCTGGGCGAGAATCGCGCTGGACACGCCGCGACATGTGCCCACCTCCAGAATCTCAAGGTCGGTGCGCTTGCCACAACACCACGTCACCGCGTCCAAGAGGAACGTGTCCGCAATCAAGGGCGTGCGCTGGTAGATGCTGGAGGCCAGTTCCACTCCGGCGTCATGCAGTCGCGTATATGTGCGGGTTGGCTTTGTCATGCGCAGGCCTCATGCAGTTTGCGGGAGAATCGCGCCATGCTTTGCGCCCGCCCCTTCGTGTAGGGCACCCCGGTCCAGTGCGCGAAAAACACCCCTGTGTCCGCCTCTGCCTTCGCCAGATTCTCAGGCTTGTGGAAGTGGCCGAAGTTCCAAGCGCGGGGGAGCCGCCAGAGCGCGAGGTCACCACGCGCAACCGCGAGGGCGAAGGCGTTCTGATCCTGATAGCCGACCGTGCTTTCCAGCGGCTTGAACGCCCGCATGCGGTCGGTGCGGTTGAACACCATGACCCCGCTGTTGATGTAGGTTCCGGCTCTGTAGCCAACAGGATACACCTGTCCAGTGTCCGCGCAATAGGCCGCCACCTCGCGCGCGCCCTCGCCGCGCATATAGTCAAGCTCCGCGCCGCTGTCAAAGGCGGCGATGTCCCAGCCGTCACCGGCGGGCAAACACCACGCGAGGTTTGGCGCGCACGTCTTTGGCACCACGTCATTGTCCAGATAGACAACGAGGTCGTAGCGGTCAAGCATGGGCACCGCGTCAAGCCGCGTCCACGCGGGGCTGATATGCTCCCCTGTCTCCTCGAATAGGTGGAAGTCGTAGCCGTGCCGCTGCGCCCATTGGCGCTGTGCGGGTTCGCTTGTGTTTGCACAGTCGTTTGCCGCATCGCCAACGCACACAGAGACAACGCACACGCGGCGCGGGTCGAAGGCGCGGCGG
>Ga0208460_10002056_pt1 | contig 11678 bp, 10 predicted proteins | sample AD_STIC10_MetaG_FD_184436 | JGI IMG/M metagenome (GOLD analysis project Ga0208460, IMG submission 184436) | Active sludge microbial communities of municipal wastewater-treating anaerobic digesters from USA - AD_STIC10_MetaG (SPAdes) (version 2) | ecosystem: Engineered > Bioreactor > Anaerobic >... | reverse complement strand
TGTGCTGTTTTGCCAGTATCTCTGTTGGAGCCATATATAAAACGCGAGTTCCGTTTAAGTAAGCAATATAAGAAGCTAAAATTGCGATAATAGTTTTTCCTGTTCCCACATCTCCCTCTAAAAGTCTATTCATAGGATTCGGTTTTTTTAAGTCAGTGGTTATTTCTTTTAGTGTTTCTAATTGCGATGTCGTTAATCTAAATGGAAGTGACTCTATTAATTGATCTAATTCTTTTTTAAATGGTTTGAAGCTTTTTGAGTTTACTTTTTTTGACCACTCACTTTTTCTTTTTTCTACGTTTAAAAGTTCAATAAAAAGTTCTTCGAAAGCAAATCTTTTTAGGCATTCTTTTGAGTCCTCCTCTGCTTTTGGAAAATGTACTGTATTTAAAGCTTCATTTATTTCTGTAAATTTTTTTTCTTTCAAAATTTCTTCTGGTAAAAATTCTTTTAGGTCTTTTTCGGAATTTAGTAAAAAATTAATTTTGGTGCGTAGCCACTTTGAGGACACACCATAAGTTTCGGGATATATCGGCACCAGTCTTCCGGTGTGAATTGTCTCAGCCTTTTCACTGGAAAAAACATCGGAGGTGGGCTCCATCTCAGGGCTTATGAAACAAAGTTTCCTATCAAAAGTACCAACCTTTCCACTTATATTGTAGGTTTTACCTGTTTCAAGTGAGTTTTTTATATAGTGTTGATTAAACCAGATGATATCTAGCTCTCCTGTGTGATCTAAAACCTTAGCTTTGGTGATTCGTTTTCTATTTTTCGTAAAAATATTTTGAACTGAACCAAGAATTGCTTTTACTGTAACCACTTCTCCATCTTGAAGTTCGTTTATTGGCTTTATTTTTGTAAAATCCTGATATCTGAAAGGAAAGTGATAAAGAAGATCTTCCACGGTAACTATTCCTAGTTTTTCAAGTGTAGCCTGATATTTAGGTCCTATTTTTGGTACAACGGATATTGGCGAATTTACTTCAAACATGCTATTATTCTACCAATTTTAACCAAAATAAGAATAAAGAACCTTGAAAAATAAAAAATGATAGGAGTGCTTGTATGAAAAAAAATAAAGGCGAAAAGGAGTTTATTGGAACTAGGGATGAAGCTTGCGCGGAATTTTATAAACAGTTAGCTTCGGAATCTAAAGGTGACGCGGCGTGTCAAAGGTATTACGAATCTTTAGCCAAGTATCATCTTAAGAGGGTTGGTGATACAAGCAAAAAGTTCAAGGTAAAAATTTCAACAGTCAACTAAGAATAAATAAGATAAAGGAGAGAGAAATGAAAATTACTGTGATATGTGGTTGTGATCAAGCTTTTTGGATGGCCAAAAGTGAGTTTGAAAGCTCGGGTATCCATACGTTAGATATGATCAAAATAACAAGGAAAAACGGATGTTTTGTAATACCAGTCGAGGATGAAGGTTCCGAAGCTTTTTTAGAATTTGTTCAAGGAAATCAGAAGAACGAAAAAAGTTCAAATGAGACCTTTTACAGTAATAATTTTAAAACTGATGTCCGTTTTGATTCGGTCCGTGGATTTGTCTCTAGAGAATGTCTTGCGGAGGCAATTGATGTATTTAATCAAATACAGGTAGATTGCTACCTTGATCCTTGTGTTGATGTGTCCGAGATAAATACCGATAATGGTATTATATTCGTTCCGGAAATCAATGATCCTATGCTTGAAAAAAAATTTTGGGATTACATTAATCGTTACTGTGTCCGTAACGGTTTTGAATACTGTATAGTCATAGGAAATGAGGTTTTTCATGGCTTACGTCAATAAAAATTTGGGTTTTGAGAGATGGGGGTTACTGATAAGGGCTGTTATAAGATTCAATGAAGCCCAAACTGTGTTAGGAGAGGATGACATTAAAGTTGATAATTACTTAAATTTTGGTAAGAGAGTGGGGGGTTTGTGGTTTTTACACAATTTAGGTAACGACTCTCTCCAAGAAAAATGGAGAAAATTTATCTCTGATGAATCCAACAGGATAATTTTTTCCGATGCTCAGTTAAGAGGAGAAGAGGAAGTTTGATTAATACAGACCGAGTTGCACATAAAAAAATGTAACTCGGTTTTTTGTTGCAAGATATGGAAACCTTTTTAATTATGTTAATTAGAGGCAGATATTTTACAAAAATAGATAGGGTAAAAATGAACCCAAAACTAATGCCAGTGTTGCTACCACAAGAACTATTTTCACTATGTTATCTTTCTTAAAGAACTTTTTTAACCTCTTTCTTAAAGGTTTTCTATTTTCATTTTCTATATTTTTATTTTTACTCATTTGTAACCTCGTAAAATTTTCTTTTTCCAAACTTAATTATTGTTCCAGGTTTAAAATCTATAATCAAGAAGGGATCCGTAATTTTATTTCCTTCTACCTCTACCCCACCCTGTTCAATTACTCTTCTAATGGCGCTAAGTGAATTTTTTTCTGTGTCTGCATTTTTTAAAAATTCAATCAATTGAAGCATTCCTTTTGTATTTGTTTTTGTTGTCGCATCCGTTTTTATATTTTTATTCTGGACAGTATCCTCAAAGAATTTTTGTGCTTTTTCGGCTTCTTCCTTTCCCTTTATCATTTTTGTAATTTCATAGGCCATTATTTTTTTATAAGGCATAGGATTATCTTCGGCCTTCATTTTTTCTTGAATTTCCCAAATTTCTGCTAGTGGCATATCTGTTAAAAGACGAAGTCCTTTTAGAATTAGCTCATCTGGATAAGACATGGCTTTTCCAAAAATATCTTCGGGTTTATCTCCAAGATTAATACCGTTTCCTTTAGTTTTACTCATTGTGACAGTATCAGGAGCTTCCATTAACTCATGTCCTCTCACAAATTTTTCTTTATTTTTTAAAACTCGCATTAAACTTCTACCCATTAACATATTGAAAATTTGATCATTACCACCAATTTCTAAATCTACATCCATTGCTACAGAGTCGTATCCTTGCATTAAAGGATAAATAAATTCCTGCAAACCGATTGGATTTAGTTCTTTTAATTTTCTTTGGAATAGATCTCTTTCGAGCATCTGTTGAACAGTGGTTTTTGACATTAGATTGATTATGTCTTTAAGATTTAATTTTGATAGCCATTCTGAGTTTCTCAAGAATTTAGCGGGGTTGTCTCCTTCGAAATCAATAAGTTGGGAAGCTTGTTGTTTCCAGCCTTCCATATTTTTATTAATATCCTCTTCCGTCATTATTTTACGATTTTTACCGTCACTAGGGTCTCCTGCGATTGCAGTAAAGTCACCTACAAGGATAATTACCTCATGACCTAGTTTCTGAAGGATTCTTAAGGCTCTTATTCCCATAGCGTGGCCTATGTGTAAATATGGACCAGTGGGATCAAAACCTTGATAAGCTTTAATTCTTTCACCTGACATCAATTTTTCTCTTAAAGCTTCGGGTGATGGGACAACAGTTTCAACACCTCTGGTTAAAAATTCTTCAATAAGTTTTTCATCTTTTAAAACTTTTGGCATATGGTGAAAGTATATCATAGGGAAGGCTGGATTGAGTTTATTTTGAGTGTAAAAGGTAGGGGGGGGATAAAGTGGAATATCTAGGTAAAGAAATCTATTTTATTTCAAAAAAAGTATGGAAAAGCCCCCGGTTAAATATGTTGGGGGCTTTGATATTATTTCACTTACTGTTTATTTTTTGTTTTTTTCATACGCATTTACCTTTACGGTATACGAATGATTAAGATGTTTTGACGGTTTGATTTCTAAAACCCATCTCCGATGAATCCTCTTTGAGTCGCACGTTACCTCAAATTGCGTTGACGGGCAATCTAACCGCTTTGCAACTTTCAATTCAGCATGTGGGTCTGTTGGCCAGACGTTCTCGTCGAAGAACAGCTCTCCAGCGACGTTCCCGCACATTTTAGATGGGACCGATACAACATACTTTTGTTTTGCCATTTATCTCTCCTTGATTTTATGGATTTGTCCAAACATTATAATATAGGTTGTTATTAAAAGCAAATCTTTTGGGTTAAGTCCCTGGTATTGGGGTATTAGGGTAAAAACCCTGGGTTTTTTCTGGGCTCAGCCCTCTTTTCTGATATAATAAATCGATGAGAAAAAGCCTTGCGCCAAAATACAAATCAATGCAGAGTTTAAAAGGAAGAAAAAGCATTTTTTATAAACTGTTGAATATTTTAAAAAGCCTTTTTTCATTTATTTTTAAGATAATAAAGAAAATATTCAGTATTTTCGACTTTACTTCCAGTAACAAAAATCTAACCTCACTTCAAAGAAAAAAGAAACTGTATACAATGTCAAACATCGCCTCTGTTTTTTTAGTAATAATGGTTGTCGGTCTCTTCTCTGTAATATTTATTTTTGCTTATTTCTCAAGAGACCTCCCAAACCCAAATCAACTTTTAGAAAGAACTTTTGAATTATCAACAAGATTTTATGATCGTAACGACAATCTTTTATATGAAGTTTACGGTGATAAAAACAGGACCTTGATAAAATTAGATGATGTTTCTGCCCATGTTGCTCACGCTACCCTATCTGTAGAAGATTCAGAGTTCTATCTTCACAAAGGGTTTTCATTAAAAGGGATTATTAGGGCTTTAAAAAACACAGTTTTTGGCGGTGATCTCCAAGGAGGTTCTACTTTAACTCAACAGGCGATAAAAAACACTCTTTTGACTCAAGAAAGAACGGTAGTTAGAAAAATAAAGGAATTGATACTCTCTCTGCAACTTGAAAATAGATATACAAAGGATGAGATTTTACAGATGTATTTAAATGAAAGTCCTTACGGAGGTCTTAACTACGGTATTTACAGTGCCTCAAAAGCCTATTTTAACAAGGAACCAAAAAATCTATCTCTCGCAGAATCGGCGTATTTAGCGGGTCTCACCCAAAGTCCCTCTTATTATTCACAGTTTGGAGCCAATCCCGAAGCTGGGATTGAAAGAAAAAACTATGTTTTGTACTTAATGCATGAACGAGGTTGGATTGAAGGCGATGGAAAAAGACATTATTTAAGTGATGAGGATTACGAAAGCGCAAAAAATGAAGTTTTAAATTTTGATACTGCAAAAATTCCCTTAGAGGCGCCCCATTTTACTTATTATGTTAAGCAATATTTAATAGATATTTTAGGTCAGGAAGCCGTAGAAATGGGAGGTCTAAAAGTAAAGACTACTCTTGATTTGGATACTCAAAAACTCGCTCAAACTATCGTTCAGGAAGAAATAGATGATTCAAAAAACCTAAATATATATAACGGAAGTATAGTAGTAATTGATCCTAGGGATGGTGGTATTTTAGCTATGGTCGGTTCAAAAGGATACAATCTGGATCCTTACCCTGAAAACTGTGTTTCAGGATCTACAGGAGAAAATAGTTGTAAATTTGATCCGTATGTAAATGTAGCTTTATCAAAAAGACAGCCGGGTTCTACCATCAAACCAATTACATACGCCACTATGCTTTCCCAAGGTTATACTGTGGCCTATCCGTTTTTAGATGTACCGACAAAATTTGAAGGTTCCGCTCCCGATAAGCCTTATGAACCAGTCAACTACGATGGTCAATACAGGGGCGTTATATCTTTTAGAAAATCTTTAGCTAACTCTATTAATGTTACCGCTGTTAAAGCATTAAAAATTGTTGGAATAGATAACATGATTGATCAAGCTGAAAAAATGGGAATCACTACATTTAAGGACAGAGAAAGATATGGGCTGGCACTGACGCTGGGGGGCGGGGAAACAAAATTATTAGAGCTAACAGGAGCTTTTTCTGCATTTGCTTCAAAAGGTGTTTTTAGAGAACCAAATCCCATAATTGAGGTTACGGATCAAAAAGGTAGAGTCGTATATAAACCTGCTCAAAATGAAAGAAAAGTTTTAAGCGAAGAGGTTGCCTTTTTGATATCCGATGTTTTATCTGACGATGGGGCTAGATCAGATGTTTTTGGATCAAACAGTCTTTTGAATATTCCCGGAAGACAAGTTGCTGTCAAGACTGGTACCACTGACGATAAAAGAGATAACTATGCGATTGGTTACACTCCATCAGTTGTTGCAGGTGTGTGGGTCGGAAACAGTAATAATGAAAAAATGAATCCTTATGTAGCTTCAGGTATTTCGGGTGCAACTCCTATTTGGAGAAGATTCATGATTGAATACTTGGAAGGAAAAGAGGTTGAGAAGTTTGAGGCTCCTTCTAAAGTTGAAAAGATGGAGGTAGATAAACTAACAGGCGGACTTCCGTATAAAGAATTTGAAAAAAGAACTGAGTGGTTTGCAGAAAATACTAAACCATCAGCCGTGAGTGATTGGTATGAAAGAATTAGAGTTTGTAAAATTGATGGGCGTATAGCAAATCAAGCCTGTATAGATGCAGGTGAATCAGAAGAAAAAGATTTTATAAAAATAAAAGCTGAATTTCCAGAATGGCAGGCTTCCATAGATAATTGGGTTAAAGATGCATATAAAGATGAAGAAAGATATTTCCCACCTCAAATGGTTTCAAAACTAGAATTTGATGGTGATGAAGTGTCTAATAAAAATGATGTCTATGCTGAAATAACGGGTTTAAAAGATGGTGATTCAGTATTTCTTAACTTTAGACTGAATGTTGAGGTTTCCTGTTATGAAGATATTGAAAAAGTGACTTTCTATCTGGATGGAGAAAAAGTGTCTGAAGATAAAAATTCTCCTTATGGTTACACTTTTAACTTATCTTCTGGTCAGATAGGTAAACATAAATTTAAAGTTACTGCGACAGACGAAGATGATAATAAGGGAAGTACTGAGATTACCCTAGATGTAAAAGGCTACGCTGTTGATTAGTTCATAATTTTAACATTTTTTCATTATTGGAACTTAGGTTTATAATTGATATATTAGTAATATCTTATGGATAACCCCACGGATTTGGAAAAAATAAAAAAATATTTGATTGAAAAACTTGAAGTGGCTTCAAAACCTGAAGATTTGGTTTTAATAAAGTCAGAATTTTTAGGAAAAAAGGGTTATTTAGGTAAAATGCTTGTCGATATGGGTAAAATCCCGGTTGAGCAAAGAAAAGAATACGGTACGCAGATAAATATTCTAAAAAAAGAGATTGAAGAGCAGATTAATTCTTATGGAAATAAGTTGAAAGAAAAGTTGGGAACTCCGCAATATGAGGATTTATACAAATCTTTGCCCGGAAAAAAGTTAAAAACGGGTCATTTAAATATAATTACACAAGCTATTGATGAGATTGTGAAGGTATTTGTACCTTTAGGTTTCACTAGAGTAAGATACCCTGAAATTGAACGAGAGTATTTTGCTTTTGAAGCCTTAAATATGCCCGAAACACATCCTGCAAGGGATGAGTGGGAAACATTTTTTATTGATGAACCGGCAGATGAGAAGCTGGGAAGACTTGTTATTACCCCTCACACCTCTAGCGGTCAAATTAGAGAGATGCAAAAAGGAAACTTACCAATAAGAATGTTAAACATTTCAAGATGCGGAAGAAGACAGATAGATTTAACACATGTCCCAAGCTTCTATCAGTTCGAGGGGCTTGTAATTGATGAAAACATAAATATCTCTCATCTCATCGGAGTTCTTGATTACTTTGCAAAATCATTTTTCGGACCGGATAGAAAAACTAGGTTAAGACCTTATCATTTTAGATTTACCGAACCGAGCTTTGAAGTTGATATAGACTGCGGTTTCTGCCACGGTAAAGGATGTAAGTTATGTAAGAGCGGATGGTTGGAATTAGGCGGGGCTGGTATGGTTCATCCTAACGTACTAAAAGCCGGAGGTGTGGATTCAAACAAATACACCGGGTTTGCTTTTGGCTGGGGAGTTGAAAGAACCTATATGATGAAGTCAGGTACAAAAATAGACGATATTAGACACCTTTTTTCAAATGATTTAAGATTTTTGGAGCAATTTTAATATGAATATATCTATACCCTACTCTTGGTTAAAAGATTATATAAAAACTGACGTAAAAGCTGAGGATGTGGCAAATTTATTATCATTGCACTCTTTTAGTGTAGAAAAAATTCAGCACGTAGGCGGGGACGATATTTTTGAAATTGAGGTTACACCTAATAGAGGCGATGCTCTTTCAGTTTTAGGTGTAGCCAGAGAAGTTTATGCAGTTTTAGTAAGTCATGGTCATAAATGCGAGTGGGTGAAACCAAAAAATGAAAAAGATATAAAGTACGTTAATAAGGATTCTATAGAAGTTGTAATCTCTGAAAAATCATTGGTACCTAGATTCACCGCATTAGTTATGGAAAATGTGAAGTTCGGACCTTCCCCAAAATTGATTAAAGATAGGCTTGAGAAAGTTGGTATAAGACCTCTTGGAAATGTTATTGACGTAACAAATTATATGATGATTGATAGGGGTCAGCCTATGCACGTTTTTGATTACGATAAAATACTTGGTCATAAAATGATAGTAAGAGAGTCCTTAGAAAATGAAGTAGTTATAACATTGGATGGGGTTGAGAGAAAGCTTCCGAAGGGAGTAATTGTGATAGAAGATGGTGGAGGTAGATTGATAGATCTTTGCGGTATTATGGGCGCTAAAAACAGTGAGGTTGATGAAAATACTAAGAAGATTCTTTTATTTGTACAGATATACGATCCTGGAAAAATTAGAAAAGCTTCGATGAGCTTGGGTCATAGAACTGATGCCGCTTTAAGATTTGAAAAGGGTATTGATTACGGAGGTGTGCTTGAGGCTTTATGGGATTCATCAAAAATGATTTCAGAATTTTCAGGTGCTGTTGTGTCCTCGAATTTGGTTGATTTTGAAAATATATCATTGGAACCGAAAAGCGTTTTGGTAGATTATGAAAAAATAAATAAAATTGCGGGTGTTGAGATAGAAAAAGAAAAGGTTTTAGAAATATTAAAAAGTTTGGGGTTTGAAGTGGGATCAGATAATTATGTTAATGTACCAACTTGGAGACACGAAGACATAAATATTCCTGAAGACATTGTTGAAGAGGTGGTTCGCATGTACGGGTATTATAAATTACCGGTTAAACTCCCTTCAGGGGAAATACCAATAAGAGAGGTTGATAAAACATTTTATTGGGAAAAAGTCGTTAGGTATTTTTTGAAATACGCCGGATTTTTTGAATGCTATAACTACTCTGCTACCTCTTTTCAAAGTGCCGGTGAAAATGCTATTAGGTTAGCTAATCCTTTAAATGAAGATATGACTCACTTAAGAACTTCTTTGCTTCCTCAATTGGAAAGTGTTTTAGATAAAAATCAGAGTTATTCTGAAAAGATAAAATTATTTGAGCTAGCAAATGTTTATCTTAAAGACGGTCTTAACACTGGAGAATCACTACCCTATCAACCTTTAAGACTTGCGTTGGTGGCTAAAGGTGTCGATTACAATGAGTTTAAAGGTTACATAACTTCTTTATTTGAGATCATGGGTTTAGATCGTGATAAATACCTTGGTAATTATTCTATCGTTGATTTTGGCGGTCAAAAGCTCGGGGTTGAGTTAGAATTTTCTGAATTGGTTAAAAAAGCTACTAAAGATAAATCTTATACCCCACTAACGTCTTTTAATTCAATAAAAGAAGATTTGACATTTGAAGTGCCGGAAAAAGTTTTATATCCTCAAGTAGAAAAGGTAATTTTGGAAACAGACGTAAGAATATTTAAATTAGAATTTAAGGATATTTATAAAAATTACCTCACCTTCTCTATTGAATACTTGGATAATAAAAAACAAATTTCTTCAGAAGATACTCAGGATATAAGAAAAAAGATTTTTAAGAATCTTGAAAAAATTGGCGTCAAACTGAAAATCTGATTCTTCGTTTTTATTCTTTTTAATTTACTTTTAATTTTGTATGGGTAAAATAGCTTCTATGTTTAATCTAAAAGACTTCGGAGTAACCAAAAATATTGCAGTCTTAAAAAATGGTTCAAAACTTTACCATTTTTATAAAAAGAATATGCCGATTTCTACTGCAGTTCTGTTTGACGCAGGTTCTTGTAATGATCCGCTAGGAAAAGAAGGACTTGCTCATTTTTGTGAACATATTCTGTTTAAAAGTACTAAAAAATTTAAGGATGAGACTGAAGTTGGGCTATTTATTGAAAGCATTGGTGGTCAGATGAACGCATTTACGGGCGTAGATATTTTAGGAGTTACTGCGGAAGTTGGTTTTACAGAAGATTATCCGAAAGTAGTAGATTTTTTGCATGAACTTACAAGGAATTCATTATTTGACCAAACAAAAATTAATATTGAGCGGGGTACAATATTAGGTGAGATCGCTGATTATGAATCAAACCCAGCCTTTTATATACACGACTTAACTCAACAAGTTTTATTTACAGGTTCATATGCAGAAAGGTCTATTGCCGGCAGTAGTGAAACTGTAACCGGTATTTCCAGAGAAGATTTATATCAATTTTACGTTAATAGGATTGTTAAAAGTAAAATGTATATCCTTGTCGCTGGGGATATTGAGTTTTATAAATTAGTAGGTCTCTTTAATGATGGTTTTCAGGAAAATAACACATCCCCGATTTTAGAAGAAAAATCAGAGTTAGTTCTGCCAAGAAGTGTTGATACAAAAATAAAAGAATACAAGGACACCGACCAGATTTATATGAGTTTTTCTTTTAGAACGTGTCCCGCACATAATAATGATTCCTCGGTTTTGGAAGTTATACGAACAATCATTGGAGATGGTTTTTCATCCTCTTTGTTTAGAAAATTGAGAACTGAAAACGGTCTTGTTTACATGATTAATGTCTCTTCCGAGAACCTTTTTGATAGAGGTTACTTTTCAGTTGTAACGTCGACGTCAAAAGATAGAGTTCAGAAGGTTCTGAACGTTTTAACTGAAGAATTTAGAAGACTTGAATCTGGTGAAATTACGCAAGAAGAATTGGATTTAGCAAAAAATAAAATAATCAAGTCAAAAGTTCGGGAGATGCAAAACTCCTCCTCGTGGGTTGAAGCTCATATTTCTGAAATATATTTTAATCCTAAGAATCCCAAAGATTTAGCCGAGATTCTTAATGAGGTAGAAAAAGTCAGCTTAGATGATGTAAAAAATGTTACTAAGAAGTATTTTTCTAATAACAAGTGGTATTTAGCTATGTGCGGGGATATTAGTGAAAAAGACTTCGAAGTAAAATATTAGATTTACTCTTTATAGCCTTCTGCTTGAAGTTTAAAGCTATTTGCATACTTTCCACCGAGTTTTATTAACTCTTCGTGTGTACCCTGCTCTGCAATTTCTCCGTTGTCTAAAACAATAATTCTATCCGCATTTCTTACTGTAGAGAATCTATGAGAGATAATTATTACAGTTTTGTCCTCAAAAAAATCATAAATTTTGGAAAATATATTATATTCTGAATCTGGATCTATCGATGCTGTAGGTTCATCAAATATAACTAAAGGAGAGTTTCTATAAAAGAATCTCGCTAAAGCAATTTTTTGCCATTGTCCAGTACTTGGTCTGATACCCCCCTTATATCTTTCGCTCATTATTGTGTCGAATTTATTTGGGTACTCTTCAATGAAATTCAGGGCATCAGCAGTTTGGGCGGCTACTCTCATTCTTGTTTCGTCTATGTTGTCAATGTTACCAATTGTTATGTTTTCCTTAACCGTTAAA
>Ga0208460_10002054_pt1 | contig 11687 bp, 13 predicted proteins | sample AD_STIC10_MetaG_FD_184436 | JGI IMG/M metagenome (GOLD analysis project Ga0208460, IMG submission 184436) | Active sludge microbial communities of municipal wastewater-treating anaerobic digesters from USA - AD_STIC10_MetaG (SPAdes) (version 2) | ecosystem: Engineered > Bioreactor > Anaerobic >... | reverse complement strand
TTAAATGGTTTTGTCATCCATTTTGGGGTAGAATACAGAAAATCATTACAGAGTGACGCTTGCCACGCCCAAAATCAAAAGCTAGCCGCATAAATAAAAAAAAGGCTGCATCGCTTATGATACAGCCTCTTTTGCTTATCCTGTTTCTTTACTCTGCTGTGACGGCAGTGGTCACATGAATAGCAGGGGGATTCAGTAAGTGTTTCTTAACGGCACACTGATCGGCCGCCTTTAGCACAGTTTCCTTATATTTCTCAGGGAACGATTCGGGGAGTTCAATAATCATATCAATCCCGTTTATCATTCGGGTCGAGGGATCGAAAGAGTGCTTTTGCACAATGCGGATGTTGTCGGTTGGTATCCCACGCTGGTCGCAAAACGATTTCACGTATATTCCTGCACAAGTGCCCAGCGAAGCCAAAAAAAGCGAAAAAGGTGATGGCCCCTCGTTGTCTCCACCAACCTGTATGGGCTGGTCGGTTAATACCCTATGACCATCAATGTGTGCGATAACCTGTTTCTTTCCCGAGAAGGTGATTGCAAATTCCATATAAAAACTATTTGATCGGTTAGTAATAATTGTATTTGCAACAAGAAACACAATCCTGACCAAAAGGTTTGAAAGCCTTTGGCAATCCCTCAGCTATCGTCTATCCTATGTGGGTATGGGTTATTATGTAACCGCTACAAAGTCATCCTTGGGGATTGAGCAAATTGGGCATACCCAATCCGATGGCAACTCTTCGAAGGGTGTACCGGGTTCAATCCCCTGTGAAGGATCGCCTTGACTTGGGTCGTAGATGTAACCGCAAACTGGACATTCGTACATGGCGTTGTGATTTTGATGTGTTAGTATTCCATCATGGAGAATGGTATATCTACCAAGGCTTGCAAATCGTCGCCCAGGTTTTTTATCGTATCATCATCCGACTCGAAAAACCAGGAAATGGCAATGTTTACCCCCTCATGGTATTTGTCATTGATCATGTTTAACATGCTGTATAGAAAACGATTGGAACCACTGTTAACATATTCAATTTTAAAAACAACCTTGGTCAACTTCTCAGGTTTGTTAAGGTACAATTCCAACCATTGGAGAACGGGTTTGTAAAAAGAGATGGAATCCTCGGGAATAGATCTTCCCGATATTTTCAATAGTCCGGGCGAAAAATCAATATCAGGTGTCTTACTGGTGCCTTTTATATACAATCCATTCAATGCCATACCTGTATCTTTAATTTGTTAGTAACAATGGCAAATATAGCTATAAGTAAAGAATCAAACCATAAAATTTTGACGAATCGCCTTAGATATTTCAAAGTACTTGTGAATTTATTGGTTGAACTTTTAATGCTTCAACGATTGGGATAAAAGGTTCTCTTCCAGTACGGAGCCAATGTGCTAATACCAATTTGCCTGTCGGGATGGCTCCGCGATACCTCAATGTCGTTCTCACCGATTTCTGTCAGACGAAACGAAAACACGTACCAATTGTCTTTACTATCGAATGCCATACCGCTAAAGCGCAAATCGTACATCCAAAGTGAGCCGTCCGGCTTCCTGTTCAGCGCATAATATCCTTCAGAAAAGCGGATGAGGTTTTCAATCTTCGGGTTGGTGCTACGATTGCCCAAAAGATGGCTGTTCCTTTCGACGTATGAAAATTTTATGCGATTCCTGTCGAAGTTGCTGAGGTATCCTATGTGATAGCCCGTCGAGTCCTCGGCCAGAACCATCCATAGGAAGTTGGTAAGCGAGAGGGGTGCCGTTTTTAGCCTCAGATAATCAATGCCCTGCATTGACAACTCTTTCCTTATCGTGCGTTCAATCCAGGTCTTATTCACCACGGTGAAGGAAACAAACAGCAGGGTGTATCCCATGGCAACCCACGATAAGATTTTTTGTCTGCTTGGAGAGCGTGGGCTGAAAACGGCAAACGCCATTAAAACCAGAAGGGGTAGGAGTAGGGTAAAATCGATTATCCCGATGGAGTCGAATGCTAGACGGGCACCGCTGAATGGTTCCAGCAACGCTGTGCCATAGGTGTTCAAACTGTCAATTAGGGAATGTACAAGCATGGCACAGAGCGCAAGCAGAGCCCATTGACGTGAGCTTATTTCCCTGTGGATTTTTGCCATTAGCTTCCCTAACAACGGGGCCAGTAGAAGTGCAAATAGGATTGAGTGCGTGAAACCCCTATGGATGAAAAGCGATTTGGTGGGTTCGACCAACGGGGTTATAGCCACATCGAAATCGGGGATTGATCCGGCCAATGCACCCCAGAACAGGGCCTTATTCCCTGCCTTTTTGCCAAGTACTGCACCGCCTGTGGCGGCACCAAGAACTATATGTGTGAATGAATCCATGTACGTTTCAATACTGTTGTTATGGTTGTATGCTGCTCATAGCCAGACGAACCGCATGGGTAAAACCCGAGTTGTTGTTGGAATTCACTGTCTGAAAGATGGATTTCAGCTCGGCAGGCGAATTCTCAACCACGTAGCTTCTTTTCACGTAGCACAGCATGTCCAGATCGTTAAAATCGTTGCCAATGGCAATAACCTCGGTGGGTTTTACTTTAAGCTTCTTGCATATCCATTGAATTCCATAGGCCTTGGAAACATTCTGCGGAAAGATTTCCATCCAAATGGAGTGCCCATCCAGCGGCGATGTAGCCCGAATAACCTTTAGCTCGGGGAAACGGCTACGCAGGCTTTCGAACCAGTCCACATCGTGGGGCAATACCGCCAATATCTGAGAGGCCTTGGAACCAAAAGGAACACCCGGTATGTAGGGGGTGGCAAAGGGCTTATACCGCTCCAGCCTATCCAGGAAATCCTTATTATCGCCTCCGGTGTGGTGGTACAGGAACCGGTGATTGGCCGGAATGGGTTCGTGAACCATAAAATCCACGTCGTGTAAAACCAGCTCGTCAACTACGCCTTGCACCTCATGGCAGCTAAGCTCGGTGGAGTATAGAATCCTCTTCTCTTTCCAAAGCATGGCTCCTGCTCCCGATGAAAAAATCAGGTAATCAATGGGGAAATCCTTGGGGATCACCCGCTCAAATGAGTAGGGCGAACGCCCCGTGGCTACCACCCTGATGATGCCCTTGCTGCCCAGTTCCATAAGCGTGGCCATGTCGGTTGGACTAATCTCGCCACAGGAGTTTAACAGCGTGCCATCAAAGTCGGTAACCACTATTGATAATCCATACATGGAATCTGAACGAGAGAATGTTTCCAATTTTAATTCTTAGTTGCTGATTGTCAAAACCCGTGGCATATTTACGAAAATTTCCGTGAAAAAATAACAATAACACGCCAAAAACGTTTATATTTGTACAGGGTACAAAATTTGGCTGGATTACTTTGCAAAAATCGTATGAATTATTCGTTTTTCAAATCCTGTATCAATTACAGGAGAGGATGACTATTGAAGATTGAATAAGGAATATTAAGGATTTTTCCGATGTTAAATTAAGCTAATTGCCCCTTAAAGCACTTTGAAATTTTTTCTGTTCGGATAGTTTTAATATATTTAGTGCGTATTATTTACACTTTAAAAAACCTTTATGAATATGGCTAAAACCATCACCTTTAACGAGCTTAGGCGGATTAAGGATAAGCTTCCTGACGGGACAATGCAAACTATTGCCGATAAGTTGAACATGCAGGTTGAGACCGTACGCAATTATTTTGGCGGAACTGACTATGTAAGAGGCGAATCGGTAGGTTTTCACCACGAACAGGGGCCCGATGGCGGGATAGTAACACTCGACGACACCACTATACTGGACATGGCATTCGAAATTCTTGAAGCTGAGCAGGAGGAGTTGGTGTAGATTACCGCAAAAAGGCATTTTTCGAAAAAAGGGCTGTCTTCGTGATTTGAGATGGCCCTTTTGCTTTTAGTATTACATCAAATTTTACCAATAGTTTCCCTGACTTGTTCCCTTTAGTGCGTTACGTTAGATATATCTTTTCAATTATTTTCAAGTATTCGGAGGGAATTTTGGGTCTTATCTTAACCCCTTTAATTGTTTCTCGGAGCTCCGTGGTTCATTTGTCCATTGGGGCTTTGCCTAATAAATGGTGATTCACTGATTCGCTGATTGTACCGCAAAGAGCCGCCAAGAAGCAAAGCTCCGAAGGCTCGGAGCGCAAAGAAAAAAACTCTGCGCAACTTAGCGATACCTCTGCGCAACTCTGCGGCACTAAAACCCATACCGTTTGTTCATTGTTCATTGAATATACCGCAATGAAGCTGAGACACTGAATTACACATTGTTAATTGTTTATTGCCTTTTCTTGAAGAAACGCCTTATTGCGTTAAATTTCCCCCTTTTTTCAATGCTTTCATTGATTATTAGCCATTTATAACCTCACTAATTTGAAAGAGGACAAGTCAGGATTTTTAGGGAAAGGGCTGTCTTCGTGATGTGAGATGGCCCTTTTGCTTTCCATATCATTCCTGATTCTTTTTCATCAACCCTTTGGGTTGATATAGGCCATCGGATGAATTTTTAATCAACCATAACCTTTTGGTTGTTATCTTTACGCGTTGGATTTTGCCTTATGAATAACCGATACGATGTTGTGGTGGTGGGCGGAGGGCCTGCAGGGTTGATGGCTGCGGGGAAAGCCGCCATGGATGGAGGTAAAGTTCTGCTTATCGAAAAAATGGAGAAGCCCGCCCGAAAGCTGAGGATTACAGGAAAAGGGCGATGTAATATTACCAACCTAAAACCTTTAGACGAGTTTCTTGACGAGATACACCCCGACTCCCATTTCCTTCGCGATGCGTTTAAGGAGTTTTTCAACACACAAACCGTTCAGTTTTTCAATGATCGGGGCGTGAAAACCGTTGTGGAGCGAGGGCAAAGGGTTTTCCCCGAAAGCGGCAAGGCCAGAGAGGTTTCCGATGCCCTTATCCGTTGGGCAAAAAGCCATGGCGTGGAAATTGTTTGTTACGCCTCGGGTTATACCATAGCCATTGAGGAAGGGAAGGTAAAGGGGATAAACATCGGGCTAACGGAGGGCAAGCGTTCGCTGCTTCACACGGTGGAGTGCTCTGGTGTGGTACTGGCCACCGGAGGTAAATCGTATCCGGCCACAGGTTCCACGGGCGATGGCTATGCCCTTGCCCGCGAATGCGGTCACACCATCGTGACCCCGCGACCATCGCTGGTGGGCGTTGAAACCGACCCCGTGCTCACCGACGCCGCAGGGCTGTTTCTGAAAAACGTCAATCTCGCCCTTGTGGTAAACGAGAGATTGAAAGCCGAGGAGTTTGGCGAGATGGAGCTTACCCCTTTCGGGCTCGATGGTCCAATTGTGGTGAGGCATAGCAGAACTATTGTGGATGCCGTTGACAAAGGCAATAGGGTTGACCTGCATTTAGACCTGAAGCCCGCTCTTTCGGAGAAGCAGCTGGTGGCACGCATACAGCGGGAGATACAGGCCAATCCGAGGGATGCCCTGACGGGTATTGTACGAAAACTGCTACCTCAGGAGTTGGTTTATACACTCATTGACAGCTTGGGCTTGGCAGCCCAAAAGCCGGCCCGGAGAATCTCATCCGGAGAAATTGAAGCCATGGTCGGCTGGTTGAAAAAGGTTCCGTTCCGGGTTACGGCCTACCGCGGTTGGGACGAAGCCATTATCACTTCCGGTGGCGTATCGCTTAAGGAGGTGAATCCGCGTACAATGGAGTCGAGGATCGTAAAGGGGCTTTACTTTGCAGGTGAGCTGCTCGACCTTGACGGATCTACGGGAGGCTACAACCTGCAGATAGCATTCTCCACCGGATGGCTGGCCGGAAAAAGTGTTGCTGCTGCGTTGCAGCATGAGTAGTCAAAGCCGTTATAAGGTATGGCGGGTTTACCTCACGTAGAAATCGAACATCAGCCTCCCTTCGAGGTACCCTTTCAGCCTGTCGCCAATGTTCACCGGCCCAACGCCTGAGGGCGTTCCCGTGTATATCAAATCACCGGTTTTAAGAGTGATAAACTGCGATACGTATGCAATAATACTGTCGAAACTAAAAATCATGTGGGCGGTATTCCCCTGCTGAACGGTTTTGTCGTTTATGTCCAGCCTGAAATCAGCAGCGTGTAAGTTCTGCAGCTCGGCGATGGGAATAAAGCTGCTGATGGGAGCAGCACCATCAAAGGCCTTTGCCTTTTCCCAGGGCAAGCCCTTCTCCTTGCATTGCTGCTGGATGTCCCTTGCGGTGAAATCGATACCCAGGGCAACCTCGCTGTAGTACCTCGGAGCGTACTTCTCCCCGATGCTTTTCCCCAAACGGCAGATTTTTATCACCACCTCAACCTCGTGATGAAGTTCCTTGGTAAACTTGGGGTAGAAGAAGGGCTGGTTGTTGCGCAGCAGGCACGAGTCGGGCTTGAGGAAGAATACCGGTTCCACGGGTAGTGGCGAACTCATCTCCCTGGCGTGGTCGGCGTAGTTGCGTCCTATGCAGATTATCTTCATGATTTTTTTTGTAAAGAAATAAAATTTAGGCCATTGAAGGAAATGATATGGGCAATACTTGCCAATTCCCTTGAAAAAACCTTGAGCCCTTTGGAGATAAAGACTTAGGTCAGGTTTTTGACTTTTGGGGTGGAAATTTGCGGGGAATACCTGATTTTTATATTTCAATTGCCGTAAAGATATTATACAATTTAGAAAGATGGTTTTCTATCTTCTATATTTTCAGTCAATTATTAATATTATTTCAGTTTTTTTTCATGCGTATTTTCACCTGTTTTTTTAAATGGGGTACTGCCACTCTTTTACCGAATAAATAACCAAAGTAGTTTTGGTAAAAATTTCGGTTTAATAAAACATTTTACAAAATCTTAAACATAGTACTTAATTAAAACAGGAGGACTAGACCATGAAACTAAAAAATGTAAAGTTGAGCGTAAAGCTGTTCTTTGCTTTGGGTATCATAGCCGTAGCAACGGTTATTGTGGGTGCAATCGGGCACGTACAGATAACAGGGTTGGGAAATGACATTCACAATATTGGGGATATGAGAATACCCGACATTGTGGATTACGAGAAGATGAATCTCGAAAAACTTAACATTCGTGCTTATACAATGGAAGTGCTTACCTTTCAGAATAGGGATGATGCTAGAAATGATATTTCTAATAGCATTAATAAAATTAATGAAACTTGGCGGAGAATCGATGAAATATATACTTCACTTCAATCGAGGCCTAGACAAACTGAAAGAGGTAAACAACTCATGGAACGTGCAGATAATGAATTTAGAGCATGGAAAACGGCGTATGCCGTACTCTCAAATTTATTAATTCGTATGTCAAAGGAAGCAAAAGGTGAATTAAAGGACGAAATGTTCGAAGAATTTACTGAAAAATATTATCAAGAAATACCCATATCTGATAAAATGACACTTACATTTAATGAGTTGACCACAAATAATATCAACGATACAACCGAAATGGTTAAAGAGAATAACATACAGGCTAAAACTGCAAAAATGTTTATGATAGCCATTACATCTATTGCCGGTATATTTTCTATTATAATCGCTTTAATCCTTACCCGTGCCATTACAGGGCCTGTAAACAAGGCAGTAACCTACGCTCAGGAGATAGCCGAGGGTAACTTAACTGCCAATCTGGATGTGGACCAAAAGGATGAGATTGGCATCCTGGGCAACGCCCTGAAACAGATGCAGGAGAAATTGAAAGAAGTGATTGCCAGCGTCATGTCGGGATCCGATAATATTGCGGCAGCCAGTATGCAGCTAAGTTCCGGCAGCCAGCAGGTATCGCAGGGAGCCAGCGAGCAGGCCTCCAGCGCCGAGGAGGTGAGCAGCTCCATGGAGGAGATGGTGGCCAATATCCAGCAGAACACGGATAATGCACAGGAAGCAGAAAAGATTTCACAAAAGGTAAACGAAGGAGTTAATAAAGTTGGCTTTGCAGCTCAGGAAAGCCTATCGTCTATTAAGAATATTGCCGAAAAGATAGGTATCATTAACGATATAGCATTCCAAACCAATATCCTTGCCCTCAATGCTGCCGTGGAGGCAGCCCGTGCCGGTGAGCAGGGTCGTGGTTTTGCCGTGGTTGCCGCCGAAGTGCGTAAGCTTGCCGAGCGAAGCAAGGTGGCCGCTGATGAGATTGTAGCGCTGTCAACCAAGAGTGTGAATGTAACCGAGAATGCCTCTCAGCTTATGGAGGCACTGATACCCGAAATTGAGCGTACTGCCAAATTGGTTCAGGAAATAGCAGCAGCCAGCATGGAGCAAAGCAGTGGTGCCGATCAGGTGAATACTGCCATTCAGCAGCTCAATCAGGTTACCCAGCAGAATGCAGCAGCCAGCGAGGAGATGGCTACAAGTTCGGAAGAGTTGAGCAGTCAGGCAGATCAGCTCAAGGAGATTATCAGCTACTTCACCATTGACGATAGTAAAACTTATAAACATAAACAAAGTAAGTCAACTGTTTACGCACCAAAAGTAGCACAGGTACATAAGGTGAAACACAATGCTTCTGCTGAAAAAGGTAAGGGTACCGTTATCAAAATGGGCAACGATGGGGAGCCGAGTAGTACACATACAGCAGCCCATTTCACGCCAAAATCAACTGCCAACGATAATGATTTTGACAATTTTTAGGTTAGTAATCCGGTGTTTCCTTCAGAGTTAGTGAAAACCTCTGTAGGAAACCCCGGAGGCACTTTACCTTCGAATTAATTATAATTGCAGGAAGAGGTGAGGATGAAATATGGTATGGAAGGTTCAAAATTCATCGAAGAATGAAAGCAACCTAAAATGCAAATGGATAGCAATCAGATGAAAATTGCAGGACCTGACAAACCTAGAAATCCAATCCATAATAAAGAAAAACAAAAGTATAAATGCTTAAACCTTTACCAAAATGAGCGAAAATCAAAAACATAAATCGAACTCATACCTCTCGTTCAAGTTGGGAGACGAAGAGTTTGCCGCGCACGCCAGCAAGGTTTTGAATATTCTGGAGTTAAGTACAATAACACAGGTACCCCGGGCTCCAGAATATATGAAAGGCGTTATCAATCTTAGGGGTACAGTTTTGCCGGTAATCGATACCCGGGTTAAATTTGGAATGACACCCATTGAATATACTACCAATACCTGTATTGTGGTGATGGATATTAACCTGGAGGGCGACTCGGTATATGTTGGAGTCCTTGTGGATGGTGTTCAGGCTGTCCTCGAAATAGAGCCCGATAAAATTATGCCTGCACCCAGCATCGGGAGTAAGTATAGAAGTGAGTTTATTGAGGGTGTGGTTGGTATTGATGATAAGTTTATCATGATCCTTGATATGGATGCCATTTTCTCCATCGATGACCTTGAGTCGTTGATAACTTCCAAAGAAGCCAGTGAAAATAAGGTGATCGAGGAGATTAATTAGGTAAGATTTTAGCACAAAAACTTTGGAGGTAATGACCATGTATGAACAAACGATTGGTTGTTTTTTTAAATCGATATTGATTATTGATGATGACCATGAGTTACTATGCTCGTTACGTGATTTACTGGTATCCGAGGGATACACGGTAGATACTGCAAGCAATGGTCGGGAGGGGATGGAAAAACAAATGGCCAAACCGTTCGATTTAATCATTACCGATATAGTAATGCCGGAGGAGGATGGCTTGGAAGTGATTATGGAGGTTAGGTCGGCAAACCCGGACACTAAGGTGATTGCCATTTCAGGCGGAGGGTATTTTCCATCGCGTGACTATCTGCTAATGGCAAAGGAGCTGGGGGCTAATTTAGTGCTATGTAAACCTTTCGATTCAATCTCATTCCTTTCGAGTGTAAAGCGGATTTTAAATAGTATAGAAACCATATAGTTTAATGCTATTTTCATGTGTTTGCGCGCTGTATTTTTTTTACAGCGCGTTTTTTTCTTATTCCTGATATCTGTATTTAGTTCCTTTTACAAAGCTAAATGCATAGTGTGACAGTAAGGTAATAGCATTTTTTATTCATATTAACTTGATTCATTTAACTAAAAATATTCATGCTATCAGCAATTTATCACCATTGTTTAAGATACGCACAAAAAGCTGTGTTCGGTTGCAGCGAAGTGCGACCTTTTATAGGAACAAGGTTTCGTTACTATGTGCCTATGTTGATTTATAGGCCTAATAATATGTGGGTAAATAAGGGTAAAATGCTTTACAGGGTATGCGTAATGCAATACCCGATGGTCATCGGGTACCGGAACAGCACCCATCCACGCTGTTTACGTCAAGAGGTATTAAACACCGGGCCGTTGTTCCGCTGTTTTCTTTCGATTCAATACTGATTTGGCCTCGGTGCAGATCAACGCATCGTTTTACAATGCTAAGACCCAATCCACTCCCTTTGTAATCCTTTGAGTTGGAAGCTCTGAAGTAGGGTTGGAAAAGAAATTCCAACTCTTTGGCAGGTATTCCAACACCATGGTCTTTAACCATGACTTCCAATTCGTTGCCCTGTGCTGTCAGGCTGAAAAATACTTTGCTCTCCTTCGGGGTGTACTTCACTGCGTTGCTGAGCAGGTTCCCTGCGATGTGAAGCAAAAGACTATTGTCCATATATACCTGCCGGTTGACACCCCTACGAATAATGACCTTAACGTTTGACTGTATTAGGTAAGAAATATGCTCAAGTAGGTCGTCGAGTAGCAGATGCAAGTCCCACGGTTCGGGGTTAAACTGTAGCATACCACTCTGATCTCTACTGATAAGTGCAACTTCGTTGAGCAGTGCAATCAGCCTCTTCTCGGCACTAACTATTCGGTCGATATTCACTTGCACCTTATCGTGTTGCCCTTGGGTGATATTCTTGGTGAGCATCTGTGTGTTGAGCGAAATGGTGGTAATGGGGGTTTTAAATTCATGCGAAACGGTGGAGATAAAATGCGATTTTTGCCTATTGAGCTCCTGCTCCCTCTGTAAGTTTAGCTGCAACTCGTTACGTGCCTTCACCCGTTCAGAGACGTTTCGTGCGTTAAGCACTATTCCCTCGTGGACATTGTGCTCATCAAGTAGGGATGCCCTGAATTCATACATAATGAATTGTCCACTGCTATGTTGTACAGAAATTTCATAAAAGCCATCCATAGCCAGATTACCGCTAAGTATGTCTGATATAGTTTGCCGATCGTTGGGGTTAATGTAATGTAGAATGGTGTGCTTTGAAAATTCATCCACGGGATAGTTAAGCTTTTTATAAACCGAAGGGCTTACGTATAGAAATTTTCCCTCGCGGTTGACAACCAGTATCAAATCGGAGACATTCTCAATCATGTTTCGGAACCGCCTCTCGTTCATGGTTAGGAGATCTTCCATCAATTTCCTGTCCGTAATATCCAGCAAGCCTTCGTCAAGGCATTGATTATTGGATGTCATTCCGGCCTGATCAACTACCCAAATTTTTTCCCCCGAAATGGTTGTCATTTCAAACTCGGCCACAAGTTTCTCGTTGCTTTTTATGCGTTCTAAAAATTTTTTTCGCTCTTCATGATTGGTAAAGAAATTGTGGAGTAATGGACAAAATTGATGCTATTTTTTAGACGTTTCGTCCTAATGGACATTTTTGATGCTGTTTTTTCGTCCTTATATAAAAAGCGATACGATTTGTAACCACCTTTGTAACGTCTGTACAAA